>PVMS01041171.1_pt1 | contig 11130 bp, 10 predicted proteins | sample 1853461 | NCBI WGS metagenome assembly PVMS01 (sample SAMN08582032, study PRJNA380276) | Marine sediment metagenome, whole genome shotgun sequencing project. | isolation source: ocean sediment barecode stripped | collected 2017
ATTCTTTTCTCATTTCCCAGTGCCCGGATCTATATCGTTTCCGCGGGTAGTAAGAACCGTATTCAGAACCATGGCGGTGACGTTCATAATATGCATCTTGTCTGTTGTGATGCAAAAGTGCACTTCCCAGAATAGCTGCTCCGATTCCGATGGCAACGCCCTCCCAGCGATAACGCTGTGCACTCCCCGCTTGAGCAGGAGAGGGTAAAAGAGAGACAGAAAACAGGGCGATGAACACAAAAATTAAAAGTGATTTTTTATTCATTTTTCTTTCCTCCATGGTTGGTATCTAATCTAACTGAACAGACACCATTCTCCGGAAAAAACTCAAAACGAATTAAAAATATTAAAAAGCAAATTTCCGCCCCTGTATTTTGGTCCACCTACGGTAATGCTGCTCCTGTTGCGGAGCTGGACCACGGTCTGGAAAATTTTACGATTTTTCTTATAAATTTCCAGTTTCAGTGTGGCCCGGTTTCCGGAGATTCCCTTTGGCGTGATTTTCATGATTCTGTTTCCGGGAAGCGACACCCTGCCGGACTCATTGAGCTTAAGATTTAGCCGGTTCTGACTTAAAAGTTTATAGGAAGAATATCGAAGGACCGTTCGATACTCCTGGGTGAGACTCTTTATTTGCGGACTCGAGGGGCCGGCGTTCTGGGAGGCTAGAAGGGTTTTTATATTAATATGGATTATGGGGCCGGCCCAAACCTGGGAGAGAGCGCCCAGGGTCGAAAACAGAAGGAAAAATAGAAAAAATCGTTTTCCAGCTTTCACAAATCTAATCTTTCAGGTTAAATTCCTCGTTAAACCATAATATGGTCTGGCGTGTCCGGGAGGTTTCTATAATAACGACAGAAGATACGTCGCCGGAAAGAGAGGCGATAATGGCACTGGGTTCGGTAACACCGGGAGATTGGAACACCGTAAAAAAGACGAGAAGCAAAGAAGCCACAGCGGTAGCCGGAATCCATACCTTTTTTGAAAGCACCGCCGCTTTTATCCGTTCTCCAAAGGGAGTTTTCTTTTTGCAGATCGCCTCAAGAAGCGATTTTTCAATCGATGCATGATCCGTATCACATATTCCGGTGATGTGTGTCCGAACCTGTCTGGATAAGGCTTTAAGATCATCAAGCATTTTCTTGCAAGAAGGGCACGAATTGATGTGCCGGTCGATCGAGGCATCATCTGCCGGGTCAAGTTCTTTATCCAAGAAGCTGCTAACCATGACCGGATCACAATTCCGGGAAGGTTTTTTCATTCGGTTTCTCCCTGATTCAACAGACTTGAAATGGACCTTTTCAGCTTTTGCCGGGCATAGAAGATTCGTGAGCTCACCGTTCCTTTATTAATCTTTAAAATCCCGGCGATATCCTCGTAAGACAGCCCTTCCATCTCCTTAAGAATAAATACGGTCCGCGCGTCCTCCGGTATTGTTTTTAATCCTTCCTGTATAATTTTTTCAAGCTCTTTTTCACGATAAAGGATTTCCGGGCTGTATGACTCCGTCCCCAGTTCCACCACATTCTCTCCCTCACCCTTTTCAAGTGGCTGGTGGCGCCATCTGAATCTTCTTTTCCATCTTCTTTGCCAGTTTAGACACATGTTAATGGTAATACGCCTAAGCCAGAAATAAAATTTTGAATCACCTTTAAACGTATGAATATGTTGATATACCCTCAGGAAGACATCCTGAACAATATCCGAGCTTTCCTCTCTGTCCAAAGTGATTCCATATGCAATGCGGAAAAGTTTTGCTTGGTACTGCCTTACGAGTTCCCGGTAGGCTTCCTCATCTTTCTCTTTAAGCCCTAAAACAAGCTCGGCTTCATCCCAATCTCGGGTATTTGTTTTATAAGACACCACTTAATAGAAAAAACTCAATCTTTAAGTTGAAAGTAGTTCCCTGCATTTCTGTGCCGCTCCAGGGGAATCGTAGGCATATCCATCTGCACCGATTTGGGTCGCAAATGCTTCTGTTATCGGTGCACCGCCCACAATGACCTTGATGGAATCCTTAAGTCCTCCTTCTATCAAGGCATTTATGGTACTTTGCATCTCGACCATCGTTGTGGTCAACAGGGCACTCATGGCAAGGATGTCCGCTTTCTTTTCTTTAACCGCTTTGATAAATTTCTCGGTGCTTATGGAAATGCCTAAATCTTCCACAGTAAATCCCTGTCCCTCAAGCATCATGGCCACGAGGTTTTTACCGATGTCATGGAGATCCCCTTTTACAGTTCCGATGACCACCGTACCGAGCTTCTGTTCCCCCTTTTCCATAATTTCATTTTTGAAATGCAGGAGCGTTTCGGACATACTTCTCGACGCAATCATCATCTCAGGGATATATATTTCACCGGCTTGATATTTTTCACCGATGATGGCCATGGCAGGGATCAATCCGTTGTTAACAATATCCGTTAAATTGACGCCGGTTTCAAGCGACTTCTGGACCATCTCCACGACTAACGAGGGGCCTTCCCCCAGCAGCGCTGATACATATTCAACCCCACCAAGGGGTCCAGCTGATGCTGATAATATTTTCTGTTTGGGCTTTCCCTGGAATTTCCAGACCTTGCCCTTGAGCGCCCCCTTTTCAAGCTGGATGGGATATCGACCAAATTCAAAGGTGGCATCGATCATGGCCTTCATGTTCTCAAGGGGTACATAGTCGGTAATGGAGTTGGAAGAGGCGACCATAAAACCGCCGCCGGGACCGATGGTTCGAATACGTTCATAAACCTCCGCGCGGACATCTTCCGGCGTCCCCAAGGTCAAGGTCGAATCCAGATTGAGGTTTCCGATCAAGCAAAGCTGGTTTCCCCATTTTTCCTTTACCACTTCGATATTCATCGAATTGGGCTGGATCGGGTTGAACCCATGGAAGCGGCAATCGATGAGATCGTCCATGGCATCTGAACAGTCGCCGTCACTGTGAAAGACAAAACCGATACCCTTATCCCGGCATACATCTCCCATCTTTTTGTACCATGGAAACACATATTTTCTTAAAAATTTAGGATGTATCAAAAGACCGGTATTGTGGGCGATGTCATCCGGGTTGAGGACTGCGCCAATGCATGGATGTTCGATGACCCTGAGGAATGTTTCATATTGTATCTCTCCAATCTTTTCAAACATGGTACCGACGAGCGCTTCGTCACTTTTCAGCGCATTAAAAAAGGTCTCTGCACCCATAAACATCCATACCGTGGTATAGATCTTACCCAGAAGAAGAATCGCCTTCATCCCTGGAGGCAGCAGGTGGTCGAAGGCATCCCATTTAGATAAATCAAAGTCATCCACCGATGGCCATTTATATGTATCAAACGTTTCCCAGTCCGTAATGACGCCATCGTGTTCACGTGCCCATTCCCGAGCAACACCATCACCATACGCGGTGTTAACCGCATCCCCTTTGATAGTCATTCCCTCCGGCGCCCGGACAGGTTCGAGGATCCCGGATGAGGAGGTGATATAGTCAAATCCTGCTGTAAGCCAAAATTCAATCTGGTCCTCCAACGTAACGATCTTTTTGCCCATATAGTTTTCCTTTGGCAGTGCATCCACATGCCAATCCCCGAGTGGTACCCGGTCGGGCTCTTCACAGTTTAATGCAATCATGTATCGTTCAAAATCCGGATTGGGTTTAAATTCCATTTGAAGTCCTCCGTTGTAAGATGGTGTTTCTTCTGAAATCACCTTTTAATCTGAACGGCTTTGTATTTTGTGGACCTGATTTTACAAAAAAAAGTTGGGCCGATTTTAAGGTGATCACTTTTTGCCAATTTATAGACTATTAAGAACTCTTCTGTCAAAAAAGCAAAATAAAAAATACAAATTTCTTCTTTTTCTATCCCATACCGGAACACAGGTCTCGATTGTTCGATTTGAAGATCCCTGCGGCCACGAATGTCTGGCTCTTCTCTGTATTTCGACAAGATAGTAGGGGGAATGCGTTTGTAATTTCCGTTCAAAGATGAAAATCGGCATCACATGGTCTTGCCTTGATTTGACATATCAAATAAACTATACTTCCATTGAGAGAAGAAAGGCTCAGTTGGGGGGTTATTTCCCGATTTTGGTTAGACTCAATTTAAGGTGAACACCATCAAGGATAACTAAAATGAAACACTTTGACGCAATTATCATTGGTACCGGGCAGGCTGGGCCGTCTCTGGCAGCTAAACTGGCCGGGGCAGGAAAAAAGATCGCCATCATCGAGCGTAACTTGTTTGGCGGCACCTGTGTCAACACCGGCTGCATCCCGACTAAAACTCTTGTTGCCAGTGCCCGTGCCGCCTACATGGCCAGACGCGCTTCCGACTTCGGTGTGATGATCGACGGCTCCATCACCGTCGACATGAAAAAAGTCAAAGCGCGTAAGGACAACCTCTCCGGTTTATCCAACACGGGCCTAGAAAAATGGCTCAAGAATATGAAAAATTGTACGGTCTACGAGGGCCACGCTCGTTTTGAAGCCTCTCACACGATTCGTGTTGGAGAAGAACATTTGACAGCTGAGGAAATTTTTATCAATGTGGGCGGACGCGCATTGATCCCGCCGTGGCCCGGGTTGGAAAATTTGAACTACCTGACAAATTCCAGTATGATGGCAATCGACTTTCTGCCGGAGCATCTGATTATTGTCGGCGGAAGTTATATCGGGTTGGAATTCGGTCAAATGTACCGGCGGTTTGGGAGTAAAGTGACCATCGTTGAGAGGGGATCACGTTTGATCAAACGCGAAGACGAAGATGTCTCAGAGGCGATTAAAGATATTCTGGAAAATGAAGGCATCAATATTCGGCTCAACGCTGAGTGCATCCGTATTGAAAAACAAGAAGATACTGTTAGGGTTGGAGTCAATTGTGAGAAGGGCGACCGGGAGGAGGAGGGGTCCCATCTGCTATTGGCTATCGGCCGCCGGCCCAACACAGACGATCTAGGCCTCGACATCGCAGGCGTAGAATTGGACAAAAAAGGCCATATTGTCGTAGACGACCAACTTCGCACCAATGTACCCGGTATCTGGGCGCTGGGTGATTGCAATGGGAAAGGTGCTTTTACCCATACCTCATACAATGACCATGAAATTGTTGTCGCAAATCTGCTTGAAAATGATCCGCGCCGGCTAAGCGACCGCATCCTTGCTTACGGCCTTTACATCGACCCGCCGCTGGGCCGTGCCGGGATGACAGAAGCACAAGTTCGGGAATCGGGTCGAAAAGCGTTGATCGGCAAGAGGCCGATGACAATGGTCGGCCGCGCCTCCGAGAAGAGCGAAACTCAGGGGTTTATGAGAATCCTGGGTGATGCAGAGACCAAAGAGATCCTGGGCGCAGCGATCCTCGGTGTTGGCGGCGATGAAGTCATCCATTCTGTTTTGGATGTCATGTATGCCAAAAAACCGTGGACGGTGATTCAACGGGCGGTCCATATTCATCCGACCGTATCGGAGCTGATCCCCACCATGCTGGGCGAACTCAAGCCGCTGGAATGACCGGGACCCATGCAACGGCATGGTTAAAAATTTGAGATAAATGCTATCCGTCTCTTGCTGCTTTGAGGGCGAGAAAAATCCCGACAAAATAATTTTTATATACGCAGTCCGCTAGGAAACCTACCATTTTCATCCAGTCCAGCTGGTCCAATAATGCGGAATCTCGATCGAGCAGGTCTGAACCCAATTTAAGGAGGAAACCATGGAAATTTATAACTTTAAAGACCGTGAAGATGTTAAAATCGATAAATTCCCGTTTAAAGGGGAAAAGAGGGATGTTATTGGGACCAGCGTCCGCTGGCTTTCCCAATCTGGTGATGATGGCAGTGGATATCCTGAATATGGATTGCGCTTTTTCACGATTCAACCCGGTGGTAAAATCCCGATTCACAATCACTTTTACCACCAGACCATGTACATTTTATCCGGCAAGGCCGAATGCTGGCAGTTTGACATGGATACTGAAGAAATCGTTGAAAAAAAGATCACAGCACCTGGTGACTTTATCTACATCCCAAGCCTGGAGCCACACGGGATGAAGAATATCGGTGATGGGCAGCTGACCTTCCTTTGCTGTATTGCCAATATCTATGAAAACGAAAGCCAATCCTGAACGCAATTCGTTATGTCTTGCCCAGTTCCGCAGAACGGAGGGTCGCCGCCTGAACCGCGTTGATCAATGCATACCTTAAACCGCCGGCTTCCAATTGATGGAGTCCGGCAATGGTGGTACCGCCGGGTGTGGTGACCATGTCCTTAAGTTGTCCGGGATGCTTCCCTGATTCGAGAAAAAGTTTCGATGCGCCGGCAAGTGTCTGTGCAGCCAGGATGAGTGCGGTCTCCCGCGGAATACCCATCCGGACCCCCCCATCCGCCAGTGCATCGATCATTAGGAACACATAAGCAGGACCGGACGCACTGAGCCCGGTGGCGGCATCCATCAGGTTTTCTTCCATAACCACTGTCCGGCCGACTGTTTTAAAAATCGTCTCGGTGATTTCAAGGTCTCTTGGTGATGTCGTGTTATCTCCCGCAATTACAGTTATCCCTTCCATGACCATAGCGGGGGTATTGGGAATGGTCCGGATTACCCTCGTGCCTTCTTTGGCCTTGGCATGGCTGAGAATGTTATCGACAGTAACACCCGCCACAATCGAGAGAACCAGTTTTGTGTCATCCAAAGCGTTGCCTACCTCACCCAAAACCGTTGGACAAACCTTCGGTTTTATGGCAAGGACTATAATATCGGATTCTGCCACCAACTCCTTGTTATCCGGGATGGTCCGAATACAGAAGGTTTTTTCAATATATTGACGACGATGCGACAGTGCATCCGAGGCTATGATTTGATCCAATGGGATGACATTACTGCTGATTAACCCTTTAATGATAGCTGTAGCCATGTTTCCGGCACCAAGAAACCCGATCTTTTTTCCAGCCAGTATATTTTTTTTCATGATACTTTCCCTTTCGAAGCATTTTGTAAATATGGTAGATCTGATCAGGAATACCATATCGCAGGAATTGGCTGTCAAGAACTATTTGGCAACCGCTTTTAACGATATGATTTTACAATCATTACAACTTAGATTAATCCTAAAGTATCGCACCAGCAATCGCTCGAATCGTATCGAATCGGTTTCTTGAGAGGGTAAACAGAGAGAGAAAATAATGAATGAGGTAAAAAATATTTTCAAAAAAATCCCAAAAGAAATTTCGGATGAAATATTTCAGAAAATTTTATCTACCGATAAACTGAAAATAGAACGGATTCTATCAAAAGGGCATGCTTCTCCTAAAGAGGGTTGGTATGATCAGAATACCAACGAATGGGTAATCCTTCTCAAAGGGAAGGCAAAATTGACTTTTAAAGAGAGAAAAAACCCTGTTGAACTAACACCCGGCGATTACATCAATATTCCATCCCATGTAAAGCACCGGGTGGAATGGACCGATCCAAGCCAGGAAACTATTTGGCTGGCAATTCATTATGGCTGAGCAGCTTCTAGAAATCAATTCGCTAAGTAGTCATTTCCTCGATATTACTTATCAGTTCTTTTGCCAGCGTCCTATCCCTTTGCCACACGCTGCATGAATCGATGAGAAAATGCATCAAGGCTTCGGGAAATACGATGTCCACATCGGGTTTCCGGGTCAGGTTGGTCCAGTGGCCCTGAATAGCTGCAGGCACCATGGAAAGTAAAAGTGCCGTCAAGTGAACACACCCGTTAATGCCGCCCACGGTTTTTTTGACCCGGGATGCAAAGCCCTGGATGATGCTCGAACCCTTGAGTTTATTCAGGCTGTTTTTGTTTTCAATACAGGGTTCGTAGGGCGTACAGGGCATCTCCACCTCGATTTCCTCAATAGTCAAGGACTCGCCACCAATCCGCATCCTGACGACCATGTGGTGAACGATACCCGGCGGGAATTCATCCCCAACAAAGGTATACTGGGTTACAAAACGATCGTCTTTGAGCACCCCTTCCACCGCAATGCTCTCTTCATCGATCGTATAAATGGCCACCGAAATATTTCGGGTACGGATCTTTTCTCCCTTACACTGTTCAATCAGACTCATCTTTGCAACTCCAATCTCTTTAATCTCGGTAATTTCGATAATGCAGTAAACTTTTCCATCAAATCACGCCGCCTTCGGGGAAAGCTTCGATCGCCTCCTCGGTTTAGTCGAGTTCCCCTGGATCTGATCGGTACCTGTTTGTCGAAATTAGGATCTTTAACTCGAAAAAACATCGCGGTTTAAAATTTCTTCAGCACCCTTAACAATTCCATTAATCAGAGCCTTTACATCGACTATTTTGTCTATTGCACTGACAGCCAGAGAGGCAGGAGCGGCCCTCAACACTTCTTCTGGCTCAAATGACTGCTCCCGATCAGGGTCTTCCTTTAATAAAACCCTCTCAAGCTTGATTCTCCATTCATCGTGGGGGATATTGCCTTTTTGCTTCATAACTTTTTCCAGCATACCAGGGTCAGGCGGAGTCAAGACTTTCCTTATCATCTTTGGGTCATTCGGAGCGGTATCCACAAGAAACTGTTTATGCCGCATAGTGATCGGACATTCTGTGGTCCCCATAAAAGCCGTTCCCATATAAACGCCTTCTGCGCCCATGACGAGTGCAGCCAAAAAACCTCGTGCATCCCCGATTCCTCCGGCTGCAATGATAGGTATTTTTATTTTCTTTGCCGCCCAAGTTATACTTGTTAGGGTTGGCAGCTGATCCACGCTTTTAAATCCGACACCTTCCAGGCCGACGATAACAACCGCATCTACCCCCTGTTTTTCTGCAATGACCGCATGGTTAACGGTAGCAACCTTATGAATCCACTTTACGCCGGCTTCTTTTAAACGTTTCCCATGATCGGTGGCCTTATAGGCGGCTGTCTCAACCACGGAAATTCCTTCCTCGATTGCCACTTCCCTCATTTCATCTATTTCAGGGCATATACCAATGCTAAGGTTAACCCCAATCGGTTTATCGGTTAAGGTTTTTGCTCTTCGTATATCCGCTCTCAATGCTTTCGGCGTCTTCAATGCGCTGGCTGTAATAATGCCCAACCCCCCGGCTTCTGAAACCGGTACGGCTATCTTTGAGGTACCAAATCCTGCATAGGCACCCTGGATAATGGGATATCTTATACCTAACATTTCCGTTATTCTGGTTTTCCACTCCATCGTATCATCTCCCGGTATTTATTTTTAACTCTTACCTGATATGACTGTTGCAAGCCAGCTATCATATCTCCAACCCTTCGGCAATGTTATTTTTATGTCGGTTATGAAGTGACTCCAATAAAAAGGCTGTTGCGCATCGCCCTGTCGGCTTGGATTGCCATCTCGTTCCAATAATGATAAAAAAGCACCATGAAAATAAGTGTTGAATGTTATTCCGGGTATAGAGGGGAAGAAACTCCCCGTGTGGTGTGGATAGGGTCTAGCAAAATTGAAGTTATAGACATCCTTGATCGATGGCTCTCGCCGGACCACCGCTACTTTAAAATCCGTGTAAACGACCAGTCGGTCTATATCATCCGAAATGATTCAATAACTTTGGAATGGGACCTGACATATTATATGCAGGAAAACCCGGTTGCCGATTCTAGGAAAAATGATTAGATATTCATGTAAGTGTGTAAAATTGAACCGGATGCTTTTAATGAAGTCCAAAGCACATATTAAAGCGAATTTTAAAGCCGCTTTGGCGGTCTTTTTTATTTTCCCCCTTTTCGTTTGTTTGTTTCCGGAAACCGCATCTGGAAGGGTCATCATCCGTGACATCATCGTTTTGAATCACCAGAAGGTGATGCTCAGGGCGAAAACAACGGGAATTTTTTTTGCTAAAGGTGGGCAGATTGTGGAATTTTTTGTGGATGGTGAATCGGTTGGCAAGACGCTTTCAGGGGGTGACGGTGTTGCTTTTAAATCTTTTACACCGTTGAAAATCGGTCTTTATCAGATGAGGGCGGCTTCCGGGGAGGATAAAAGTTCCGGATTATTATTTTCACTAAAAAAAGACACCGGCATTGTTTTTGTTGATGTGGAAGGGAGTCTGCTTCAAATGCGGTTTTCTACGGTCCCCAAAAAAGGGAGCCAGAAGGCCGTAGAAGAAATTTATAAAAAATTTCCCGTTGTTTTTCTACAAACAAGTTTTTTCGGCGTAACAATCGTTAAGGCATGGTTAAAAAAGAACAATTTTCCGGAATTACCCGTTGTTCCATGGAGACAAGGGGCCATCTTTCAGGAGATCACCCAGAATGGGCTGCGGATTCACGCCGTGATCGGCTCATCCAATGTGATTGAATCCGCAAAGGACCACAATGGCCGATCGTTCAGTTTCAGTGATCTTGAGAATTCAGAGGTCGTAAAGGACTGGGCGGAGGTGGTCGAAAAACTCAAATAACGCCATGTTCCGAGTTTGATATTCCCTTCATATCAACCCGATACGAGAAATTGGACATTCTATCCGTTATGTGCTATATTGACCCCTTCTTTTAAACAGCTAAAAATCAATTTACAACATAGCCGCAACTTTCTACATTAAATTATGGAAAAACGTTACCGGAAGAATCCGAAAATAAAGCCTCCGCAGGATTATTATATATCCGTGGGGATTTTTTAATTAAAGGGATGACCATGGTCGAGAAACGCGCCAAACGGAAACTCAGTGCCATCCTAAGTGCGGATGTTAAAGGCTATAGCCGTCTGATGAGAAAAGACGAGCTATCCACTGTCCGTACATTGGAGGCATACCGGCAGGTGATGACCGATGCCATCCTAAAATACCGTGGCCGAGTGGTGGACTCTCCCGGGGACAACCTGTTAGCAGAGTTTGCCAGCGTGGTGGATGCGGTCGAATCTGCGGTTGAAATTCAGAAGGAACTCGGGGTCAAAAACGCTGAGTTATCGGAAAGTCGCAGAATGGAGTTTCGGATCGGTATCAACCTCGGTGATGTTATCGAGGAAGGTGACCGTATCTATGGGGATGGCGTCAACATTGCGGCCCGAATAGAAGGCCTGGCTGAAGCGGGTGGCATATCCGTTTCAGGAACGGTCTTTGAGCACATTAAGGAAAAGCTAACGTTAGGATATGAGTATCAGGGCG
>PVMS01112012.1_pt1 | contig 11129 bp, 13 predicted proteins | sample 1853461 | NCBI WGS metagenome assembly PVMS01 (sample SAMN08582032, study PRJNA380276) | Marine sediment metagenome, whole genome shotgun sequencing project. | isolation source: ocean sediment barecode stripped | collected 2017
CGTCGGCGATACCGGCCCCCAGGGCGATAATATTCTTCAGGGCACCTCCCAGTTCAACGCCGATGACATCCGTGTTGCTGTAGGCGCAGAAGTTGGGCACCGTCAGCATTTTCTGAGCTTTCCTGGCCACAGATTTCTTCTCGGCGGCTACTACTGTCATCGCCGGCAGGCCGTTGAGTATCTCCCAGGCGATATTGGGCCCGGAGATGACACAGATGTTGTACCAGAAGGCGGGGTCTATCTCCTCGGCGATAACCTGGGACATCCTCAGGCCGCTGCCAATCTCAAGCCCCTTGGCGGCGCTGGCCACCAGGACCGATTTACTCAGGTAAGGGGACACGAGCTTGATGTTTTCCCGCATCGTTTGTGAGGGAACGGCCATAATGACCGCCTTGGCGCCGTCCATAGCTTCGGCCAGGGAGCTGCTGACAGTAAGGTAGGGCGGCAGGCGGAAACCGGCGGGTAGTATTTTGGTGGCCTGCCGGACGTTTCTGATCCGGGCGGCCTCTTTTTCGCTGCGTGCCCAGAGGCAGACCGGTAGGTCTTTTCGGGATAGGGCTACCCCCAGGGTTATCCCCCAGGAAGTAGTTCCAACAATTGTAATTTTGGGCATTATATAAATCTAGGCTGGGTCATATTCACGGTGATTATCGGGGCGGGACGGCAGGATCAGGCCTTCTCACCGAGACGGCGTTCCTTGCCTGCAAGCAGTCTTTTGATGTTCTCCCGGTGCATGTAGACGATGAGCAGGGAACCCGCCAGGGCATAAATGAGATACTCTACGGGGAAGGCGTTCCACAGGGTGAGCGGCACCAGTATGGCATAGGCGCCGACGGCACCGGCGATGGAGCCCAGGGAGACGAAGCCGGAAAGCCCGGCGCCGATAATAAGCACCTCGGCACCGAACAGGGCGGCCACCGGGGATAGGGCTATCATCCCGCCGAAGAAGGTGGCCACGCCGCGGCCGCCTCTGAAGCCGAAGAAGACGGGCCAGATATGGCCGGCGATAGCCGCCAAAGCGCCCACCACCTGGGCCAGCAGCAGGCCGACGCCGAACTCGCCGATTAGCAAGAAGTCGGCGCCGATTATTATTCCGGCAAAGAGGACGGCCAGGGAGCCTTTAAGTATATCCAGGCCTATAACTACCATGGCCGGTTTGCGACCCAGCTTGCGCAGGACATTGGTGGCCCCGGTTTTGCCGCTGCCGAAGTCTCGGATATCCAGCTTGGCCTTCCAGCGGCTTACTATAACGCCGGAGGGGATACAGCCCAGCAGATAGCCGATCAGTATTATCAGGTAGAACTTGGCGATTATCACTACTCGCCCCTCGTTTTAAAGATGAGCCGGATGGGCGTGCCGTCAAAGCCGAAGGACTGGCGCAGCCGGTTCTCCAGGTAGCGCTGGTAGGAAAAGTGCATCAGGCGGGCATCGTTTACAAAAAAAACAAAGGCCGGTGGGTTTACCTCGGCCTGGGTAGCGTACAGGATGTTTAATCGCTTCTTGCCTTTTCGTGGCGGGGTGTGGTCGGCCAGGGCCACCCTGATGGTGCTGTTGACCTCGGCGGTGGATATCCGCTTGTGCCGCTCTTTGAATATCTGGTTTACCTTCGGCAAGATATTTTCTACTCCCTGTCCATCTTTGGCCGAAATCAGGACTACCGGGGCGTATGGCATAAATTTGAATCTCTGCCCGATTGCACTATCTAAATCGGCCTGGTTCAAGTCGCTTACCAGGTCCTGCTTATTAACTACCAGAACTATCCCCTTAGCTGCCTGCCCGATATAGCCGGCGACATGGGTATCCTGAGCCGTAGCCAGCTCGGTGGCATCCAGTACCAGGAGAACTACATCGGCCCGGTCTATGGCCTTCAGGGCGCGCAGGACGCTGTATTGCTCAACGCCCCTCTCTATCTTTCCCCGTCGCCGTATGCCAGCAGTATCAATAAGTATCATATTTTGGCCTTCAAAGTCAAGCGGGGTGTCTGTGGCGTCGCGGGTTGTGCCTGGCGTTGCGGATACGATGGCCCGCGGTTGTCCCAGCAGCCGGTTAAGCAGGGTGGACTTGCCCACATTGGCCCGCCCCACTATGGCCACCTTAATGGCCGCCTCGGGGGCCGGGGGTGGCATCGTGGGCAGGACAGCGGATATACTTTCAAGCAGTTCGCCAACGCTGCGGCCGTGGTAGGCGCTGATGATAAGCGGCTGACCCAGCCCCAGTTCATGAAACTCGGCCGCCTCTGCCTCAAGACGGGCGTTATCCGCTTTGTTGGCCACCAGCAGAACCGGCTTGTCCACCCGGCGCAACTGGTCGGCGATGTCACGGTCCACCGGGGTGAGGCCGTCCTTGGCGTCAACCAGGAAGAGCAGGATATCGGCGGCGTCTATGGCCGCTTGCACCTGCTCGTTGACCTGCTGGGCCAGTGTCGACTGGGGTTTTATCTCCAGCCCGCCGGTGTCGACGATGGTGAAACTGCGTCCCTGCCAGAGGACGGGGGCGAAGACGCGGTCACGTGTCGTCCCGGGCAAGTCCTGGGTGATGGCTATCTGCCGGCCGGCAAGACGGTTCAGCAGGGTGGACTTGCCCACGTTCTGACGGCCGATGATAGCCACGATAGGATTAAAGTTCGCCATTTCTTCTAAACCCTGGGGGGTCAACTCCTCACTGTTCGGGGTAGCTCCAGGGCCAGTTTGACACTGGGCGGTTCTAGATCCGTCTTGCCGGCCTTCCCCAGGTCGGCTATGGCAGACTGGAAGTTTAGAACGAAGGCGTTATATTCCTCGGTGAAGCGGTGGTACTGCTCTATTGTTTCCGCTGGTACTTCCACCTTCTCCGCTACCTCATGGAACTGCACCACGAATTCGTGGTAGAGGCTGTTCAGCAGCCACAACTCATTCAGGTAAGTGCGCAGGTAGATGCCGAAGCGGCCGGTGTGTGTATCCACCTCCAGGCGGTTCTGAAAGCTGGCACTCCAGGCGTTGAAGGCGCGTTGCGCCATATCGCAGGAGCGCGCCCAGTCCCAGAGCTTGGGATCCTCTGTCTTGAAGAGGCTGTCTATTATAGCGAATATGGAGAGCGATGACTCTCCCATAAAGCGGCGGTTGAAGTAGCCGGCCAGGTAGCGGAGCTTGATAGCCGCCCGCTCTGATTCCTTCTCTCCGGCGTTTATTACGGCCATCACCAGGCCGATTATCAGGATAACCCCCAGGATGGGGCCCACCAGCACCAGCGGCCACTCGAGAACGATACCGGTAATAGCCACCCCCGTTATCAGGATTGGCGCCCAGCCCCAGCTTACTACTGTTTTCATGATAGCCTCCTAGACATAGCCGGCCAACGGTATCTCAAGGCCCCCCAGCATCTCTACCAGCAGCGCCTTCTGTAGGTGCAGCCTGTTCTCGGCCTGGTCAAAGACCACGGATTGGGGGCCTTCCAGGACAGCTGCGGTTACTTCTTCGCCGCGGTGGGCCGGCAGGGGGTGCATCAGGATGGCCTTATCGCTGGCCAGCGACATAAGCTCATCGTCCACCTGGTAAGGGGCGAAGACGTGGCGCCTGTCCTCGGCCTCGGTCTCCTGCCCCATGCTGGTCCAGACATCCGTGTAGACGACATCGGCGCCGGAGACGGCCAGGCCGGCATCTTCCGTGTTCAGTATTGAGCCGCCGCTTTCGCCGGCGAACTTCTCGGCCTGTTTCATTATATCGGCGGGCACCTTGTAGCCGGTGGGGCACGCCAGTCTGAAGTCCATACCGCAGAGAGATGCCGCCAGCAGCAGGCTTGAGGCCACGTTGTTGCCGTCGCCGACATAGGTCAGGCTGAGGTCGCTAAGCTCGCCCTTTTTCTCGTAGATGGTGAAGAGGTCGGTTAAGGCCTGGCAGGGGTGCTCGCGGTCGGAGAGGGCGTTTATCACGGGCAGGTCTGCGTTCTCGGCCAGCAATTCAAGGGTCTGGTGGGAGAAGGTGCGGGCGGCGATAACGTCCACATAGCGGGACAGTACCCTGGCCACGTCGGCAACGGATTCCCTCTGCCCCAGGCCGACTTCGGCCGGAGAGAGATAGATGGCCTGGCCGCCCAATTGCCGTATGGCCAGTTCAAAGCTTATGCGGGTGCGCAGGGAAGGCTTCTCAAAGAGCAGGGCCAGTGTCTTGCCGCTTAAGGCGGTGCTCTGCCCCTGGGCTTTTATATCCTGCGTACTGGACATCAGCAGCTGTATCTGCTGGCTGTTTAAATCGGCAATAGAGAGTAGGTCTTTGGCTGGCAAACTGACCTCCCACGGGCATGATGTTATCGCCCAGTATATCACGAAACGGTGAATATTCAATAAAATGCGGGGGGTATATATCCAGGCGGGGTGCTATAATGAGGTGTGGCTGGATACATCCTGTTTGTCTGCACCGAGAACGCGGCCAGAAGCCAGATGGCTGAGGCTTTCTTCAATGCTTGTAATGAGAACCGGAAATACTCTGCTGTCAGCGCCGGAACGAAGCCGGCAGAGGTGGTTAAGGAGCTGGCCGTTCAGGTGATGGCCGAGAAGGGTATTGACATAGACGACCGCAGTCCCAAGAAGCTAAGGCCAGGGACGGTCTTGAGGGCAGAAATCATAATCACCATGGGCTGTCTTGAGGCCTGCCCGGCATCGGCGCTTGCGAAGAGCCAGGACTGGCAGATAGAGGACCCGTCCGGTAAAACCATAGAGGTCTATCGGCGGGTGCGGGACGATGTTGAACGGCGGGTGAAAGAACTGGTGGCGAATTTGGCCTGACATATGGTATATGTTCAGGAAAGGAGGCCAGACATGGTTAAGAAGGAAAAGTTTACCGTATCCGGAGACCAGCTGGTGAGCAAGGTAAAGAACCTCATCAAGGAAGGCAACATCAGGCGGGTGCGCATCCGGCACAAGGACAGGACGCTGATTGACATCCCCCTCGCCGTCGGCGCCCCGGTGGCCGCCGTTGGCATAATAGCCTTACCCGTGCTGGCAGCCATTGGCGCCCTGGCGGCGCTGCTCACCGAAGCTACCATTGAGGTGGAGAAGGTAGAAAAAACGGCGCCGGCCAAAAAGAGCGCCGCCGCTAAACCAGCCAAGAAAAGCTAGCTGGTGAAGGGCGGCTACGTTCTTTTAATCAGCCTGCCCCGGGCGCAGACTATTACTGTGGGTGCCCTGGACAGCATCAGCTTCGCGGCTGGTGGCTACGCCTATGTGGGCTCGGCCCTGGGCGGGCTTGAGGCCAGAATCAGGCGTCACCTCAGGACGGCCAAAAAGAAACACTGGCATATTGACTACCTCCTGGAGCGAGCTTCGGTCAGCCGCATAATAATGGCCGAGAGTGGAGAGAGGCTGGAGTGCCGCCTGGCCGCCCGGCTCGGCGGCCAGTTTGAGGCTGTACCCGGCTTCGGCTCAAGCGATTGTCGTTGCCCCGCCCATCTCTTCTTTGCCCCTTCTCCGGCCATACTGGAAGCAGCCGTCAGGCAGGCTTTCGGTGGGCTTGGCCTGGAGGCGGTGGATTTGGTGGATACGGGCGATATCGCTATAATAAGATGAATATAGTGGGGGCGAATTTGAAGAGACTGATACTGGCGATACTATCTACGGCGCTGATTTTTGGTGTCCTGGCGGTCGGCTGTCCGGCGGCCACCACCGACACCGATCAGATAATTGAGAATATCAGCCCCCAGGCGGCCCTTGACCTCATCCAGCAGAACGAGGATAACGCCGCTTTTTTCATCATTGACGTGCGCACCCCCTCGGAGTACGCCGATGGCCACATTGAAGGGGCCATCAACATAGACTTTTACTCCTCCGCGTTTGAGGAAACGCTGAAAACTCTGGACAGGGACGGCACCTATTTCATCTACTGCCGCAGCGGCAACCGCTCCGGTCAGGCCAGGGATCTGATGGAGGAACTGGGCTTTGCCGAGGTCTACAACCTGTCCGGCGGCATCAACGCCTGGCAGGATGCCGGCCTGGCCACGGTTCAGGGCTGAAGCGGTTAACCCCAATCATCCCCCTCTGTTATAATTAAACCATGGATAAAAGTCCTCTGGTGCTCTTTGATGCCAGCGCCCTGGTGCACCGGGCCTATCATGCCTTTGCCGCCGCCAAGCCGCTGACGATTTCAAAGACCGGTGAGGTCACCAGCGCCGTCTACGGTTTCGCCAACATGCTTCTCAAGGTGCTCGGCGAACTGAAGCCCGGCTGCTACGCTATGGCCTTCGACATGAAGGGGCCCACCTTCCGCCACGAGATGTACGACCAGTACAAGGCCCATCGCAAGGCCACCCCCGAAGAACTGATAAGCCAGCTGGGACGGGTGAGGCAGCTGGTCGAGGCCTTCAACATTCCCATCTTTGAACTAAGAGGCTATGAGGCCGACGATATCCTGGGCGCCCTTGCCCTCCAGGCCAGCCGGCAGGGTCTGGAGGTGATAATCGTCACCGGTGACGCCGATATGATGCAGCTGGTGACGCCCAACGTGAAGGTGCTCTACCCCAAGCGGGGGGGCGCCTTCTCCGACACCATGCTTTACGATGAAGCCGCCGTGGCGGAGAAGTACGGCGTCGCCCCGGCCCGGATAGCCGACCTCAAAGCCCTGGTCGGCGACAGCTCGGACAACATCCCCGGCGTGTCCGGTATCGGTCAGAAGACGGGCGTCAAGCTCATCCAGCAGTTCGGCTCGATAGACGATATTTACGCCCGCATAGATGAGGTTACCCCGGAAAAGCTTCAAGACAGGCTCAGGCAGAACGAAGCGGCCGCCCGCCAGAGCAAGAAGCTGGCCACCATCGTCACGCGGCTGCCGGTTGAACTGAAACTTGACGAATGCCGGGTGAGCAACTTTGACCGCCAGAAGGTGACCGACCTTTTCCGTGAGCTTGAGTTCGGCAGCCTGCTGTCCCGGTTGCCCCAGGTGGAGATGGCCGTTCCCGGCGGTGGCTCCAAACCCGCCGCCGCCGCGCCGAAGCGTGAGTTCCACGTCGTTGATGACGAGAAGGCATTGCATAAACTGGTTGCTCGCCTGAAGAAGGCCGGCGCTTTTGCCTTTGATACGGAGACCACCGGCCTGGACACCATGACGGCCCAACTGGTGGGAATCTCCCTTTCGCCGGCCCCCGGTGAGGCCTACTACATACCGGTGGGGCATGTCGGCTGGGGGGAGGTAAGACAGCTTGAGCTTAAGCAGGTCATAGACGCTTTAAAGCCCCTCTTTGCCGATAAAAAGCTGGCCAAGACGGCCCACAACGCCAAATACGATATCACCATAGTGGCCGAGCACGGCATGGCGGTTAACAACCTTGTCTTTGACACCATGCTGGCCGCCTACCTGCTGGGGGAGAAGTCAATCTCCTTAAAGGCGCTGTCCTTCAGCCGGCTGGGGATTGAGTGCCAGACGATAACTGAACTAATCGGCAAAGGGGCCAAGCAGATTTCCATGTCCCAGGTGGAGATAGCGCGGGCCGCCGAGTACGCCTGTGACGATGCCGACATCACCGGCCGGCTGGCCGGGCTGTTTGAGCCGGACCTAAAACGGCTGGGGCTGTGGTCGCTGTTCGCCGATGTCGAACTACCCCTGGTGCCGGTGCTGGTGGCTATGGAGCGGAACGGCATCGCTTTGGACACCGAACTTTTAAACCAGATGTCCCAGCGGCTGGGGAAGCAGCTTCTCAAGCTGGAAGGGGACATCTACGACCACGTCGGCCACCCCTTCAACATAAAATCGCCCAAGCAGTTGGGCCCCGTACTTTTTGAGGAACTGGGCCTTCCCGCCGCCCGCAAGACGAAGACCGGCTACTCCACGGACGCTTCGGTGCTGGAAGGGCTTAAAGATGCCCACCCCGTCATAGCCCTTATCCTGGAATACCGCCAGTTGGCCAAGCTGAAGTCCACCTACATAGACGCCCTGCCTGCCCTGGTCAATTCCAGAACGAAGCGGCTGCACACCAGCTTCAACCAGACGCGGACGGCCACCGGCCGCCTGTCCTCCAGCGAGCCTAACTTGCAGAACATTCCCATCCGCGGCGAACTGGGCCGGGAGATAAGGACGGCCTTCGTCGCTCCCAGGGGTTCCCAACTGCTGGCCGGAGACTATTCGCAGATTGACCTGCGCGTGCTGGCCCACCTCTCCGGCGACCCTGGCCTGGTGGACGCCTTTAGGGCGGACGAGGACATTCACGCCGCCACCGCCGTCAGCCTCTTCGGCGACAAAACAACCGAGGTTACTGCGGATATGCGCCGCCTGGCCAAGACGGTCAATTTCGGCGTCATCTACGGCATGAGCGGCTACGGCCTGGAGCAGGCCACCGAGCTTTCCCGGGAGGAGGCCAACCAGTATATAACGGCCTACTTTGAGAAGTACCCCGGCGTCAAGGATTATCTTGAGGCCACCAAGCTCAAGGCCAGGGAACAGGGCTACGTGCAGACGGTGCTGGGTCGCCGCCGTTACCTGCCTGATATCAACTCGGCCAACCGCATGGTGCGTGAGGCAGCGGAGCGGATGGCCATCAATATGCCGGTGCAGGGCACTTCGGCGGATATTATAAAGGTGGCCATGGTGCAGCTGAACGAGCAGATGATGAAACTGGGCTTAAAGAGTAAGCTGCTTCTCCAGGTGCACGACGAGCTTATCTTCGAGGTCCCTGATGAGGAATTGGCCCGGATGCGGGAACTGGTTCCCCGGATAATGGCCGGCGCCATTAAGCTGGATGTCCCCCTGAAGGTGGATGTTAAAACAGGCGGCAACTGGGGCCAGATGGAATGAGCCGCGCTGCATGAGTAGAAAAGCCGTCATTATATACGCCGTTTTCGCTGCCCTTTTCTTACTGCTCAGCCTTTTAGCTCACCAGTTCGTTCCTTTCCCCGGCGATGCCGCTGCCGTACAGTGGCTCAGCGGCATTGGCAGTGGCCTCTTTGACTGGTTTATGAAGGCCGTATCCTGGCTGGGTGACACGGTGCCCGCAATCATCATTGTGGCTGTGGTAGTCGTCCTGCTGTTAGCATTCCGCCGTCGCCTGGAATCCCTCTTCGTTCCGTTGCTGGCCCTCATCGGAGCGGGTGCCACCAGCCTCTTCAAGTTCCTGGTAGACCGCCCCCGCCCCGGCGGTGACCTTTTAGCCGGCGGCACCAGCTTCCCCAGTGGCCACGTCGTCTACTCCGTCGTCTTCTTCGGTTTCCTGGCCTACCTGGCACCCCGGCTGATAAAGCGGCCGCGGGTGGCCAGGACGGTGCAGGTGATACTCATTCTGCTTTTTCTGCTGAGCGGGGCGTCCCGCGTCTATCTGGAGAGGCACTGGCCGAGTGATGTCCTGGGCGGTCTCCTGCTGGGCGGGCTGCTGCTGGCGGCGGCCATAACCCTTTTCCGGGCCAGATTAACAAAAAGGGAAGCAAATGCCTGAACTCCCCGAAGTTGAGACGGTCAAGAACGAGCTTATCCCTTATGTGGTCGGCCGCCGTATAACCGGCGTCACTATTAACTGGGACGGCATGGTGACCCCGGAAACTGCCCAATTCCGCGCCCGCCTGACGGGCAGGAAGGTAACGGCCATAACACGGCGGGGAAAGTACCTCATTTTCGGTCTGGATAGCGGCGGCGCGCTGCTTGTCCACCTCAGGATGAGCGGCTCGCTGCTGGTGGGGATGGACGCCTCTTCCCCGCCGGCCTATACCCGGGCTGTCCTTCACCTGGACGACGGCAATAATATCTTCTTCTGTGATATGCGCAAGTTCGGCCGCATGCGGCTGGTGGCGGATGCCGCCGCCGTTGTGGGCAAGCTGGGGCCGGAGCCGCTTGAGGCTGGATTCACCGCCGTCACCCTGGCCGGCCTGCTTGCCGGGCGAAAAGCGCCGCTTAAAGCCGTTCTTCTTGATCAGAACGTAATCGCAGGCATCGGCAACATGTACGCAGATGAAGCCCTCTTCGCCGCTGGTATCCATCCGCTAAGACCGGCCGGCAGCCTTAAGCCGGAGGAGGTGAAGCGCCTGCACCGGTCTATCCGGCGGGTGCTTACTGCGGCCATAAATGCCAAGGGGGCCAGCGTATCCAGTTACTTCCGCCCCGGCGGCCAGAAGGGGCAGGCCCATTTCAGCTTTAAGGTGGCCCACCGCCGCGGCGAAAAATGCCCCGTCTGCGCCACGCCCCTTGAGCGGCTGGTCGTGCGCGGCCGCGGCAGCTACCTCTGCCCCCACTGCCAGCCGTTCCCGTAGAGTGGGGTTTATAAGGGATGAGGTTGGCTTATACCATCGAGTTCAACCCTCCGGCTGGCCCTGGGACATAAAATCTGTTATAATCTCTATTACCCTAAAGCTACTGGAGAAATACAGGTATGGCTGAAAAGAAAAAGCAGGAAGACCTGAAGAAGTTCATTGAGAACGTCAACAAGAAAGACAAGGTCAACGGCTTGAAGATACACTTCTCCTTCGTCAACCGCAAGCGCAGGGGCTAAGCCCGCTAGCGCCTGGCGAAGGGGTCTGCCTGCCGGTTGAAGTCCGGCAGGTATATTTTTTCGGCCCCCGCGGCTTGGCACCAACCCTCATCCAACCCGGCTGTTTCCAGGGCCTTCAGTGCCTCTTCATATTCCTCCGCCGAGATGGGCCGTGTCAGCAGTGGCACCCGTAGGGCGTGGTGGCGTGGGTAGTACTGGGACATAAGGCTTACAGCCACCCGCGGCGAGACCTCCCCGGCCAGCCAGGCCAGCGATTCGGCGCTGCCGGCCAGATTGTGGGGCAGCACGAGATGCCGCACGATAAGCCCCCGCCGCGCTACACCGGCATCGTCCAGTTCCAGGAGGCCCACCTGGCGGAACATCTCCCGGATTGCCGCCCGCGAATGGCGGACATACTCCGGCGCCTGCGATAGCTTTTTGGCCCACCTGTCTGCGGCGTATTTCAGGTCCGGCAGGTAGATGCTTATTATGCCCTCAAGCTCCCTCAGCGTCTCAACGGAGTCATAGCCGTTGCAGTTATAGACCAGCGGAATCCTGAGTCCCAGCGGCACCGCCAGGGCTATCGCCGTTACTATCTGGGGCACGAAGTGAGACGGTGAGCTTTTTGGCCCACCTGTCTGCGGCGTATTTCAGGTCCGGCAGGTAGATGCTTATTATGCCCTCAAGCTCCAAGTCCCTGGCCTTGAGATCGGAAG
>PVMS01070153.1_pt1 | contig 11128 bp, 10 predicted proteins | sample 1853461 | NCBI WGS metagenome assembly PVMS01 (sample SAMN08582032, study PRJNA380276) | Marine sediment metagenome, whole genome shotgun sequencing project. | isolation source: ocean sediment barecode stripped | collected 2017
CATGCATTGCACCGGGTGGAAGGGGATCCACCGAATATCCGAGGTATTTGCCGACGCTTTCACACTCAACAGCGTCGGGACGAAAATCAAACTGAACAGTAATGAGTTTATTTGACGGGGATCGTGTCGTTATGAAGAAACAAACCAAACAGCTTTCTTTTCTGGATCGTTTTTTAACCCTCTGGATCTTCCTATCCATGATTGTGGGGGTTGGGGGTGGGTACTTTTACCCCGGTATCCGAGAAGTGATCAATCGATTTCAGGTTGGTACCACCAATATCCCCATTGCCATTGGGCTGATTCTGATGATGTATCCCCCCCTGGCCAAGGTCAAATATGAGCAATTGGGGCCGGTCTTCAGTAACATCAAGGTGTTGGCCCTCTCGCTGGTTCAGAACTGGGTCATCGGTCCCATCCTGATGTTTCTCCTGGCCCTCACGTTTCTTTCCGGACACCAGGAGTACATGGTCGGCTTGATCCTGATAGGTTTGGCCCGATGTATTGCCATGGTCATCGTCTGGAATGACCTGGCGGCAGGGAATCGGGAGTACTGTGCGGGGCTCGTCGCCTTTAACTCTATTTTTCAGGTGTTGTTCTTCTCTATCTATGCCTATGTTTTTATCACGGTCATTCCTCAATGGCTCGGTCTAACAGGGGTGGTCGTAGACATTTCCATCGGACAGATTGCTGAGAGTGTCTTTATCTACCTGGGTATCCCGTTTATCGCGGGGATAATCACCCGTTTTGTCGGGCTAAAGATGAAAGGCCGAATCTGGTATGAGGAAAAATTTGTTCCCAAGATCAGCCCCATCACGCTCATTGCATTGCTCTTTACTATCCTGGTCATGTTTTCCCTCAAGGGGGGAATACATCGTGCAGCTCCCGCTGGATGTGATTCGAATAGCCGTTCCCCTCTGCATCTATTTTGTCGTGATGTTCTTTGTCTCCTATTATCTGTCCATGAAGGTGGGCGCTACCTACGAAGAATCCACGACCCTGAGCTTTACGGCGGCTTCGAACAATTTTGAGCTGGCCATTGCTGTTGCGGTGGCGGTCTTCGGCATAGACTCGGGCCAGGCATTTGCGGCGGTCATCGGACCCCTGGTAGAAGTGCCTGTGCTGATCAGTCTTGTCAATGTTGCGCTCCGATTCAAAAAGAAGTATTTCCCCTACCGGCTGGAGACCCCGGTGGGGATATGCCATGTGACATGCGAACCTTGAATGACTAGAACGAGCATTCTATTTTAGACAGGATCCACTATTAACATCATGTGCAGGCGTATCTTCTCGGCGCCTCTTGATACCCAAAAAGGGAATTTGATTAAACGCTATGGATGATTTGAAGGCATCAGAAGCCAGGGCAGGCAGAAAGGTTACCCTGATCGGGGCCCTGATCAACATCATTTTAATTATACTCAAACTATTCGCGGGGATCATAGGTCATAGTCAGGCCCTTATCGTGGATGCGGTCCACTCCATTTCCGATCTTTTTACCGACGCCATGGTGTTGATCGGTCTCCGGCTTGGCAGGAAAGCGCCCGATGAGGATCACCCTTTTGGTCACGCCCGCATAGAGACACTGGTTTCAGCGCTTATTGGGCTGGCGCTCATTGGGACGGCCATATATTTGGGGGTAAAGTCTGCCTTCAATCTCTACCAGCACAACGAATACCATCCTACCAACCTGGCGTTGATCGGGGCCGCCATTTCAGTGGCACTAAAAGAGGGCCTCTATCATTATACGGTAAGGACCGGGCGTCGCATCAAGAGCCAACTCCTCGTGGTCAACGCCTGGCACCATCGCTCCGATGCCCTATCCTCTGTCGCTGTATTGCTGGGTGTGGCAGGGGCCCGCATCAAACCTTCCTGGCATGTTTTGGACGCCTTCGCCGCTCTCCTGGTTTCTTTTTTTATCGTGAAAGTAGGCCTGGATATCATCAGAAAAAGTCTGCGTGAATTCACAGATACGGCCCCCCCACCTGAAATCCTGAGTGAGATTCGTCAACACATCCGGCGTGTGGATGGGGTGCTCGACATGCATGATCTGAGGGTTCGAACCTCCGGGGGTCTATACCAGACTGATGTTCACATCGACGTGGATCGCGATCTGACGGTGAAAGAGGGGCACCGGATCGCGAGGGCCGTGGAAAGGTATTTGGAGGAGAAAGTGGAAAACCTCCATAGCGTGATCGTCCATGTGGATCCCGCGCTATCTAATAAAGATATAGAATGATGAAGAAGGTGTGCGTGTTACTTTTTAGAAGCCGCCAATATTAAGCAGGCATGATAGGTATGAGCCGTCGTTACCAATTCAATCGAATGGAGTTTGCCGGGTCATTGGGGGACCTGGGGACACTTCTCCCTCTTGCCATCGGATTGATTTTCGTCAATGGGTTGTCCCCATCGGGGCTTTTTTTATCTGTAGGTCTCTATTATATCCTTTCCGGTTTTTATTTCGGCATAACGGTACCGGTTCAGCCCATGAAGATCATCGGCGCCTATGCCATCGCAACTGCCATGAGCGCGAACCAGGTTCTCGCCTCGGGTGCCCTGATGGGCCTGCTGCTTTTGATCATCGGAGTGACCGGCGCCGTGACCCTCATCGGCAAATACATTCCCAAATCGGTGGTCAGAGGGGTTCAGCTTTCAACAGGAATCCTGTTGATGGTTGGCGGTGTCCGGTTCATGATCGGGACTTCCAAGTTCCAGATGCTCCAGCAAGTAGCGGAACCCTACCTCTCCATACAAAGCCTGGGGCCGATCCCAATCGGTATCCTACTCGGCCTTATCGGCTGCGTCCTGGTCTTCCTCTTGATAGAAAACAAAAGATTTCCTGCCGCTCTCATACTCGTTGTCGGGGGGATTGCCGTTGGATTGTTTTTTGGTACCCATGAAGGGGTAGATCAATTGCGCATAGGATTCAATCTGCCCCAAATGTTGCCCCTTGGGATACCTTCAGGGGTTGATTTTGCATTTGCTATCTTTGCCCTGGTACTCCCGCAAATTCCCATGACACTCGGAAATGCGGTGGTTGCCTACGTGGATCTGTCAAAAGAGTATTTTCCCGATGATTCAGAGAAGGTAACCTACAAGAGCGCCTGTATAAGCATGGCAGTTGCCAATTTCTTGAGCTTTATTTTAGGCGGTATGCCCCTTTGCCACGGCGCCGGCGGTCTGGCGGCCCATTACCGGTTCGGTGCGCGAACCGGTGGGTCCAATCTCATCATCGGGCTCATTTTTGTCCTCCTTGCCATCCTCCTTGGAAACCATGTTCTCATGGTCGTGAAATTGCTTCCCATGTCGATCCTGGGAGTGCTGCTCCTGTTTGCGGGGGGGCAGCTCGCATTGACCCTGATCGATACAGATGGGCGAAAGGATCTTTTTGTCGCCCTGATCATGCTTGGTATTACCCTCGCCTCAAACCTGGCCGCCGGCTTTATTGTAGGAATCGCCATCGCCTGCGCCCTCAAATGGGATCGGTTGAACATTTAGTGCAAAGTATAGAAAAGGTAACGTTTTATAAGGAGCATCTCTATCGGTTTGGGGAAGCTTATAGTAATTGTCAGAAATATGTTCCGATTAGCCTTTTTATTAAATCCCCCTGTCCCCCTTTGTCAAAGGGGGCACTTATGAAGGCCTGAAGTAATATCAGCACACCTATGGCCGCAATGAGCAATGCCGGAGTGTAAGCGTTCCCCCCTTTTCAAAAAGGGGGGCTAGGGGGGATTTTATACTGTCGTACACTCCTTCCAATCGGAACCTATTTATGACATCAGCTATGTTCATTGAAGGATTCAAGATCGCCAATGAGACGGCGGGTAAAGATTCGAGGATTCAGGCCCGCTATACGGACAGCAGACAAAGGTTGAGGAATTGTTAAAATATGGATACAAGGTATTTTATAGATAGAAACAGAAGGATCAAACCGAGGATGAGTTTGATAGCTTTTGCCGGAAAGTACTTTTGAAGCCTCGCCCCGCAGTATATTCCGAGGAACCCTCCAATTCCGAAAAGGGCGCCCAACTTCCAATCCGGTGCTATGGAAAGGCCCGTATGGGCATACATGGGTGCAATCACCGTGTAAAAGAAGACCCCTGAAATGGAAGTCATGAAAGTTCCCAACAGGGTGGCCCCTGCGATGGTGTAAACCGGAAGACCGAAAATGGCGATCAGGAAAGGCGCGATAATAGCCCCCCCGCCGATGCCGTAAGTCCCGCCCACAATACCCACCGCGAAGGAGAGAAAAAAAAGAACGATTGGGTTAAAAGAGAACCTTTCACCGTAAAATTCATAAGTATACCGGGACAGGGAAAACTTGATGGTCCGGACGGCCGCATGCCCGGTAGATTCAGGTTCCTGCCGATTGCGCTCTTGGGTGAATTGCTGTTTAAATTTTCCTTCCAATATCCTTGTTTTTTCCTTTCCCATCGCAGCGCGGGGCGTCAAATCATAGAGTACCCGTATGGCGATATAAAAGAGAACGCAGCCAATAAAAAATTTGAAATGCCTGGGATCCGGCAGGTATTTAATCCTTATAATACAACCTATGAACACACCGGGCAGAGTGCCGGCAATGTTGATCCATGCAATAGGCCATGCCATTCTCCGTTCCTTGATATATCTGTAAACCCCGCTCGGTATGGCAACGATGTTATAGACCAGGTTTGTAGGGCTCACTGCAGGGCTGGTGAATCCAAGTAAGCTGACCTGAAAGGGAAGAAGCAGAAATGCCCCCGATACCCCACCCATGGATGTAAAAAAAGATATGGCAAAAGCGACGAGGACGGGGATTAACGGGAAGACATCGACCCCCGATACCGGAAAATGCATGATGTTATTTTTCCCCTATGGCTTCATCACTCTGAAGCTTTTCAAGGTTCTCTCGGGCAAAATCGATAGTGGGGTCCAGTTCCAGGGCGACCCTGTAATTCCGGATCGCTTGTTGCTTATTACCCATATCCCTAAAATTGGAAGCGATGTTTGCATAATCGATGGCTGAGGTGGGATCGATCCGGAGGACTTTTCGGAAGCACTCTATCGCTTTTTCATGCTCCTTGGATTTGAAATAGCAATATCCCATAAGGTTGTAGACGTCGGTCCGTTCCTTGTCGTAGTCTTCGGCCTTCTGTAGCGTGGCGATGGCCTCTTTGTATTTTGACAGGTCCTTTAAACAAACACCCATGTAGGAATAAATGCTTGGGATGTCCTCATTCTTAGGGTCAAGGTTAAGGGCCTCTTCTAAACATTTCATGGCTTTTTCGGGCTCGTTCATGGCGATATATTGAGTTCCGGTATAAAACTTGACGTAATATTTGCGGGGTAGGAGGGCGTCCATTTTTTTAAGCTCTGCGATGGCCCATTCTGGCTCACCGCTTTCAGCAATCAACTTGGCGGAAAACATGCCCACGCTGGTTCCTGCCGCCCTTTCTCTGAAATGGGCCCCCGGTATGATGGCATAAAAAGCGGGTATTCCCAATTTTGAGTGCATGGTGTTGACCAGGATGATCTCCATGCCGCTTTGGGAAAGGGCTGAAATACAGTTTTCCGCTTCCACCTTGATGTTGTCATTGGAAAGGTCGGGCAACCGCGTTATGTCGATCGTCGTGTCTGGGTGCATGACGAAATCCGCATCTTCGAGACTGCTGAATTTTGGAAGCCCGCTCGCTACATAGTTGGCGCTGGTGTTGAAATCCCCCGCCAGCTGAGCCACTTCCGTGAGTGCACGGCTTAGGGCCTTTTGGGGGTCGGGCGTGGTTCCCGCGGTCCAAACGAGCTCGCTTTTTTCTGGGAAGGTGGAGGGGTCATGGGCAAGGATTCCCACAGAGGGGATGCCTGTATCTAGCGAGAAGTCGGTAATATAAAGATCGACCCCCGCTTTCTTATATTTCCCGATCATCTCAAGAGAAAGGGGATCGGTTACCGAATCAATGTTGATGGCAGGAGTGATCATTCGGTTTCGGCTAATGAGGGAGGAGACATGACGTTCAATCAGTTCACAAATGCCCTGCACCACCGCCTCCTCTACGCAGTTCCCAGCCGAGGGGCCGTTGAATTCGTTGATTGTGTAAAACCAGTTAAAGGGAATGAGGATCTCTTCATCACGGGACAAGTTGTAAGCCCAAGTCCATTTGAGGGGCAATCTCGAAAAGACCTCTTTGGCCCGGTCAAGTTCATCGGAATCATCATGTACGGACTGGGCAATGGACTCAAAGGGTAGGGCGGGATCTTTCAGGTTCTGAAATTCTTCGACAAAAAAGTTTTTCGGATTTTTACAGAAGCTGAAAAAGCTGAATCTTTCGGCCAACTCCATGACTGCACTTGCCTCGGATTGGGCGAGTGTACCCCCTTTCCCCATCTGCTTTTTGGTTCCGATAATCGATTCGGCATCTTGTCCGCAGACACTAAAATAGATGGGGATGTCCAACCGCCCATTATCGACTCTTATGGTCTGATCCAATATGTCCAGGTTGACCTCTTTCAGTTTTTCCTTGAACCGCCGAACAGTCTCTTCAGGGGTCAGGATTTTGTCCTGGTCATGGGTGTAACGTTTAAATGCATCCTTTAATACTACTTTATGATTCATACAATTCTCGCTTTCTAGTATTATAGTTACGAGTAAATAGTGACAAGTGACGAGTAAAATAGTTACGAGTTACGAGTGATAAGTGACGAGAAGTTAGCAACTTGTAACTCGTCTCTCGTCACTATTTACTGCTTTTCAAATCTAAACTCCGGTTCATACTTCCCGTGATATAGCCCTCAAGATCCAGGGCAATGTGAAGGAATCCAATCTCTTTGAATCGTTCTACAATCTTCTCTCGCAAGGTTTTATCCATCATCTTTCTCAGATCAGAAATGTCCACTTCGATCCTCGCCACTGCACCATGGTGTCGGACACGGAACTGCCTAAAGCCGTTTTGTGCGAGAAAGCTTTCCGACTCTTCCACCATCTTCAGTTTTTCATCCGTGACAGGATCCCCGTAAGGAATCCTGGAAGCCAGGCAGGCCATGGCCGGCTTGTCCCATGTGGGGAGTGCCATTTCTTTGGAAAGAAAGCGGATCTCTTCCTTTGTCAATTCGGCCTCCATAAGGGGTTCGATCATGCCCATCTCCTCAGCGGCCGTAATGCCGGGGCGGTAGTCACCCAGATCATCCATATTGGCAGCAAGGGCAATATGCGATATCCCCCTCTCTTTGGCTATCTGGAGAAGTTCCTGGGATAAAAGCTTTTTGCAGTGATAGCAGCGGTCAGGACTATTCTCGGAAAACGCAGGAAGGCAAGTTTCGTCCGACTCAAAAACAACGTGACTAATTTTTTGCTCCCGGGCAAACTGGACCGCTTCTTCCTGTTCCTGAGAAGGGTATGTCGGAGAACTGGCCGTCGCTGCCAACACCTTTTCTCCCAACACTTGATGCGCCACGGCCAACAAGAAGGTGCTATCGACACCCCCGGAAAACGCAACAATCAAGGAATCCAGATTCTCGATATAATGAATCAGATCTTCTTTTTTAGACCAGGCCTTGTCCTTGTCAAGCATAATCTTCTCCCCCCTGATCACCATCAAGATATCATATAAAGACACGGTATATGGTTCAAGGTATAGGGTTTAAGGCCTAAAGAATTTTCAATCCGGTATTCCCTGAACCGTACACCTTAGACCGCGCACCCTTCTTTCATCATACCTTGCTGGTGATCAGGAATACTCAATAAACTGTTAATTTCGTTCCTGATAACTATATTAGGTTCTGGGTTTCGGTCTCCTATGGGAGCTTCCCATCAATGTACATAACATGAACCCAGCATCGAGCTTCACGTTTTCTCTACTGTTAAACTATAAAAATATAGATTCTCAAATTAAGACAGTCAAGTTCGAAATGTATTATGTCGGGCCCGTGTAAGGTGTATGTCTAAAAATTCATTTCAAACCAGCAACATATTTAGATATCAAATGGGATTACCAATTGCCTCACGGATTCAGGGTGTGGGCTCATAATAATCACTTTGGGAAACCTTTATGAAGGGGCGGTTGGTTTATCGACTAATCCCAGACTGAGCTTTTCAATATAACCCCTATTTTCCAGCTTTTATTTTCAGGATAGAAAAATGCCGGTTCCCCAACGGCGTCACCAATAGCACTGCTAACATGCCTCCCAATACTTTTAATGTGGTATCAATCTTGGTCATGGCTTCCTCACTCTCCGGCCGTGCGGACCGTATTATTGGTTTGGGATTGAGGGCAAATACTTCCGGTTCAGCCTTTTTGCTAAATTAGGGTTAAAGCATGGTGAAATGAGGGGACTTAGCACCTATCAAAAATTCTTTTCCTCCTTTTCCCATAAGTCAGATTCTTCTCGATTTTAACATGAAAAAATTATGAAAACTGCCATAATCACGAAAAAATGTGCTTAAAATTGGTTTCATATCCATTTTATTGTTGAAATTTGTAAAAGAATGTATTACTGTGCCAGCAAAATTCGCGGTTTTTAGTGAACTTTTTAGGGAGAGGAGGAAGAGGATATGAATAAGGGAGAACTGGTCAACCAAGTGGCTAAGGTGGTTAACACCAAAAGAGAAGCACAGGCGGCGGTGGATTGTGTTTTCCAGAGCATTACAAAGGCCCTGAAAAAGAAAGACACTGTTACGTTGGTCGGATTTGGCACCTTCCGGGTCGACAAAAGAAAGGCCAGAAAGGGGAGGAATCCTCAGACCGGAGAAGTGATTAAGATCAAAGCCAAAAAAGTTCCAAAGTTTGTGGCCGGTAAAGCTTTGAAAGAAGCAGTAAAATAGAATCGTATAAAAAATTTGCTTAAAGCCCTCATCGGGAATATTCTGACCCGGTGAGGGCTTTATTTTTTCAGCGTATGAGCTTGCAGCCGGGATGGCGACTGTTGCATCTTGAGCATGCCGGTTGCGAAATGTATCCTTTACAACCGACCGCTCTGTGCCCTGCGCCTTGCACATATCTCGGAATGACCAAAGATGAAAAAGAATCTCGATGGTAAAAGAACAAAGAAGCTTTACAACACCCCGTCGCGATTTGTTAAACAAGTGCTCTGTGTATCTTTAGCCGTCCATTCCCTCATCCTTATCAAACCTCTCCATGCGAAAGAGCCTCACATGCTTGAAAGAGAATGGGTGACGGTCCTCTATGAAGAACCCCTCAGGATCGGAGCTGAAGAGGTTGCGAATATTTATCCCAAAATCAAAAGGGACCTCGAAAAAATTCTTAAATGGAAAGTGGATTTTAGAGCAACGGTCCTGTTGATCAAAAAGAGTGAAGCGTTCCAAAGGATGGCAGGCAATGAATGGGTCGTTGCGTTTGCCGTTCCGGATGAGAACCTTATGGTCATAGACTATTCCAAGGTTCACACGGATCCTTTTACCATTGGAGTAACCCTGAAACATGAACTGTGTCACCTTCTTTTGCATCATCAGGTCCATGATGGGAAACTTCCCAAGTGGCTCAATGAGGGTCTCGCCCAATGGGTGAGTCAGGGCATCGCAGAAATCATTCTCACACAGAAAAAATCCATACTGAATGAAACAGTCCTCAGAGGTCAGTATGTTCGCATCAGAACATTGACGAACAGATTTCCAAGGGAAAGAAGGTCCCTTCAGTTGGCTTATGAGGCGAGCAATAGTTTTGTGGAATACATCATCAGAAAACATGGTATCAACGGGATCGAAAAAGTTGTCCAGAACCTCAAAGCTGGAGACACACAAGAAGACGCTATACTAGCCGGTCTCTCCGTCTCACTTGACGACCTTGAAAAGGGATGGCACGATACCCTCAGGAAGAGAGTCACCTGGTTCAGGTATGTCGTTAATCATATGTATGAGATCCTTTTTTTTCTCGCGGCGTTGATCATGATCTACGGTTTTATCAGAGTTTTCAGGAAGAAGAGGGCCTATAATGATGATGTGGATGATGATTATGGTTATTAAACGGTACCCACTATGTGTAAGACAGCTTACGCAAGATTAGTGGGCTAACAAAAAGAGCGGCACAAATAAAAATTAGGAGAGATTAGTAAAATGTTCCTACTCAAAAAAATCTTGACCCCTTTTTTCCTTCCGGTCGCCTTTTGTATTGAGATCCTTCTTCTCGGAACCATCCTCCTCTGGTTTACCCGTTGGCAAAAGACAGGAAAGGTAATCGTAACGATTGGACTCATTGTCCTTACCGGGATGAGTTACGGTCCGATCTCCGACGCCCTGTTGCGACCGCTTGAATACAAATATCCACCCCTCTTAAAATCAGACCACCTGACTCAAGTAAAGTGGGTGGTCGTGCTAGGGGCTGGGCACGTATCAAACCCTCAAATCCCGCTAACAAGCCAAATTTCCACTTCCGCCCTTTTTCGTTTGGTGGAAGGCATCAGGCTTTACCGCGAACACCCGGGCAGGAAGCTTATCCTCACGGGGGGAGTCATTTTTGATCCGATACCCCACGCGAGGGTACTCGCAAATATAGCACAAGCAATAGGGGTGGACGAGCAAGACATGGTCCTAGAGGATAATTCTATGGATACCAAGGATGAGGCCCGGTTCATAAGGGAACTCGTTAGAGAGGATAAATTTATCCTGGTGACCTCCGCCACACACATGCCACGTTCTATGGCTCTTTTTAGAAATCAGGGAATGGAGCCTATTCCAGCCCCGGCGGGTCATATTGTCAAGAAAAGGCAAGGGCTCACACCGGGGATGTTCTTTCCGAACGCAGGTGAACTTTATCAAACTGAAAGGGCCGTTTATGAATATCTGGGTATGGCCTGGGCGAGATTTAGAGGGCAGATAGATTAGAGAAATGAAGAAGTCAGAAGCCAGAAGTCAGAAGTCAGAATAAAGCCTTTCATTAGATGATACTCATTTCATTCCTCGAACCATTTTTCTGTTTTTGAAATAGCTTTTAATAGGAGGGGCGATAAGATTCGCACATAATTTCGTGCATGGATGCCCATTCACTAATGCAATTTGAAAATTAATCAATACCGCCGAAATGAAATCCCTCGATGAAACCATGGATAGCGGAATATAAATAAAACCACCTCCCAGCCTTTTGAAACCCTTGCAGGGCCTTCTTTTGCAAAGGATTGATCTCGTAGCCTCTCTTTTTTATTCCCTCTC
>PVMS01076899.1_pt1 | contig 11128 bp, 8 predicted proteins | sample 1853461 | NCBI WGS metagenome assembly PVMS01 (sample SAMN08582032, study PRJNA380276) | Marine sediment metagenome, whole genome shotgun sequencing project. | isolation source: ocean sediment barecode stripped | collected 2017
CTATATCAGCGACATCAGAGATAAGGGACTACAGACAGCCTCTATTGGGTCTAAGCTCCAGGGGCGTGATAACCAGGGTCTAGCCCAGGTGGCCCAACCGATTATCGGCAAGGCGGCCGACCAGGCGGTTGAATTACTCACTAACAACCAACTTCGCCAGCAGGTGGTAGAGGAAAATCTCCGAATTGGACGGCAACATTATTCTTTGGAATCATTACAAGGCTACCTCATTCAGTTGATGGCTCATTCACAGAATGAAGCCCCTTTCCAGTAAGCTACGGTTAAACCCATATGATGAAATACGACACTGAGGGCTTGGTAGACCATCTAAAATTTCTATATGGTGCGGAAGCGGCCGGTGAAATTCAGGAGAAACTACTCAATATCATAAGTAGTTATAGGTCCCGGATTCAGTTGCTAAAGAGTCATCCTGTGACCATAGACAAGCGATCGATAACTGAAAAGGATGCCGTTCTCATTACATACGGGGATATGGTCATGGAACCCGGCAGGCCTCATTTGCAAGTCCTGGGCGATCTGTTAAGCAGGTACTTGCAGGACCTTGTAAGTACGATTCATTTACTTCCTTTTTACCCCTACTCTTCAGATGATGGCTTCGCGATTATTGATTATAAGGCTGTAAATCCTGCCCTCGGTTCATGGGAGGACGTTGGCAGAATCGGCCGCCATTTTCGTCTGATGTTTGACGCGGTTATCAACCACATATCGGCTGAAAGCGATTGGTTTCAGTCCTACCTGTCGGGAGAACCCGGATATAGCGATTTCTTTATTTCCGTGAATGAAAAGAGTGACTTTTCTTCGGTCTTTCGTCCCCGGGACCTACCCCTTTTCACTCCGGTTCATAGCAAAGCCGGCCCGAAATTGGTCTGGACAACGTTCAGCACCGATCAAATTGATTTGAACTATGCCAACCCTGAAGTGCTCCTAGCGATTGTCGATACCCTTCTTTTTTATGCTGCTAAAGGAGCTGAGTTTATCCGCTTGGATGCAATAGCTTATTTATGGAAGGAAGAACGGACATCTTCCATCAACCTGCCGCAAACTCATCACATTATCCAGCTTTTACGAACGGCATTGGACATGGCAGCGCCCCATGTTTCTATCATTACGGAAACCAACGTCCCTCACGAGCAAAATATTTCTTATTTTGGGGATGGCTACAATGAGGCCCAGCTTGTTTATAATTTTTCATTGCCGCCGCTGGTTCTCCATGCGTTTCAAAGCGGTGATGCTAGCAAATTGTCGAATTGGGCAAGTCGATTGGAAACACCTTCAGACCAATCCTATTTTTTTAATTTCCTGGCTTCCCATGATGGGATTGGATTAACGCCAGCAATTGGGATCTTAGAAGAGAAAGAGATCGAAGAAATGGCCCAAAAAGTTGAAGAATTAGGGGGTTCTGTCTCTTATCGTGTTAATCCTGATGGATCAAAAAGTCCCTATGAGCTAAATATCAATTACCTGGATGCTCTCTCTGATGTTGAAGAACCGAATCTTGATTTAAGATTGATATCCAGGCGTTTTCTAACTTCGCAGGCCATCATGTTGGCCATTAGAGGGGTGCCGGGAATCTATTTTCACAGCATGTTTGGATCCCGTGGCTGGATTGAGGGAGTAAAGAGAACAGGATTGGCCAGGACGATCAATCGCCAGAAGCTGAATGCAGAAGATCTGCGCTCCGATCTGCTAAAAGCCGGTTCCCTCAGGTCATATGTTTACCAGGGCTACTGTAAGTTGATGAAAGTGCGGCGCAGTTGGGAAGCTTTTCATCCATCGGCCGGTCAGTCGATAAAGATGATCCACCCTTCCCTCTTTACTTGTTCAAGAACCTCGATTGATGGAACAAAAAGATTTATTGGTATTCATAATGTTTCCAGGCACCCAATTGAGGCTCACTTAAGTAGTTCTGAATTGGATTGCGACCTCTCGACTGGCGTGTTAGATTTATTAGAAGACAGAAAGCTTGATATTAGCAGAGATGGTGAAATCAATATATCGTTGCCGCCTTATGGCACGCTGTGGCTCGGTTTTTCTAAAGATGATTGATTTCACTAAACTGAATTGGGGGCCTAAACACAATCTTTGCCTTGCATCTATTAAAGAACATAGGCGAGGAACGTGGGTGGCAGCAAATATCACTGTGTTTGCAGATCTTTAATAGACACTAATGGTGTTAGGCCTAGTCGGCCGCAATAGGCTTGGGCTCATCTCGGGGTGTTGGGCTCGGTTGGAATTGAGTTTCATAGAGCTCCTTATATAGGCCGTTCTTTTGCACCAGATCTTGGTGTGAGCCGCTTTCTACCAACCTTCCCTCGTCCATAACCAAGATTTTATCGGCCGACTTTACGGTCGACAACCTATGGGCAATTACCAGGTTAGTCCGGTCCTTCATAACAGTCTGGAGAGCTTCTTGGATCAACGATTCAGAGATGGAATCGAGATGGGATGTTGCTTCGTCTAAAACGAGAATTCGAGGATCCTTCAGCACAACGCGTGCGATAGCAATTCGCTGTCGTTCACCGCCGCTCAATCGATAGCCTCTTTCTCCAACCGCAGTGTAATATCCGTCTGGTAGAGAAGAAATGAAATCGTGAATATTGGCGGTTTTTGCTGCCGCCACCATTTCGGAATCCGTAGCCCCTGGCTGCGCATAAAGCAGATTTGCCCTTATCGTGTCATAAAACAAGTATGTATCCTGCGTAACCATGCCGATGTTGCTGGAGAGAGAATTGAGAGTGAGATCTCTTAGATCGTGCCCATCGAGTAAAACCCGGCCGCTTGTCGGATCATACAAACGGGGTAATAAGTAAGTGATTGTTGTTTTTCCTGCCCCACTCGGCCCGACAAGAGCCACCAATTCTCCAGGATCAATCTTGAAGCTGACCCCGTTCAAAGCGGGCCGCGCCAATATTGGCGTCGATGGATCGGCCGCAGCTCCTTCTTCCTTACCACCGTCGGATTGTTTTCCTCTCTTAACCAACGCCTGCCGGTCAGCCCCCCAACCAAAACGTGCTACCTCCTGCAGCCCTTTTCCATGTTCAGGAGATATACTTTCGTAGGTAAAGGTTACATTTTCAAAAATGATGTTCCCGTTGGCACGGGGCAGTTCTACTGCCTTTGGTTTTTCGTCAATCTCAACTGGAATGTCGAGGGCTTCGAATACGCGCTCAAAACTAACCATGCTTTGGGCAAATTCGACTGGGGCATTTGTAAGTGAAATGAGTGGCCCATACAACCTGGTTAAATAGGCGCTGAAGGCAACAATGGTGCCTATAGTAAACGCACCCTGGAGAACAAGCCGGCCCCCTGCCCAGTAGACGACAGCTGTTCCGATCGCCCCGACGACGCCTAATCCTAAAAAGAACCACTGGCTAACGACCGCGGATTCAATGCCTATATCACGCACACTCCCGGCATTGGCAGAAAATTTATTCTTTTCATACTGCTGTCTGCCAAAAAGCTTCACCAGCAAGGCGCCGCCAATGTTTAAGGTTTCGTTCATATCGGCGTTCATCTCAGCGTTCAATTCCATAGACTGGCGTCTTATGATCCGGAGCTTTCTCGCGACCCGCCTAGCTGGCAGGGCAAACAGCGGCAGGATCGCCAATCCTAGAAGAGTAAGCCGCCATTCGATGATAAGCATAACGATTAGTGTGGAGACCAAGGCAATAATATTTGCGATAATGGTTACCAATGTGCTGGTTAATGCCCTCTGAGCTCCAACGACATCGTTGTTTAATCTCGACATTAATTCGCCAGTGCGTGTTCGAGTATAAAAACGGAGCGACATGCGGATCATGTGATCGTAAAGAGCTCGTCTTAAATCAAAGATTACGCCCTCCCCTACTTCCGCGCTTAAACGACGCTGCCAGACGCCAATTATGCCATTGACCAATGGGACCATCACCATGCCCAAAGCCAGTAGATTCAGCTGGCGAATATCTTCGTTTGGTATGGCTTCATCAATGAAATTTCGGAATAAAAGCGGCGGGATGAGGGATAGGCCAGAGATTAAAATAATTGTTATCAGTAACCCAAAAACCTTCGTCCTGTAAGGCTTGGCAAAAATCCAAACCCTTTCTAACAGTGTCCGATTTAAAGATGGCCGATCTTGTTTTTCATCGTGACTAAAATATGCCCACCAGCCGCTGCCATGATACGTCATAATATTCTCCCACTGATAGTCCTTGTGGATGGTAATGTTATGTTAAGTTGATAATGAAGGATAACGATATTGCCTTCAAGAAGAAAATCAATCAAGCTGGACAAATATTTTCTTTTCCGATTGCTTTAGGTTTGTTGGGTTGAATTATAGTGCGATTCGGAATTTTGTGTGGCCGATTGTTATTACATCTCCCTCAGAGAGTACCGTTGGTGATTCGAGAGGATGGTCATTTAAATCAGTGCCGTTCCGGCTCCCTAGGTCCTCTATCCACCAATGTTTACCACGTAAGGAGAAGAGAACATGACGGTTGGAGACAAAATCATCATCGATGACTATTGTATTGGATTGGGCACGGCCGATGCTGGTTACCGGTAGAAGGGGAAATGCGCTTCCTGATGGAATCGGGCTTGATTCGTTACCAACCACTAATAGCTTACCATAATGACGGCTGCCACTATCTTCCAACTCGGTTACGACTCGAATATCCCGGTAGATCAACCAGGCGATTAGAGCCATAAATAAGAGAAGCGCCATGGCGCCGATCAATCGAAGTATAAACAGGATTTGTTCCGGACTCATTCTTCACTTAAAGGAGGCAGTGGCTTAGTATCCCCTTTTTCATTAATCAGTAAATTCCCTCCTTCTCCCAGTTCCCCACCTTCCCCAAATATTATCTTAATATCCCCTACATCAATGACATCGCCGGGTTTTAATACGCTGTCTGATACCTGGTGGCCATTTACCAGGGTACCCATTCTGCTGCTTAAATCATACAGGATAAATTGGCCATAGCGCCATTTAATTTGGGCATGATGACGGCTAACCAACGATGATTCTATAACAATATCATTGTCTAGCTGGCGTCCAAAGGTGATTACTGCCTTATCAATTGGAAAGTGACGCTTGCCCCCGATTATTAAATATGCTTGTTGATCGTGAAGAACACTCTTGATAGAGTCTATATTTGTGCGGCGATATCTTCGAGTCAATTCGTTCTTTCCGTCAGAATGGTATGCTTCTATCGTAAATTCATTAGATCCTAAAGAACTGTCTAATTTCAAGGTCAATTTCAATAATCCGGCTACCGTTCTATTAGAATCAGCCAGATAACCCTCCAGTAATCGCTTGAGTTCTTCAGATACTTTATTTTGATCACCGTTGCTTTTATTTAGTAACTTGGGGCTGTAATGAATTACATATTCATTTGCCACGAGACCACTGATATCGCTAGCATCCGATGCGTATATTAGTTGTCGAGCAACCTGCATCCAGTCACCCTCTTCTAGTAATAAGCGATCAATCGATCCCTCGACCAACCATCGGGCGAACCTTTCAAAATCTGATAATGGCTTTAGCTTTCCCATCAAGACAGGATTATAAATTTGGGGTGAGCAGACGTCAATCACGGTTCATTGTTCTTTACGCTACTTTATGGCTCCGGTATACTCACCCTGTCCAATTTGTGGAATGAAAGGTAGCAATCAAAAACAAGGATATGAACATCAATAAGAGCATCCGGCTGACATCGCTGGCATCCTGTGCAGGTTGAGCGTCGAAACTCGGCCCGGCCGATCTGGCGTACGTGCTACAGCCATTAAGAGATACATTTAGAGCAGTTGATTTCCCTGATCTGCTGGTTGGTCTTGATTCAGCTGATGACGCGGCTGTTTACAGATTGAACGCTGATCAGGCTATTGTTAGCACAACCGATTTCTTCCCGCCTGTAGTGGATGATCCCTATGACTTCGGTTCGATCGCTGCTGCCAATGCCTTATCAGATGTATACGCCATGGGCGGTAAGCCGCTTTTCGCAATTAATTTAGTTGCCTTTCCAGAGGGCATGGATCTTCGATATCTTCAGGAAATCTTGAGGGGTGGTGCCGAAAAAATTGCAGAGGCAGGGGCTGTCGTCGCTGGCGGACATAGTATAAATGACAAAGAACCAAAGTACGGACTTGCTGTTACAGGCATTGTGGATCCTAAATCACTTCTGACAAAAGGTGGCAGCAAACCAGGCGAAGTTCTAATACTTACGAAGAAACTCGGTGTCGGAGTTGTAACAACCGCGTTGAAACGACAGATCGCGAAGGATGAGGACATTGCTGCTGCTACAGAAAGCATGAAAAGGTTGAACAACGGAGCGGCTGCCGCAGCAAAAGCAGGCGGAGCTCAAAGCGTTACCGACATTACAGGCTTTGGTTTGTTGGGACATGCACACGAAATGGCTCATTTAGGCCATGTCCGATTCAGGATCTTCGCCGGTTCGCTGCAGTGGCTTCCTGGAGCAGTCGAGTATGGAGAATCAGGTGCATTTCCTGGAGGCATGGCCAATAATAAACATTATTTCCGTCCATGGATCACATCTGATAGTTCGGTGCCTGATTTAATCGGTGACTTGTTGTTAACACCTGAAACCTCTGGCGGATTATTGATGGCTATCTCCCCTGAAAAGGTTAATATTGTTCAAGATTTGTGCCCGGAAGCCTACATAATTGGCGAGGTGCTCCCCGGCAATGGCCAAATCGAAATTGTTCCATAATAAACAATTATTGGTTAACATCATCCTGAAGCCCGTTTCTAATACGAGATTAACCGCGACCCCAAATAAATCGTTATCTTTTACAGTCACCTGAAACAATTTGGATTCATCATGGATAGAACCGTTCCCAGCCAACTGAGTGAGGAGATCGAACTTTACGTTCGAACCTATTTTTCTCTCTTGCGAAGTACCCGTGAAGTTCAACTAAAGACATTGATAGAGGCACACACTAGTATGAATTCGGCTTTGCACGTCGATGCTGAGGAGACCTACCCGGATTTCGCGGCATTCATCTACGTTATTCTTCGTTTGCCTGATTGCATCGCTAAAACACGCCTAGTGGTGATGGGTCAATCTAAAGAGGTTTTTTCTGAGCATGGGTACCCCGATGTTGAGACCTGGCAGTTAGTAAGCGCGCCTGGAAGACGCCGCTACACCTTTTATGATGGCAAGGAAACAGTTGCTGTCTACATTGCCAGTCGATCTGATATCGACGATCTCATTCCCTCGCTGACGGCCTATGAGATTGAGCGAGGCAAACTGCATCGAATCCTGAACAGGCCAGAGATTATAAAGCTCTTGGGAGAGTGCATAGGCAATCCTGTCAATCATAATACCCTGGAGGAATTATCGAGACTGAGTGATATTCCGCTGGATGACCTGGATCGTCTTCGTCGAATTTGGGAGATTGATTTAGCCAGAAATCTCTTCCTTATTGCCCAAGAGAAACAGTCGCTGTCTGTACTTCTTCTAGCTGGGTCTCTGGCGGATTACAAACGGGCTACGCGACGCTGGTGGAATAATATCCAGGAGGAAATCAGCGATATTCATTTTGAGGATCATCCTATCTACTTCGTCTCGAGCAATACCCACAGCCTGGCCAATCTTCTGGGTGGATTTGCCTTAAGAAGAGAAAACGAACTGGTTGAATTTATCTACGACCAAAGCACAGTTGATCTTCAGAAAGAATATGCAGATATCCAGGCCTCTAATGTTCCCAGCAGTTGGGAAAATTTTCTCTACTATACGCTTAAAAAATTCGAGGATCTTAATCCAGGGGCAGCCGAGAAAAGAATCAAACATGAAATCCTGTATGGGATACAACGGGTACCTAGCCAGCATGTCTTTGATGTGGAATTTCAGGTGGCTCAGATCAATAAGCTCGATTCCACATGCCTCGATCCTCGATTGCAGTTTCCAGGAATCGAATTACTGAAAAAAAGCAACTCACTGATTGTTAATATCGATTTCCCGCTTGGCCTGGCTGCATACCTGGTCCTCACAGAAATTGTCAGAAATTCGGCCGATATCAGAGGTTTTTTTATCATGGGTAAGGCGGCGACACTCAATGGGCGTATTGGAGATGTCATGATTCCCAATGTCGTCCACGATGAACATTCTAAAAACACCTTCCTATTGAATAATTGCTTTTCAGCGGACGATGTGGCGCCATATCTCGTTTATGGGACGGTAATGGACAATCAGAAATCAATTACGGCTCTTGGCACCTTTCTCCAAAATGAAGATTACATGTCCGTCTTTTATCATGAGGGATATACGATAATTGAGATGGAAGCAGGCCCATATCTTAGCAGTATTTATGAGATGATCCGCCCTGAACGATATCCAACTAATGAGTTGATAAATCTATATGGTGCGCCATTCCCAATTGGGATCTTGCATTACGCTTCAGATACACCTATGAGCAAAGGAAAAAACCTTGGATTCAGAAATTTGTCTTATTTCGGGATGGATCCAACATATGGTGCGATGACGGCAATATTGCATGAGATATTAGAGACCGAGATCGACCGGCTGCGATGATTAGACTGGGAGTTTCTTCATTGTGATAGGCTCTTATGATGCTGTATATGAAAATCGTCTGGAGAGGGTAAGATCTCTTCTGGTTCAATGGGATGTTGAAGCTCTGTTGATTGGGAGTTCTGCCAACAGAAGGTGGCTTAGCGGCTTCACTGGTTCTGCCGGCTGGATAGTAATCACAGAGGAAAGAGCCATATTGGCGACTGATTTTCGGTATTGGGCACAGGCAAACCAACAGTCGCCTCTATTTGAGCTATATAAAATTGAAAGACAAATTTCTAAGGAGTGGTCTAAGATCATCGCTCAATCCGGGGTTGAATCGCTAGGCGTTGAGTCTCGACATTTAACGGTAAAAATATTAGATGAAATTGGTGATGTGACGAAGATACCAATTTTCCCCCTAGATGAAACTGTCGAGATATTACGCGAGATTAAGAATAAAGAAGAGCTTGAGAATATCAATCTAGCTGCCGCGATAACCGACGAGGTCATGGAGCTTGCCCCCAAGATGATAAAAGTGGGCATAAGCGAAAGAGAACTCGCCTGGAAGCTCGAGCGAGAGTTGCGAGAAAGGGGAGCGCACGCATTAGCCTTTCCGATAATCGTCGCCAGCGGCCCTAACGGTGCAATGGCCCATCATCAACCTGGTGATCGGACGTTGGACCGGGGTGATTCGATAATTATTGACATGGGCGCCAGGGTGAGCGGTTATAACAGTGACCTGACGCGAACTTTCCACTTACCTGGAGCGACTACTGAAAAGTTTATGAATGTTTACAATTTGGTATTAGATGCTCAGGAAACGGCTTTGGGGGGAATTAAGGCTGGTATTACAGGAAAAGCGGCCGATAATTTAGCCCGATCTAAAATCGAAGCTGGCGGTTATGGTTCAGCGTTTGGTCATTCCCTTGGTCATGGCATCGGCCTTGATGTACACGAGAATCCTCGATTATCTTCCAGAGGAAAACCGGAACCTTTGTTTTCGGGCGCTGTTGTCACGGTCGAACCGGGCATTTATATTGAGGATTGGGGAGGGATACGGATAGAAGATCTGGTATTGATCAAGGAATCTGGGGTGGAGATTCTCAGTAGATGCCCAAAACAACCAATAATTACTAATGAGTGATTGTTAATTCATCATAGATCGCGTCAAATTTTTTATTGACCAGCCGGTAGTCGTAGTTTATTGCGAAGGCCTGTGCCTTTCGGCCAAGTTGAATCCTTCTGTCGGGATCCCGTATCAGGGAAATAATAGCTTCTATGAACCGCTGTGGTTCGTCGGCGATTATCACCTCGTCTCCGCTGGTGACATCAAATCCCTCAGCGCCAAGCGATGTGCTAACTGTTGCCCTGCCAGAAGCCATAGCCTCGATAAATTTTAGCCGCGTACCACTGCCGATGCGGAAAGGTAAAATCACAACAGATGCCCCAGCCAGGTAGGGGTGGATGCTGTCAACTTTTCCCGTTACTGTTACCCCCCTTCGATTTCGAAGCGCCCGTAATCGAGAATGTGGATTTTGCCCCACTACTGCCCAGGTGGTTTGAGAACGATGACTGTAGATCTTTGGCCAGACGTTTTCTGCAAACCAAAGAACAGCATCTACATTTGGCCGGTAATCCATTTTCCCAATAAAGACCAGGTCAAAATTAATCGTAGAGCTTGTTTCCATATCCATATACTCACTGACGTCGATGGAATTTGGTATGACCGAAGCCCGGATATGTGGAGCGAGCTGTTTAATATTTCGAAGATCTTTTTCACTGACCGCCACCACATGATCTACCGATTCACATGCCCATTTTTCATATTTTTGGAGCCTTTTGGTCTGGATAAATGAATATGCAGCCAATGGCCAACGTCGGGGGTGGGATCTATCAGTTTCGTATGCCCGTTTTTGCAGTGAGGATTCGGCATTATGATTGTCGAAAACGATCTTGGTCGTCATATCAGTTTCTCTGATGATTGGGATTGCGCTTGCCATCTCGATCCCCTCTACCTGGATGATATCGAACGACCGGCCATTTTTCTCCTTCTCTGCCTTCATAGTTTGCACAATCGCATCGTCAAAATCCTCGCTACGTAGGCGGTTAGCCATATCAGGAGAAGCGCTGGATAAGAGCTGGAAAAGTCGCTGGAGATGGGAGCGAGGTAGTTGGGGCCTAAGTTGAATATTAAAGCAATACTCGCCGATCACCTTAACAGCTTGTTCAATGTCAGGATTTTCTTTAGACCAATAGCTCAGTAGAGCAAGATCATGCCGGCTTGAAACACCGCGAATGATATTGAAATTTCGGATTGTGGTTCCCTGTTGAGGAGGATAAGGGATCTGAGGTGTTAAAAGCAATATTCGGGCCATTTTAATGAATTATTTTTGCTCGCGATCTCAGATTAACCATCTAAATAAGCTTTTAGGTTTTGTTCATCTGTCTTTTTCCATGAAAATGGATTAGCCTGTTTATATCCTGCTTTGATAAGTCTTTCCCTCAATTTTGTGTCAGTTAGCATATCTGAAATTGCTTGTGACCAGCCATCAATATCATCAGGATCTAATAGTGTTGCCGCATCACCGGCGACCTCGGGA
>PVMS01160393.1_pt1 | contig 11126 bp, 9 predicted proteins | sample 1853461 | NCBI WGS metagenome assembly PVMS01 (sample SAMN08582032, study PRJNA380276) | Marine sediment metagenome, whole genome shotgun sequencing project. | isolation source: ocean sediment barecode stripped | collected 2017
CATTCGTCACGTTACAACCTACCGGTTTGAGATAAATTGTAATTATTTTTGTTTTCTCAAGAAAGTAGGGACGTCGAGATCCTCCCCTTCTTCTCCCTCGGTGGTTCCGAAATCCAAATCATCCACCAGGCTCTCCGGGGTACCCCGCCGGAGAAAACCAGAGGAAGAGGGCGCCGGCTCCAGGACCTTGCCGTATTTCTTTATATCCACAGGGGTTACCGATCCCCGGTGCCGTTTGTTTTTCTCGACCCGACGAAAGCCGGTAGCAATGACCGTAATCTTGAGCCTGCCGTCCATCGCCGGGTCGATCACCGCTCCGAAGATGATGTTGGCTTCGTCATCCGACGCCTGTTGAATGATGGAGGATGCTTCGTTGACTTCCATGAGGCTCATGTCTTCGCCGCCGGTTATATTGATGATGACTCCCCTGGCTCCCTCGATAGAAGTCTCCTCGAGAAGAGGACTGCTAATGGCTTTCTGGGCCGCCTCCACAGCTCTATTCTCCCCTTTGGCTACACCGGTTCCCATAACCGCGTCTCCCATGCCGCGCATGATGGTCCCCACGTCCGCAAAGTCCAGATTGATCAAACCGGAGACGGTGATGAGATCGGAGATCCCCTGAACCGCCTGCCGCAAAACGTCATCAGCGATGCTGAAGGCCTCCGGCAAAGAGGTGTGGCGGTCCACGGTCGCCAGAAGTTTATCGTTGGGAATGCAAATGAGCGTGTCCACGCAATCCCTGAGCTCGCTCATGCCTTCCTCGGATTGGTTCATGCGCCACTTGCCTTCGAAAGTAAACGGCTTGGTGACCACCGCAACCGTAAGGGCGCCCATCTCGCTGGCCAGAGAGGCGATAATGGGAGCCCCACCGGTGCCGGTGCCCCCGCCGAGTCCGGCGGTGACGAAGACCATATCCGCCCCTTCGAGCGCTTCCAATATCTTCTCCGTATCTTCGAGCGCCGCCTGCCGGCCGGTCTCCGGATCGGCGCCGCAACCCAGGCCCTTGGTCAGCTTTCCTCCGAGCTGGATCTTCATTGGGGCATGATTGGCGCGAAGAGCCTGGACATCTGTGTTCGCAGCGAGGAAGTCGACGCCGCTAATTCGAGAAGTGATCATTCGGTTGACGGCATTCCCGCCGCCTCCCCCGACACCAACGACCTTGATGCAGGCTCCTCGGTAACCTTCCTCTTCTAAGGAAATATTGAGCGAAGGGTCAACCGGTTTGTCGTCATCAAAAAAAATCATTCGTTTACCTCCATTCTGGAGCTCATCTTCAAGTAATAGGGGTTGCCATAAGCTCGCGGCAACGCTTCCAAATACGCGCCAACGGATTGTGGCGATACCCTGCCTGAGGCAGCAATCGATTGGACCGACTCCGATGCGCATACAAAACCAAACCAACCGCGGTGGCGTACGAAGGGCTCGCCACGACATCCACCAACCCTCCAACGCCGCTCGGTGAGCCACAGCGGATAGGCATGTCGAAAATGCGTTCCGCCACCTCGGCCAGTCCCACCAGGGCGGCACTGCCACCGGTGAACACCACTCCCGAGTTCAAAACGTTCTCATATCCGGCACGGCGAATCTCTTGATAGATCAAATGGCAGATCTCTTCCGCCCGGGGCTGGATGATATCGGAGAGGATGTGACGGGGGAGGATGCGCGGATTTCTTCCTCCCACGCTCGGAACCTCGATCGTGTCCTCTTCGGATACCATGGTACCCAAAGCGCATCCGTGCTTTTTCTTGATCTTCTCGGCTTCGACGATGGGGGTGCGTAATCCTACCGCAACGTCGTTGGTAAAGTGGTCTCCGCCGGTTGGCAGGACGGCGCTGTGCCAGATGGTGCCTTTGTCGAAAATGGCGAGATCCGTCGTTCCTCCCCCTATGTCGACCAGTGCCACTCCCAGTTCTTTTTCATCCGCAGTCAGCACCGCTTCGGCGGCGCAAAGCTGTTCGAGCACCGTCTCCGTCACTTCCATCCCGGCCCGATTGACACAGGTGACAACGTTCTGGGTCGCGGTGATTCCGGCGGTGATGATGTGGACGTTGGCCTCCAGGCGGGTCCCCGTCATACCGGTGGGGTCGAAAATTCCGTCTTGGCCGTCTACCACAAACTCCTGGGGAAGGACGTGAACGATCTCCCGATCAGAGGGCAAAGGTATGGCCTTGGCTGCATTAATAGCCCGAAACACGTCCTCCCGGGTGACCTCCCGACTCTTGTTGGTGATGGCCACCACCGCGCGAGAGTTGAATCCTTTGATATGTCCTCCCGCCAGACCCACGTAGGCCGATTCGATCTCCACACCGGCCATCAACTCGGCTTCCTCCACGACACGCTTGATCGAATCCACCGTTTGCTCGAGATTGATCACCATTCCTTTACGTAGGCCTTTGGACTCCGCAGAGCCGGTTCCGATGATGTCCAAACGGCCCTCGTCGGTCACCTCACTGACAATGGCGGTCACCTTGGCGGTGCCGATGTCGAGTCCCACAATATATTGATCCTTCTTGCTCAGGATGCTCACCTCCCCCCAATATCGCCGGCTTGCCCATCCATGCCGTCGAGCTGCAAGTAAACTCGTCCTTGGAAACGAAGGTCCACCGCCTTCACCGACGGAAAATGGCGAGTGATATCTTCCGTCAGAGGAACGATCTCCATAAGGCGATCGACCAGATTTTCTTCCCTCACAAGAAGCATCACCGGTGGATGGCGAAGCACCACCCGAATCGAGCCTGCATCATTTGACACGTCTATCTCCGAGACCACCGGGGCCAGCCTGGGCTCTTCCGCAAGAGCCTCCAATACCCTACCGGCCAGAAACGCTCGAGCCTCCACCAGACGCCCGTTCTCGTCCGACATTCCACGCACCAACGGAAGCGCCAACTCGGCGTATCGCGAGCTCATCTCATCCAGGAACGTTCCTTCTTCATCAATCAGATACAACCCATCCAAAACCGCAATGCCGACCGGTGCCCGTTCCACCACCCGAAGAGTCAGGGTGGCCGGAAGCACCCGGGTGAGCTGAACGTCCTTGATCCAGGGGGAACGCAGCAACTGCTGTTTCAGGCCGTCCAGGTCGAGACTCAAAATGTTCGAGTCCGAACGAAGGCCCAGCGCCCTCAATATCTCTCCCTCGGCGAGCCGTTCGTTTCCCACAACTCGGATGCGACTTACAACGAGCTCGGGAGCTCGCCCCGCCGCCGAAGCGGTCCAGTATCCAATAACCCCAACCACGATCAACCCGACCCCGGCACCAGCCCAACGGAGCGCGGAGGGAAGCCTCCGTCGACTGACTCGGCGAGGCGAAACCTTTCGACGGAGAAAATGCTCCTCCGAAGCCCGCTCATGGGGCAGCTCCGGACGGCGTGGCTCTACATCCACCGTTTGACTTCCTCCTCGAGCTCGATAGAAGTGGCTTGCCAGACTCTCTCCTTGATCTCGTCTATTAAAGCGAATACGTCCGCCGCCGTGGCGTCACCGTCATGTACGATGAAGTTGGCATGCACTTCGGACACCCGCGCACCCCCGACCCGGAGGCCTTTGAGGTCTGCTCCGTCAATGATTTTTCCGGCCGAGTCTCCGGAAGGATTTTTGAAGATACAACCGGCGCTCTTGACTCCCACTGGTTGCGTCTGTTTGCGATAACTCAAGTGTTGATCCATATCCGCCCGAATGGCTTTCGGTTCATCTTCGGCAAGTTGCAGCCGGCAACCGGCAACGATGAAATCATTGTCGAAGGAGGAAGTACGGTAACGAAAATCGACCTGGTCACGGGTGAGCTCCTGCTTGCCCTTATCGGCAGTCACGACGGTCACCTGCTCCACCCAGTCTCCAATCGAGAACTGGTAAGCCCCGGCGTTCATCGCGAGCACCCCTCCGAGCGAGCCGGGAATGCCCACCCCCCTTTCCAAACCCCGGAGTCCGCGGGAGGAGGCGGCCCTCACCAGAGCAGGGAAATTGACGCCGGCTTCCGCCTCCAGGTTTTGAGCTTCACCGAACCGGACGCTTTTCATGGCACCGGTATAGATGACCATTCCCCGCACCCCATCGTCACTCACCACAAGGTTGCTTCCTCCACCAAGCACCCTGAATGGAAACTTCGTTTCCTCCGCAAGATGAACCGTCGAAGCGAGCCCGTCGGTGGAGGAGGGAAAGACCATGAGCTCCGCGGGCCCTCCCAGCCCTATCGTTGTGTAACGCGCCAATGGTTCCTCAGACCGGAAACGCACTCCGGCTCCACGAAACTCCGACATCAGCGTCTCGACGAGATCACCCACCAGATTCACTCACCATCTCCGCAAGTTGATCGGAAAGCGCCGTGACGCTTCCCGCCCCCAAAGTCAGCACCAGATCGCCTTCTTGAACCTCCTTCGCAACCACATCGGGAACGGACGCCAAATCTTCGACGAAGCGAACGTCACGGTGCCCATGCTTCTTGATACCGTCCGCCAAACGGCGACCGTCGACCCCGGCAATGGGTGTCTCGCCGGCGGGGTATATCTCCGTCACCAGCACCAGATCCGCTTGGTGAAAAGCCCGGCAAAAGTCGTCGAAGAGTGCTTCGACACGTGAATAGCGATGCGGCTGGAACACAACCAGGGTTCTGCCTCCAAAAGCTTCTTTGGCAGTGGCTAAAGTGGCCCGGATTTCGGTGGGGTGGTGCCCGTAGTCATCCACCACCAGAACACCACGATTCTCCGCCTTGATTTGAAAACGGCGATCCACCCCGGAAAAGGCCTCCAGCCCGGCCAGGATCTGCTCGAGAGGAATATCGAGCTCCAGCCCCACCCCTATAGCCGCCAAGCTGTTCAAGACACTCACCCGGCCCGGCACGTGGAGCGTCACCTCTCCCGCCGACTCGCCCCGGAGCTTCAAATGGAATTTGGCGCTCATTCCGGAGAGCGCCACCGCTTCCGCGGTGATATCCGCCTGAGTGGAAAAGCCATAGGTCAAGTAACGGCGCCTGACCCTGGGAAGGATGTCCTGCACCCGCTCCTCGTCGAGACAGAGAAGCGAGGCACCGTAAAATGGAACTTTGTTGACAAATTCGATGAAAGCGTCCTGGAGATCCTCGACGCCCTGGTATGCCTCCAAATGCTCCCGATCGATTCCGGTCACCACCGCAACCACCGGGGACAGCGAGAGGAAGCTCCGATCCGACTCATCGGCCTCCACCACCATGAAGTCCGAGCGGCCCAGCTTTGCGTTGCTTCCAAGAATGCCCAATCGCCCCCCGATCACCATCGTGGGATCGAGTCCGGCACGATCTAACACCACCGCAATCATCGAGGTGGTGGACGTCTTGCCGTGAGAGCCGGCAACCGCGATACCGAATTTCAAACGCATCAACTCAGCGAGCATCTCGGCGCGAGGAATGATCGGAATCTGGGCCCGTCCGGCACTCTCGAGCTCCGGATTTTCCGGACGAACCGCCGAGGAGACCACCACCACATCCGTACCTTCGACATGTCCCGCTTCGTGGCCCTCGAAAACCTTTACCCCCAGCGACGTCAAACGTTGGGTCACAGCGGTCTTCTTCAGGTCGGAACCACTTACCGGGTATCCAAGGTTGGCGAGCACTTCGGCAATACCGCTCATGCCGATTCCACCCACACCAACGAAGTGGATACGCGTCTTGGAGGAAAACAGAGGTGCGCTCATCCGCTTTGTCTCGCCTCCCTGGATCGCCTCACCAAATCGAGCAACCGGTCGACGATCGCGTCCGCCGCGTCGGGCCGAGCCAGCGATCGGGCCGCCTCCGCCATCTCTCGCCTCTTGTCCGGCGCCGCCATGAGCTCGAGCACCGTATTCGCCAAACGCTCGCCGGTCAGCTCCTCTTGAAGAATCATCCGCGCCGCCCCCCGGGACTGCATCATTTCGGCGTTGTGGTTTTGATGTGCTCCGGCGAGCGGCAAGGGAACCAGAATCGACGGACGCCCGGACGCCGCCAGCTCCGCACAGGTGGTTGCACCGGCCCTCGAGATCACCAGGTCGCACCCTTCGTATTCACGGTCCATCGCGTCCAGGTAGGGCTCGATCCGAGCCGGGAAGTTCAACCGCAGGTATGCCGATCGAATCGATTCGCAGTCGGCTTCCCCGGTTTGATGTGTCACTTTTAGTCGATCGCGTGAAGCGGAAAGCAGAGGCAAAGCCTCCACCATTTTTTTGTTCAGCATCCGCGATCCTTGACTTCCCCCAAAAACAAGCACATGGAGATTTTCTGTAACCGGACGGGGACGCACCCGAGTGATCTCCGCCCGTACCGGATTTCCGGCAACGAATCCCTTCTCGCCGAAGTAGCTTCGAGTCTCCTCCCATGCCAGTGCCGCCGCATCCACCAGTCTCGACAGCCAGCGGTTGGCGAGCCCGGGAGTGGCGTTGGGCTCGACAATGAGAGTAGGCAAGCCCGACAAGCCTGCCACCGCCAGCAAGGGTCCCGCGACATAGCCCCCTACGCCCATGACCACCGCGGGGCGGGTGCGCTTCAGAAGCTTTGCCGCATCCCAAAAAGCCGGCAAGAGCGAGACCACTCCCTTCATCTTTCGAATCACACCGCCGCCGCGAAGCGGCTCGACACGCATCATCTCCAGCCGAAAACCCGCCTTGGGGACGATGCGTCCCTCCAGACCCCGACGAGCTCCTGCAAAAATCACTTCCCAGTTCGGCTCCCGCTCCAAGAGCTTTGTAGCCACCGCCAACGCCGGGTAGAGATGCCCTCCGGTTCCTCCCGCGGCCACCAACAGCCGCCGGCCGGCACCCTCCTCCACCACTCATCACCTCGCATGCTGAGATATCGACAGAAGGACTCCCACTGCCGCCAAAGATGCCACCAGTGAGCAGCCGGCGGCGGAGAAAAACGGCAGAGGGATGCCGGTGGTGGGCATCATTCCAAGAACAACCCCGATGTTGATGAAGGCTTGTCCCACGATGACCGCCGTCAGCCCACCGGCCAGCAAAGTTCCAAAAAGATCGGGAGCCTTTTGAGCGATGACCAGCCCTCGCCAGAGCATGACCGAAAACGCTCCCACCACGACCATTGTTCCTATCAAACCCAGCTCTTCCCCTATGACGGAAAAGATGAAATCGGTATGAGGCTCGGGAAGATAAAACAGTTTCTGGCCGCTCCGCATGAGCCCAACTCCCCACACCCCTCCGGTACCCACCGCAATGAGAGATTGAATGATCTGGAAGCCCCGGCCGAGAGGATCCTCGAAGGGATCGAGAAAGGCCATCAGACGTTCGCGCCGATACTGCACCCGAACAACGAGCAGGTAAAGGACCGGCACCGCCGCCAAACCGATCTCGACCAGGTATCGAAGGGGAGCTCCGGACATGAAGAACATGGAGCAGCCGATAAAAACGAGGATAACGGCAGTGCCGAAATCCGGTTCGATGAGCACCAGAAACGCGACGCAGGCGGTGACCACCAAGGGAGGAAACAGCCCCGCGAAGAAATCCTCCATGCGCTCCCGGCGCTTGTCGAGCTGATAGGCCAAGGTCAAGACCAAAGTCAGCTTGGCGATTTCGGACGGCTGTAGCGAAAGCAATCCAAATCGCAACCACCGATGGGCGTTTTTGAGTGGAGGAGAGAAGAGCACCGCGATCAACAGGACCACCGTGACGCCGAGCAATCCGTAGACCACCGCCGGATGGCGCAACCGCCGGTAGTCCTGCCGCATCAAAAACCACATGATGAGCAATCCCAGCCCCGCCCAGATCGCCTGTTTGATGAGGAAAAAGTAAGAGCTACGGTGAGCTTCGTGGGCCACCACCGCAGAAGCGCTGTAGAGCATGACCAAGCCGCAAAAAACCATCGAGACGGTCAACACCGACAGTATGCGGTCTGGAGTCAGCTTCTTCGCCATGCGTCTTAATCCTCTTTGCTTCTTTCCTCGTCACGGCCCGCGGCAACGCTCGCCTTCAGTTTTTCCACCTCTTCCCCAAAACGCACGCCGCGCTCGGCGTAGTCGGTGAACATGTCGAAGCTCGCACAAGCGGGCGAAAGCAGTATCGTGTCTCCGGTGACCGCCAGTTGGTAGGCAATTCGAACCGCCTCTCTGAGGTCCCGGCAGGACTCCACCGGCACCACGTCGCCGAGGGATCGAGTGATTCGCTCGCCCGCTTCCCCGATCGCCAAGATTCTTTTTACACTTCGTTCGACCTCCGGCCGCAGCTCCCGGAAATCTCCACCCTTGTAACGACCACCCAGAATCAAGAACACACCACCGGCAAAGCTCGCGAGAGCCGCTTTGGCGGCCGCCACGTTGGTGGCCTTGGAGTCGTCGTAGAAAGCCACTCCGTTCAGCTCTCCGATTTTTTCCAACGCATGGGGAATTCCGGTGAATCCAAGCAGAGCCTCGTCGATGAATTCCGGGTCCACATCCATAGCCAGCACTGAAGCAACCGCGGCCAGGACATTCTCCAGGTTGTGTCTCCCCTTCAAAGGAACCCTCTCCTTGGATATCAAAGCAGTCATTTCACCGTTGTCGTGCTTCATGATCCAAGGCCCCTTGACACAAACGTGAGGTATTTGATCGCCCATGCAATCGAGATTGAAAAACACTTTTTTAGATCGAGCTTTATTTGCCATATCCACCGTCAAAGGGCTCGCCCCGTAGGCCACAGCCCAATCCTCCGGTCCCTGATGGGCAAAGATCCGTTGTTTGGCTCGAACGTAGTCTTCGAAGGACGGGTGCCAATCCAGGTGGTCCGGTGTGACATCGAGGAGAACTCCCACATGAGGTCGGAAGGCCACCGTCGTCTCGAGCTGGAAGCTCGAGACCTCGACGACAAAACAAACGCCTGGAACGGATTGCTCCGTTAGACTTATGAGCGGCTGACCGATATTGCCTCCTAAAACAACCGCTTTCCCCGCCCGTTTTAAAATCTCCGTTATCAAGCTTGCGGTGGTTGACTTTCCTTTGGTACCGGTTACCGCTACTACCGTGCCTCGAATTTGGCGGAAAGCCAGTTCCAGCTCTCCCCAAACGGGTACGCCGCGACTGCGAGCTTCCTTCAAAGGCAAAACCTGGAGTGGAACACCGGGGCTGACAACCACCAGAGATACATCGTCGACGAGCCCCGGCGGGTGTCCCCCCAAAATCAACTCGACTCCTCGTCGCTGAAGAGCCGACGCATCCACCGGCAATTCCGACTCCTCCTTGAGGTCGGTGGCTCGAACTGCGGCGCCTTGATCGAGAAGAAACTCGATGGCAGCCGCCCCGCTGCGGGCCAGTCCCACCACCAGCACCCGCCGCCCGCGGAAGCTCTCGCCTTTCATGATCCAAATCCAATGTCGACACCCGTCGCCCCATTACCTCGCCCTGGCACTGGCTCTGTTTCCCACTCTCATCGCAACTTCAATGTGGTCAAGCTGGCAAGAGCGAAAATAATCGCCAATATCCAGAAGCGGACGATGACCGTCGGCTCCTTCCAGCCCGAAAGCTCGAAATGATGGTGCAGCGGTGCCATGCGAAAGATCCGTTTTCCGGTCAATTTGAAAGAGGCCACTTGAATGATGACCGAAAGGGCTTCCACCACAAAGACCCCACCCACCAAAATTAAAAGAAGCTCTTGCTTGATGAGCAAGGCCACCGTCCCGATGGCACCCCCTAAAGAAAGCGAACCGACGTCCCCCATGAAGACCGCCGCCGGGTAGCTGTTGAACCAGAGGAAGCCCAAGCTGGCCCCCACCATGGCGCCTCCGAAAATGGTCAGCTCCCAGATACGCGGAATATGAATCAGATCGAGATAAGTGGAAAAAACCGAGTGGCCGGTCACATACGTCAGAACCGTAAAGGTGGCCGCGGCAATCAGCACCGTCCCGATTGCCAGACCGTCCAGGCCATCGGTGAGGTTGACCGCGTTGGACGAACCAACGAGAACCAGCACCGCAAAAGGCACGAAGCCCCAGGAAAGATCCGGGCGAAGCTCCTTGAAGAAGGGAAAAAGCAGCTCGGTACTGTAAGCGCCTCGTGAAGACAGCTCCAGCAGGACAAACGCCACTACCAGCGCGACCCCCACCTGCAGCAGCATTTTGGTATGTGCGGCGAGCCCCGAAGCCCCCTTGCGCGCCAGCTTCAGATAATCATCGGCAAAGCCGATGGTTCCATAGGCGAGGGTCGAGCCAAGAGCAATCCAAACGAAAACGGACCGGAGATCGGCCCACAAGAGAGTCGGCACCATCACCGCCGCGAGAATCAAGAGTCCCCCCATGGTCGGGGTTCCCGCTTTAGCCCGGTGGGTATCGGGGCCGTCGTGGCGTATGTGCTCACCGATTTGAAACTTCCGGAGCCGTTCGATGAGCCAGGGGCCTACCGTCAGTGAAATGACGAGAGCCGTTAAAGTCGCGCAGGCGGTCCTGAAGGTCACGTACCGGAACACGTTAAAGGCACTGATCTCGGTGTGGAGCGGATAGAGAAGATGAAACAGCATCAAACCGACTCCATCGAAAACTGCGTCCGGATCACATCGATGGCGCGGTCGAGTCCCACGCCGCGCGAAGCTTTGAACAAGATCACATCGCCGGCACCCATCCGGCCGGCGACGAGTCGTTCTGCCTCCTCGGCATTTTCCACGGCTGCCAGGTTGGACTCTTCCATTCCCTCTTGGCGCGCGCCGGCCACGATCAATGCGCCCAGCGGGCCGACCCCCACCAGAAGCGAAAGCCCGCAACCGGCCGCCCGCCGACCGGCCTCCAGATGGCAAGCTTCGGCGCGGTCGCCGAGCTCGAGCATGTCTCCCAAAACGGCAATGCGATGGCTCGCTTCCTCCTCGCCCAGCCATGAGAGAACCGAGGCGAGGGCGGAAGGATTGGAGTTGTAGGTTTCGTCAATCACCAAGAAGCCTTCGCGAAATCGGAGCCTTTCGCCGCGGCGCGGTGGAGCCGTCAAATCGCCAAGCTTTGCCGCCGCCGCCGCAGGCGCTACACCGAGCGCCGCTGCCGTGCCCAGGGCCGCGAGGAGGTTGTAGACGTTGTGTTTTCCAAAAAGCCGCGAGCGCACTTCGACTCGCTCGCCTTCGTAGTCAACGTTGAAACGAACTCCCTCCGGGCGGCGGCGAACGCTACCGGCTCTCAGTTCGGCGCCGGATTCTAAGCCGAAACGAATCAAACGGCCCGCAAA
>PVMS01139477.1_pt1 | contig 11121 bp, 8 predicted proteins | sample 1853461 | NCBI WGS metagenome assembly PVMS01 (sample SAMN08582032, study PRJNA380276) | Marine sediment metagenome, whole genome shotgun sequencing project. | isolation source: ocean sediment barecode stripped | collected 2017
AATGCAGACAATAGGGACTCAATCGAATGTCCGCTTATGGCCGAAAGCTGCCGGTCAATTTGCGTAATTTGCCGCTGACTGAGTGTCCGCTTTTGGCCGAAAGCGGACATTAGCCCATCAAAAGGCACTGCCGGATTTTTGCCGGACACCAGTGTGCTTCAACGTGCTCTAACGTGCATATAGAGCTGTGGGCGCCCTGCCGAATGCTTTTAATATCAATACGTTAAAGTTGAAGCATCGCCTTCGGGAGGCAGGGGCCACGCTATTAGTACCGGGTCGGTGAATTCTCATTAATAAGGCTGAACTCAGCGTGGTTCGAATCCTCTCACCCCGACCAGATTTCCTTTCGGATATCAATTCCTTAGGGCTACCGCAATGGAGCGCCTACGACTCCGTCCGCAACAACCTGCCGCTGACGGCCATCGTGCCGCCGACGATTCAAGAACGCGCCTGGTTGTCGCCGATATGGTACACGCCGGCAGCGAGCGATTAGCGTTCCGTGCCAGCGACTGAGGTTGCGCGGAGCACGGATAAGCTGAGGCAATGACGTCGGCGGCGGCTGGATTTAGCTAATATTCGGCCGATGATTCGCTTTGGCTTTTTGGTTTGCCTCGCATCAGCGCTTCTGACCACCGCGCAAGCGCAGAATGCTGCTGGCCCAGATTCCGTAGATTTGTCCCCGGAACCCTCGGTTCAGTCCGAGTCTGACACCGAATACGTGGCGACCGAGGGCCATGTCGTAGAAAACCGGCGCAGCTACCTGCAGGAGAATTCCGAGAAGAATACGCTGTCGAGAAACTATGCGGGCCTCGGCTCCAGGGTAAATGACCGGGGCATCAATTCGACGCTGAACCTGTGGATGCTCTACCAGGCCAATGTGTCGGGCGGCATCTCCGAGGACGAGGATCTCAACGGGCTTGTCTATTTCTCGAACTTCTTTGACCTCGACCGGACATTCGGCTGGAACGATGCATCGTTCCTGATCCGGATCGATGGGCGCTGGGGTGATGGCATCGACGCCTCGGTCGGCAGCCTCATGAACGTGAACACGCTCGCGGTCGGCGATGAACCGATCGGCGTGACGCGCCTTTGGTTCGACAAGCACTGGTTACAGAACCACTTGCGATTGCGGATCGGCAAGCTCGATATCACGACCGAGAATTTTGACTTCCATGGGACGAATACCGCATTCGACGCAATGAATTATGCGAACTCGCCGCGGACGCAATTCCTCGGGGCCGCACTCGTCAACAATTCGTCGATTCCGTTTCCAGAGAGCGGGTTAGGCGCGATGCTGCTGTATGAACCCGTCGACAGATTCTACGTCGCTGGCGGTGCGATCCCGTCGGATTCGAAAGAATACGACTGGTCGAACCCGTTCGGCAGCAACAGTGTCTGGCTGTATACGGCCGAAACCGGCACGGTCGTCGATGTCGGCGCAGACGACCGGCCCGGGCACTACTATGCCGGCGTTTGGAGCGGCGAGTTCGTCAACGCGCGACGCGGCAAGGGCGTCTACGTCGGTGCTTCGCAATTGTTGATCGGCAAGGATGGCAGTCAGCAAAACGGACTCGGCGTCTTCTTTCGCTACGGCTACGCGCAGGACCATCCCAAGGGCATCGAGCATTTTGTCAGTTTTGGCGGCCAGTATCGTGGCCTGATGAGAGGACTTGACCAGGTCGTCGGTATCGGCTGGGCACAGGCCTTCACTGATGGTCCCGGCTTCACAGCCTCCTACGAAGGCGTGCTCGAAGTCTACTATCGGGGCCGCTTCGCGCCGGCCTGGCTGCACCTGACGCCGCATATCCAGTACGTCGTGAACCCAGGTTCGCAGGACATTTCAAATGCCTGGACGCTTGGCTTGCGCGTGCAGGTCACGTTCTGAGGGCAACGGTTGCTCCGCCGGTTTAGACAGAAGCAATGATCTGACCCATAATGGACGCGTCCGTTAGACGCAGAACCAACAAAAATTAAAAGCACTGACAGGGTAAACCTTTGGACGCGATAGGTAACATGCTTGATCGGCCGCTGTTCAACATCGGCGACACGCAAACAAGGGTCGGCTCGCTGCTCGCGGCGATCGTTATTTTCATCGCGACGCTGCTGCTAACGCGCCTCGTGCGCCGGGCCGTTGATGCCGTAGCGAAAGAGAAATGACCGCTGAACAGACTATTAACATGGTTTCTCGGAATCCGCTCGCCCGGACGGTTTTAGCAGGACTGTTGCTGATGTCTGTACTCAGTGCTTGTGACGGTTTACCCGCTAACGATGGAAGGACAGGATCGCAGGTCATTAGCGACGGCGCCAATACCCAGCTCGGGCAGCTGTTCGGTGACGACGTGGCCGCGCATCCGGATCTCAATGGTGTGTTGCTGTTGGCTGAAGGCCGCGACGCGTTTGTCGCCCGGGCACTGCTGGCACGGCTCGCCGAGCGCAGCATCGACACCCAGTACTACATGTGGCACCAGGACACGGTCGGGCGTTTGCTGATTAAAGAGCTCGTCGATGCCGCCGACCGGCGGGTGCGGGTTCGGCTGCTGGTCGATGACATGTACGGCAGCGACGGACAGGAAACCTGGCTCGCGATGGATGCGCATCCGCAGATCGAGGTTCGCTTGTTCAACCCATTCACTCGTACGCGGCCCAAATACCTGCAGTTCATCACGCGGTTCAGTGATGTCAACTACCGGATGCACAGCAAGACGTTCACGGTCGACAATCAGGCGACGATCATTGGCGGGCGCAATATTGGCGACGAGTATTTTGATGCCGACCCCGATCTTGCGTTTGCCGACCTCGACGCGTTGGCCGTCGGTCCCGCGGTGCCCGAAGTTTCGTCCGAGTTTGATGAGTACTGGAACAGTGAATACGCCTATCCCGTATCGACGCTGCTGCCGCCCGGTACCGACGCTGACCTGCAGGCGCTGCGCGATAGTGCAGGTGAATTTTTCGCCGCGAGCGCCACGACCAGTTACCTCAAAGCCGTCGACGACTCGAAACTGGCCAACGGTTTGCGCGCCGGCGAGGTCGCGTTCAAGTGGGCTCCGGGCAAGATCATTCACGATTCATCGGAGAAAAAGGCCCACGGCGAGAATTGGCAGGAAGAATTGCTGATCTCTCAACTGGCACCGTATATCACCGAATCCACGGAAGAGATCATCATGGTCTCGCCGTATTTCGTGCCCGGGCAGAAGGCGACGGAAGCACTGTGTGAACTGGCGCAGAAGGGTGTGCGGGTCCGGATTTTGACGAACTCGCTGGCCTCCAATGACGTAGCCGCTGTGCACGCGGGTTACACGAAGTATCGCAAGCCCTTGCTCCGCTGCGGTGTCGAACTCTACGAACTCAACGAGGCATTGAAAAAGGAACAGGGCAAGCTGTTCAGTTGGCTACCCGGACTGAGCAAGTCGAGTCTGCATGCCAAGACCATGGCCTTCGACAAGAAACGCATGTTCGTCGGGTCATTTAATTTCGATCAGCGCTCGCTGCATATAAACAATGAGATCGGGCTTCTGTTCGAGCAGCCAGAAATCGTCGGCCCTGCCGCAGAGCGATTCGACAACAACATCGAGAAAGTCGCGTTCAAGGTCGAGCTGCGCACCGACGCAAACGGTCGAGAGTCCCTGCATTGGAGCGGCATCGAGGACGGTCGGAAGGTCGAGTATGACTCCGAGCCCTACGTCGGCTTCGGAGCCAGAGCCGCTGTCTGGTTGATCCGGTTGCTACCAATCGAGTCGCTGCTGTAATCAGCAAGTGAGCCGAGTGTCGAGCCGTGCTCGAACTCGAATAAGAACTGCTACAAGTTGTAACCGCGTCCGTCGTGCAGCATCCGGTCCAACGAATCACCAAGCCGCCGGTCTACTGGCTGATCCTTGCGGCGCTCATGGCTTCGTAGTATCGGCCCAAAGCGAACATCGACAGCTTTATTACTGGGAGATTGTTATGGGCTCAGTAAATGACGCCGCTTCAAATACTGCTTAGCCTTTCGACTCCGATCTGTCTGGCCAAAATCGGTCGAAGGTGTACACTGCGCCAACCGCATAAGCCGTTGCCAGCAGGAACATCAAGATGCGGTCAGCCAATCGCGCCCCAGCCGCGTCACCACCCGCCGAGTCTAGCGCTGCCGGCGCGATGATAATCATCATGGTCAGCAATGCATAGGACCACATCGGCCCGCGCTGAGCTAAGCTTCGGCCAGAAAAAATATGCGGCCCAATAATCAGCCCGCACAACAAGAACAGCAAACCATAAATCACCAACACGGGCCATATCTGCAATAAATTCCAGATAATCACCGCAGCAATTCCGCCGATCAGCGTCGACATTATCAAGTCTCGTCCCGCCGCCTTCGTGCCCTCCATGCTGACCTGCTGCCCCATGCTCGCAACCTTGACCAGGGCTATGGCATAGGCAGCGGTTTCGCTACTCATCAACAGCCACAGAAAAACCGGCGCAACGATAATTGTGGAACGAATCGCACTGCGTGCCGCAATGTTAGCTGCAGGCGATTGTGGCGCCTTTGGATCGGGCCGGGCAATGACTCGCGAATCAGGAAACAAAGCGAAACTGATCCAGACAAACAACACGGCAACGACCGCTGCAAGCGCGAGTCCCGAAGTAATGGCCAGCGACGCATCCACTGACTCGGACCCGATCGCGGGAACAACGGTTACGCCGATCAGCAGAAACATAGTCAGAATCGGCGAGCCACCTTTCGCCCCGTAATAAAAACAGCTAAACAGCAGCAAAAAGACAAGCAATACGCCCGCTGCCGGTTGATTGTTCAGCATAGGCACCAGCATCAAACCAACCAGCAGGGAACCGGTGAGCACGGCTACGAAACGCAGACCGGCGATTAACGAAGGTGCGGGTATCGGCAGTGTCAGAATGACGGATACGAGTACCGGCGCAAGAAACGACCCGCTCCAGTTAACCGATTGTGAGAATACGAGCGCGAGGGCAATTCCAACCGCCAGCCGCAGAATCCGGGTGCTAGCGATATCGCGTTCAGATTGGGCAATCGCGGCGCCTACACTCATGACTCAATAGAGATAGGAGAACAGAGTAACGAGACGCATATAGAGTTTGCCGATCGGCACGAGCAGAAAACTGCTCTCTGTGTAAACCATAACGGTAGCCTGTGCGCCGACACGCAGCTCGATGCTTTCCTCAGCGGGATTATTCAGTTCGATAATTACCGGAAAACGTTGTGCTTCACGCAACCAGTTACGATCGTTATCGATGGTTGGCAGACTGCCTAGTGCTGTATTGGCACCGGACTCGACACCGTAACCAATACTGCGCACTCTGCCACTAAATATTCGCCCGGGGTGCACGTCGAGCGCTATATCTACTGAATCACCCTGCTGGATATGCCCGAGGTTATTTTCGCGCATATCGGCCTGAATCCACACGTCATCAATCCCCACGAATGTCATCAGCGGTTGGCCAGGTTGCGCCAGGTTGCCGACGTCGACTTGCAGGTCCGTCACCATACCCCCGCCGGGCGCCCTCACTTGCGTCCATTGAAGCTCCAGCTCGGCTTGGTTCAGCGCGGCACGTGCCGCCCGAATACGCGCATTGTCAACACCCTCGCGGCCCATATTCTGTCGCGCGCGTTCCAGCTCTGCCTCGGCACCGGACACACGACTTTCCGCCGCCGCGAGTGTTGCCTGCGCTAAATCCAGGCGCCGCTGTGATAAGGCACCGGGGTCTTCGGTACGTATGCGTAGCATACGCGTGTAGTCCTTTTGAGCGCGAACCAGTTCTGCGCTCGCAGCACCCACCGCAGCAGTGGCTGACTCAACGCCGGCCGCTGATGCGCCAAACTCCTGTTCCGCGGTTTCCAGATCAGCTCTGGCGCGGTTGACCGCCAGCTGATATTGGGAGTCATCGAGTTGCAACAGCATGTCATCAGGCGCGACGCGTTGATTGTTGACGATACCGACTGATCGCACATTGCCCGTGACCCGCGGCGCTATCGGTATGACATAGGCATCGATGCGCGCCTGGCTGCTAAACGGTGTAAAACGATCAGCCGCGACATACCAGGCAAGCAAAACCACAACAATGGCCAAAGTCACCAGAGTCCATTTACGGACCGGATCTGCGGCGGTCGGCGCTGCCTCCTCGGAACGCGCCTCACTACCACGGTTGGGGTTTTGGTCTGTTTCTTCGTTCATATTCTAGTTAACTACCAGTCCGGCCTTGGGAAAGCCTTGTCACGTTTGTCGGGATCTTCCACAGCTTCGACTTCCAACAGTTTGCCCCAGTCCGTGCGCTCATTCATTGTCTCGAGTGTCTCCGGATCGATGAAATTCCGTTTAGCACGAATCTCCCAACCGCCACCGAGTGCCTTGTATATTGCTGTAAGGCTGCGAACGGTGCCGCTCTGACTATTGATGTAACGTTGCTGCTGGCCAAATAACGACTGCTGAGCATCGAGCACACGCTGATAATCCGAGAAGCCTTCCTGGTAACGCAGCATTGAGATCTCAGTTGAGCGCTTCGCGGACTCCACCCCCCGGCTGAGTATTTCCTGTTGCGTCAGACCACGGACATAGCCCGCGATAGCGTCTTCGACTTCACGTACCGCCTCAATCACTGTGTTTTCGTAGTTCACCAAGGTTTGCTGAAAGCGTGCGTCCTGCACACGAATATTGTTCTTGAGCCGACCATAATTAAAAAATGGCCAGCTAAAAGAAGGACCAGCGGTAAACTGTAAACTATCGGCATCAAACAGGTTGCCACCAGCGCGGCTTGAGTCGGTGCCCGACGCCGACACCAAACCCAGCGACCCCGTCAGGGAAAAACTCGGATAAAGGTCCGCAGTTGCCACTCCAATGAGCGCACTCTGCGCTGCGGCTTGCAGCTCTGCCTGCCGTACGTCCGGACGTCGGCGAAGAAGATCCGTGGGGATCCCTACCGCAAGCCGGCCAGCGGCTCGGGGATAGCGCTGCTGCCGACAATCAACGGTACGATGTCGCCTGGCGTTTGCCCGAGTAAAATACTTAGTGCGTTTCGCGACTGATCAAGCGTCGTCTGTAACGCGGGGATGGTCGCCTCTGTACTGAGCAGCAATGTCAGCGCCTGCTGTCTGTCCAGTTCTGACTGTTCACCGTTGCGAAATAAATTATCGGTAATTTCGTAGCTACGCCTCTGTAAATTGACGTTTTCACGCGCAATTCGGAGTTGTTCTTCGGTTGCCCGAATCACGATGTAGGTATCCACGACCTGCGCTACCAGCAGCACGAGCGCAGCATCATAAGCAGCTACCGAGGCCAGTAAACTCGCATCAGCGGATTCAACACCACGCTGAAAGCGGCCCCAGAAATCCAGCTCCCAACCGATGTTGATGCCCAGGTCATATTGCGTGTAGGTCAGGTCACCGGCTGCTGTGTTAGGTGCATTCTCGCTGCGACTTGTGCTTATCGCCGCGCCATCCGCGGTCTGCCGCTGCGGATAAATCTGTCCTACCGCGATACCAAGTTGTGCGCGGGCTTCGAGGACGCGCAAACCGGCAACTTCGAGCGGCAAATTCTGTGAATAAGCCAGGGCGACCAGTTTATCCAGCACCGGGTCGCCGAAGATATTCCACCATTGCTCAAATTCTGGCGGCCGCGTTTTTACCAGCTCGCTTTCGTACATCTGCCACTCTGTCTTCACAGGGACATCGGGCTGTTCAAAATCCGGGCCAACATGGGCACAGCCGGCGATTGCCAGCCAACTGCCGGCGAAAGCTGCAAGCCTGAATCTACGCCTGAACATCGGGTATTACGACTGTTACCTGGCCCGTAGCGATCGTGTTAGGCCGCGTCAGTCTCAACTTGCGACTCGCTGGGCGGCAGCCATGCCCTGAATATCTCGTAGCCCAAAGCCAGTATGACGGCGCCTTCGAACAGGCCGATGACACCTTTTGCTATGGCGCCACCGATCGCGCCGATCAGGATCACGAGCATTGGGGTATCAACGCCGCGACCAAGTAGAAGTGGTTTGAGGAATGTGTCGCTAATGCTGACCACGGTCGCAAATATGAGAAACACTATCGCGGGCACCGTGTCTGCGACACTGAAGTACCAGATCGCGATCGGCCCGAGCACAAACAGTGGTGGCAACTGGACAATCGCGAGTACCAATACGAGCCCGGCCCAGATGCCCGCGCCGGGTACGCCGGCAACCTGAAGACCTACGGCTGACAGAATGGCCTGAATGAGTGCGACACCGAGCACACCCTTTGCCACACTTCGGATCGTCAGGATCGACAGATCCGTGAACGCTGGTCCGCGTTCGACACCAACGAGGTTCGACGCAATACCGCATGCCACCGCATAGCCGCCCGACGCTGTCATAAAAAGCACGCCGGCGATGATCATAGCGACGGCAAGCTGCAACGCAGAGCCGATTGTTCCCCGGCCGACTGCCAGCGCTTGCTCAGTGGCCAAACGCAATTGCGGCCTGTATTGATCAAGCACGGCACCCAGATTGGTTGCAGCCGCGCTCCAGACTTCGTGAACTGATTTGCCGATAATGGGCCAATCCGCAACACTGTCTGCCGGCGGTGGGACTTGCGCGGTGCCATCATCAAGTTTCGCACCAATGTTCTGCAATCCGTCGATCGTCGAATCTACTACGATCCCGGCAGGCGCGATAACAACAGCGAGCCCGATCAGCACCAGAATAGTCGCCGCGAGCTTCGCGCGTCCTCCCAGGCGAGCGCTCAGTGCAAGGTACGTTGGGTATAGCGCGACGCTGAGGATCAGAGCCCAGACGACGATATTCACAAACGGCGAGACAATTGTGTAACACCAGTAGAGCAGGATTACGAACGCGCCAATTCGAATAAACGATGCCATCGAATTGTCGAGAAACTTCCGATCGGCGGACGAAGTGTCTGCGCTAGCCATGAGGATCCCCTTTTTATTGTTGTCGTGCGCCTGATGCGCCCGGCATGATTTTACGCAGGTTCCGTTGTGCAATGCCCTGCCACGGCTTGGACGACAGCGAACAGCATTGCTGTCGTCCAGCCGGCAAGCATGATGCCGTTCAGCGCTTCGATGCCGCCAACAAGCCCTGGCAGTACTGGGCCAAGTATAGACCTAGCCGCATTCTGTCGATATCAATGTTCCGCGAAAAACCTTCGTTTAGGCTCCGGACTCAAATGTGCCTGCATCCACCGACCGGGTGGTATGTGCATGAGTGCCGCCCCAGAAGCCTTTCGTTGGAATATTCGGGCCGGCCCTTCCAGCCATCACAAAATCGCGAAACACAACCACAAGATAATGGTTGGTATCAGGGCCGCCTTTAGCATTCTCGGCGGCGAAACGGCGGTAGCAAAATGTGTTTTGAGGATGGCCTGACCTGCGGGGTTTGGGGCATTCGCAATAATGGTCAGCCCCCCACCGGCTACGGCACCGGCTACAACCGAGTACTTCAGACTGTCGGTGAAACCCGGGACCAGGGTGCTCAGGTAGGTGATGGCCGAGTTATCGTTGAAGGCGGTGAGGATTGTCGCGCTCAACATCAGCGGTATCTCGCTTAGACCGCCGAGCACCGGTTCAATCCACCAGGCTTGCAGGCCGCCATGAATAACCAGGCCCGCCAGGAAAAAGCCCACCAGTATGGCCGGTTGCAGATAAATCCGGTTCTGATACGGGGAAGTAACCTGGGCGAATCCGATGAAGAACAACAGCCCCAGAATAAAAAACGGAGCATTGTGAGCATTGACGATAGTCCAACCCATGAACAATACGTGAACCACCGTGACCCAAGCCGGTACCGGATCTTCTCGATTGTCCCAGTCCGGGTCCCGATATTCCGCTCGTTGGTCTGCCGGCAGCAAAATGGGAATTGATTTGCGCAGCCGGTCCAGCCGAACCTCCTCATAGCGCTTGTTGAAGGCTTCCTTGATCAGGTCGGAGTCGATTCCTTCAGCCTCCAGTCTGGGCAGACACTCCGTTTCCATCCGCTGGTGGATTTGCGATATATACTTTTCGGTATCTTCGTAAACCGCGTCAAACAGACTCTGCTCTGCATCGACGATGGCTTTGGCCTTGGACCACTCCTTATCGATGAGGTCTCGTGGCACAAACCTTCTTTCGATTTCATCTTTCAAGCTGTGTAGAGCGAATGCGTCCTGCATACGGGCCAACTCACCTTTAAAAAACCATAAATAGAGACCATTACCCAACAGGATTCCAACGATCGCCTTCCAGCCAAAATTGCTAATCATGAATCCCGTTCCCCAGTCCCAGGGGCCGGCAACCATCAACACCGGCGGAGCAGCAAAGTGGGTCAACGTGCCGCCCACGGAAATGTTGACGAATAGGAGCGCCAGTGTGGCGTATTTAAAACTGGTGCTTGGCTCGAGTTCGTAGAACTTTTTAGAAAGGAGCATCGCCGAGATCGTCATTGCAGCTGGCTCGGTGATGATCGAACCCAGCAAAGGTCCAACGGTCAATACCACCATCCATAAAGCCGCAAGTGACCCGCCGAGAAGCTTCGCAAGCTTCGACATGATGGATTCCGCCAGCTTCAGGATCGGTCGCGTGGACGCAAGCACCATGATCACCACGACAAAGCCCGCCTCGGTCAGGTCGATGCCGTATTCGACGTAATTGACGACCGCCGACCAATCGTAGGCAAGTACGACTGCCAGGAGCAGCGGGACCGCCCATAGACCAAACACCACCTCGACCTCACCCAGAAAATGGAGCGCCTCAGCGGCAAGGTCAACCGAATATTCATCCGCTTCACCGTGTTCTATTTTCTGCGCGTGCGCATCGCGGCGTGTGTGGCTGAGGGTCATGAACTTGCTGGCCATGAACGTATGGATGATGGCGAAGAAGAAGATAAGGGTGGCAACTAGATTGAAAGGATTTTGATTGATTCGGTTTATCAGTATGTTCGGGATGCTCTCAAGATTTGCGTCGTTGTAACTTTCCAGACTCGGTGGAAAGCTTTGAATGTCGCCGGACGGTACATCAGCACCCCATGCGGCCCCACAAAAATTAGCAATGCCGAGCAAGGCAAGAAGCAAGATGTGCCCGATTTGTCTTCGTTGCATTGGTATTCTAGGCAAGATGCGTCCCGCCCGAGTTGGATCGCCCACAGGCGCATGGGCGC
>PVMS01067383.1_pt1 | contig 11120 bp, 11 predicted proteins | sample 1853461 | NCBI WGS metagenome assembly PVMS01 (sample SAMN08582032, study PRJNA380276) | Marine sediment metagenome, whole genome shotgun sequencing project. | isolation source: ocean sediment barecode stripped | collected 2017
CGAGCGTGAGCACCTCGTGTCCGTCGAGGCCAGGAGTTCCGGCGGCGTGAAGCTCCCTGATGCCCGTCACGCTGGTCATCTTGAACATCTCGTCCCGACCCGGCGCCGCCACCCGGCGCTCCAGCTCTTCGAGACTGCAGGTCAGCGCCACCACGGTGAAGGCGCTGTCCCTACGTTCTGCGAGAGCGGCAAGACGGTCGGCGAACCAGTCGTCGCCTGGTCGAAGAGCGGCGGTGAACACAAAGCTCCAATCGGGGGGCGATAGGCCCTCGATCGTTTGATGGACGACCTCGTGGACCTCGAGGACGCGATCCCAGAACTCGGGGCCCAGCGGAGTCTTTCCGTCGGCGTCGACGAGCGGGAAGATCACATTGTCGACCGAGTGGTTATCGATGAGCCGGACCGTCTTGCCGCGCTCGGTCAGTCGACGAGCCAGCTCCCTGGCGACGGTGAGTTTGCCCGTGCCCGGCAAGCCGGTGAGCAGCACGACGTGAGACATAACGGAAACGCTACGCCGCAGGGGCGACGAACGGCTCGTCCCAGATGTGGATGGGGAGACCGAGCTCGAGCAGGGCGTCGAGGTGGTCCGACTCCCAGGTCGGCACCCGGATGCAACCGTGCGACGCCGGGTAGGCGGGAACGCTCGACGAACCGTGGACGGCGTAGTACGGAGTGAAGTACCACGGCTTGTACAGGCTGCCCAGGTAGTTCTTCCTCCACCCGTCGATGTGTTTGAACAGCGCGAAGTCGCCCTTTGGTGTGGCCGCGGTGACATAGCCGCCTTCCGGTCCGCCGTTCTTCGACCAGTACACCGCCCCGTTGGCGCTCGACACCGGCACGATCGCGGCGATTTCACCGCTACGGATCACGAACATGACCTGGCGGGCGATGTCGATCTCGACCCGATCGGGCTCGTCGGGATGCCGCTCCAGGATGGAGCTGTGGTCGAGCTCGATCGCCCAGTCCTCGACGCTCCAGTCGTTGCTGCGTTCGATGTCGGCGAGCTTGTGGACGGCGACCACGGCGGCGCCGCCCTAACGGCCGTAGACGCCGTCGGCCTCGCCACGGAACACTCCGAGGCCGGCCAGGTGCCGCTGCAACTGGGCAACACGGCGGTCGGTCGCTCCGCGAAGGATCGGTGCTCGAACCGTGGTCGGGTCGTAGAGGATCCGCCACGCCACCGCCGGCGCCGCTGGATCGGTCGCAGAGGCTTCGATCACGGCAATGTGCGACGGCAGCCAGGCGGTCTGCGGGCCGCTGGGGGTCAACGATTCCGCGGTTTCCACGGTGCCGTGGCTCGGGCCCGGCGGTGCGGCCAATGCGATGGCGATTCCCAGTATCGGAAGCAGCATTCTTCTTCTTGGATCGGAGCGTGCCGACGATATCTGAACCGCTTGCGCTGAGGGACGTCTTTCGCGGTTAGCCCCGGCTCTTCAGCTCCTCGATGAGCCTGGGCACCACCTGGTGCACGTCCCCGACCACGCCGAGATCGGCAATGCCGAAGATGGCGGCGTCGGGATCCTTGTTGATAGCGATGATCGTGGTCGAGTCCTTCATGCCGACGAGGTGTTGCATGGCCCCCGAGATCCCGGCGGCGAGGTAGACCGTCGGCTTGACCGTCTTGCCGGTTTGTCCCACCTGCAGGCTGTAGGGGACCCAGCCGGCGTCCACCACGGCGCGGGTGGCTCCGACCGCGGCGCCGAGCTGGGCGGCGAGTTCCTCGACCAGGTGCCAGTTGTCGGCATCGCCGAGCCCTCTGCCGCCCGAGACGACCACGGCGGCGGCCTCGAGGTCGGGCCCTTCCAGTTCCTCGACGTGCCGCTCGAGCACGATCGCCGACCCGGACCGTCCCACGTCTGGGGCTTGGACGGTGATCACCGATGGCGTGTCCCCACCGCCGGGCTCGGCGGCAAACGCCTTCGGCCTGGCGATCACCAGTGCCGGTGCTGCTGCGGTCGCCTGGGTGATGACCTGCTCGGTCCCGCCGAGGATCTCCGAGGTCACCCGCACCGGGTCGAGGGAAACGTCGACCGCGGCGGCGAGGACCGGTCGTTCGAGGCGGGCAGACAGCCGGCCGGCGACGTCGCGGTCGGTGAAGCCCGTGCCGAACAGGATGGCATCGGGTGGATCGGTGGCGACCAGCTCGGCGACCGCCGCCGCCGCGACCGGAGCCGGCAGCCCGTCACCGGGATCGAGGTGGTAGACCGTCGTCGCCCCGTGGGCGCCGAGCGCGTCGAACGCCTCCGACGAACCGGGCCCGACGTGAAAGACCGAGACGTCGCCGAGGGCGGCGGCCTTGGTGGTGAGCTCGAGCGCCGATGCCGAGGCCAGTCCATCGCTTTCAGCGCTGAAGACGAGTGTTGTCATCAGATCACCTTCGCTTCTTCGAGGAGCGCCACGATTCTCAAGTGGGCATCTCCGTCGTCCTCGATGACCTCACCGGCCTGGCGAGCGGCCACCGGTTCGACGTCGGTGATGTCCTGGCCCGATCCGGCGACACCGACGTCGTCGGCGGCGAAACCGAGGTCGGCGGCGCTCAGGGTGTCGATGGGCTTCTGCTTGGCCGCCATGATGCCCTTGAAGGTGGGGTAGCGGGGCTCGACCGATCCCGAGGTCACCGCGAGCACCGCAGGAAGCGGGGACTCGACGACGTCGTAGCCGGCTTCGGTCTGGCGCTCGATGGTGACCTTTCCTTCGCCGGCCTCCACGCTTCTGGCGAAGGTCAGGGACGGGACGTCGAGGATCTCTGCCATCTGCTGGGGAACGACCCCGGTGTACCCGTCGGTGGATTCGGTGCCGGCGATCACCAGGTCGAAGCCCTCCCGTTCGATGGCGGCGGCGAGCACCCGCGCCGTGGTCAACGCCGCCGAGCCCTTCAGGATCTCGTCGTCGATCAGCACGGCCTTGTCGGCGCCCATGGCCAGCGCTTGACGGATGCCTTGCAGCGACCCCGAGGGCGACATCGAGAACAGGGTGACGGTGCCGTTGTTGGAGTCGGCGAGTTGCAGACCGACCTCTACGCCGTAGCGGTCGGTGTCGTCGAGCACCTGATCCTGCGGGCGCACCACGAAGTGGGTCTCGGGGTCGAGCTCATACGGGGTGGCCGGGTCGGGGATCTGTTTCACACAGACCGCGATCTTCATAGTTCGGGCTCCTCTTTTGCCTTGAGATGTGTCGGCGCGATGTTATGAACCTTCCCGACCCACAGAATCACCCGGCCACAAGATGCGGCACCAGTGACTCGAGCACGGCGCGGAACCGGCCCATGGCGGCGGTGGCGGTCTCGGTGACCTCTTCATGGGTGAGCGGCTGGTCGATGATCCCGGCGGCGTAGTTGGTCACCAGAGAGATCCCCGCCACCTCGACCCCCATGTGGCGGAGGGCAATGGTCTCGGGGACCGTCGACATGCCCACCAGGTCTGCCCCGGCGAGCCCGGCCATCCGGACCTCGGCAGGCGTCTCGTAGCTCGGGCCGAGGAACCAGGCATAGACGCCATCGTGGTATTCCGTTCCGGCTTCTTCGAACGCGGAGCGGATCAGGCCGCGGAGCCGGGCGCTGTACGCCCCGGTCATGTCGGGGAACCTGGGGCCGAGGCGATCGTCGTTCGGTCCCACCAGCGGGTTCCGCGCCGTCAGGTTGAGATGGTCGGTGATCGCCACCAGGTCACCGGGCGCCAGCCCTTCGCCGAGGCCGCCTGCGGCGTTGGTGAGCAGCACGGATCGGCAGCCGCTGAGGCCGGCGGTGCGCACCCCGAATACGACATCGTCGAGGTCCCAACCCTCGTAGGCGTGGACCCGGCCCGCATACATCAGCACCGCACCGTCGCCTTGGGGCACCGAGTAGAGCGTGCCGCCGTGACCGGCAACGGAGGGAACCGGAAAGCCGGGGATGTCGGCGTAGGGGATGGCGATGGCGCCCTCGAGCCCGGCGGCGTATTGGCTCAGCCCCGATCCGAGCACGACGGCGGCGTCGTGGCTCGTGCGCCCGGTCTTGTCGGCGATCACATCGGCGGCGGCCTTCAGCCGGTCGTAGTTCATCGCACCTCCCCGAGAATCAGCTGCTGGGGCTCTGGCGGCGTGTCGGCGAACTGCCATGCCGCATCGAGCACGCTCAGGCAGGCCTCGAGCCGGGTCCGGCTGTGGTAGCGGACGGTAGCCAGCGGGGCGCCTGCGCTGACCTCATCGCCCACCTTGGCGTGGATGGTGATGCCCACCCCATGATCGATGTTGTCTTCCTTCGTCGCCCGCCCGGCCCCGAGGCGCACCGCCGCCTGACCGACGGTGAGGGCATCACAGCGAGTGACGAAACCTTCGACGGGAGAGGTGACGATGGCGGATTCTTCCGCAGCGGGGAGCAGCGAGGGGTCGTCGATCACCGCCGGGTCTCCGCCCTGGGCCTCGATGAGCTCAGCGAACTTCTGGAGCGCAGCACCGGAGCTGAGCGCCTTGTCGAGCATCTCCCGTGCCTCCTCCTCGAATAGCCCGCAACCGACCATCATCTCGGTGCCGAGGGCCATGGTGAGGGCGACGACATCGGCGGGGCCCTCACCCTTGAGCGTGGCGATCGACTCGGCCACCTCGTTGGCGTTGCCCACCTCGGCGCCGAGGGGCTGATCCATGGCGGTGAGGAGGGCGACGACGGGCGTGTCGTGGGAGCGCCCTATCGAGACCATGGTGGCGGCGAGGGCGCGGGCGTCATCGATGTCCTTCATGAAGGCCCCCGACCCGACCTTGACGTCGAGAACCAGAGAATCGAGGTCCTCTGCCAGCTTCTTCGACATGACCGACGATGAGATCAGCGGGATGGACGGGACGGTGGCGGTGGCGTCGCGCAGGGCGTAGAGGCGTCGGTCGGCGGGCACGAGCTCCTCGGACTGGCCGGCCATCGCCATCCCGATGTCCTCGATCTGTGCGGTGAGCGCCCGGATGCTGAGCTCGGTGCGGAAGCCGGGGATCGATTCGAGTTTATCGAGCGTCCCGCCGGTGTGGCCGAGGCCCCGGCCCGAGATCATCGGCACCGCGAACCCGCAGGCGGCGACGAGGGGGACGAGGGGCAGGCTGATCTTGTCGCCGACCCCTCCTGTCGAGTGCTTGTCGACCTTCTGCAGCGGTGATCCCGACAGATCGAGCACCTCACCGGACGTGAGCATGGCCTCGGTCCATGCCCCCAGCTCGGTGTCGTTCATCCCCTGGAACAGCACCGCCATGAGGAATGCCGCCATCTGGTAGTGGGGGAGGTCGTCGTCTGTGTAGGAGGCAACCATCCAAGCCAGCTCTTCTGCGGTGAGCGATCCCCCGTCTCGCTTGGTGGCGATCGGCTCCGGCATGTGGAAGGTCATCGCATTGCCCCGATGTCGATACGGCCGTCACGGACGATGACGCCCTCTGATCGCAGCAGCTCTGCCTGTTGCTGTTCGTGACCCGGAGCGAGGCGTCCGATCTGGGTCACGACTCGCCACCAGGGCAGGCCCGGTGTCGTGGCGAGCAGGTTTCCCACCGCCCGTCCGGCTCCGGGGAACCCCGCCTCCTCGGCCACCTCGCCGTAGGACATGACATCGCCCGGCTCGAGCCGCTCCAGCGCGTCGACCACCGCCGTCGTGAAGTCACTCACGCGGTGCCGAAGAGCCGGTCGCCCATGTCGCCGAGCCCGGGGAGGATGTACTTGCGGTCGTTGAGGTCCCGGTCGTGGGAGGCGGCGATGATGTGGACGTCGGGGTGATCGTCCCACAGCCTGGCGATCCCCTCGGGAGCGGTGACCACGCATAGGGCTGTGATGCCTCGGGCACCAGAGGACTTCGCCTTCTCCACCGCCCACGACAACGATCCTCCGGTGGCCAGCATCGGCTCCAGGATCAACACCGCCGAGCTCGAGAGATCGGGGAGATTGGAGTAGTACTCCATTGGCGTGGCGGTTTCCTCGTCGCGCTGCACACCGGCGAAGCCGACCTTGCAGTCGGGGATCATGTCGAGCACGGCGTCGAGCATTCCCAACCCGGCGCGGAGCACGGCGATGGCGACGACGTCGTGGACGCGATGCCCGGTGGTCGACTCCATCGGCGTCGTCACCTCTACTTCCTCCAAGGGCAGTCGCTTCGTGGCTTCGAGCAGGAGGGTGTAGGTGAGGCTGCGGGCCGCCCAGCGAAATGCCTCTGGATCGGTGTCCTGGTCGCGAAGGATTGTCAGGTAATGCCGGGTGAGGGGGTGGTCGATAACAGTGAGGTTCATATCCCAGAGTCTCGCAGGAACCAATGGTCTTCCGCCAACCCCCGGGTATCGTCGCCATGATGCACACCGGTGTCACAGAAACGGCCGACCTATCGGTCGAGGACGCATCGGGTCCGCGTCATCACGGCGTCGCCTGGGTGTGGTCGGCACCCCTGTGGGTGCACGCCGCCGTGCTGCTCATCATCCTGTTGGCGGTGCTCCCGTTCACCGAGACCGGCCCGGTGTGGCTGGCCGACGAGGGCGGGATGCGCCTTCAGGCCGAGCTGCTCGCCGATGACCGGGGCTGGTCGCTGCAACGGCCGTTCGCCGGGTTGGATCCCGAGGAGATCACCACGCCGATCGAGTCGGCATCGATCAACGGTGAGGAATACACCCCGTTCGCCAAGCACGTTGTCGCCTCCGTTGCCCTCGGCGCCGCGAGATGGATCGCCGGTCCGATCGGGCTGATCCTCCTCTCGATTCTGGGCACGGCCCTCGCCGCCTGGGTGGTGGGCGCAATCGCCGAGGGACGGCGGCGCGGAACCGGCCGCTGGGCGCTGTGGGCGCTTGGCCTTGGCAGCCCCCTGGTCATCTACTCGTATACGTCGACGTCACACACGATCGGGGTCGCCCTCGCCGCCGTTGCCGTCGCCTCGGCCGTCGCCGTCCTCAGCGGCCGTTTGGCCTGGGCGGTACCCCTGCTGCTCGCCGTTGCCGTCGGGCCACAGTTCCGCAACGAGGCGTTGTTGTTCGGCGGCGCCGTCGCCATCGTGCTGCTGGCGTTCTCGCTGCGGCCGTTTCGCCTCGCCAGATTCGCGGTTGCGCTCGGGGTGGCGGCCGCCGCCGCCGTCGGATTCGCCGGCAACCTGGCGCTGGAGCAGTCGGTCGGCGGGGCGCTCTCGGTTCCGGTCGACACCACCGCACCCGGTGCCGTAGAGCGGATCGTCAACGCCGGTACCAGCGTGCTGGTGCGGGTGTCCACCGACGACGCCGTGGCGGCGGTCGCCGTCTTTGCCCTTGCCGGTGCCACGGTGCTCCTCCTCGGCTGGCTCCGCCACGAGCCACAGGCGACGAAGCGGCACCTGTTCCATGCCGGGCTCGTGATTGCCAGCGCCGCGGCGCTGCTGCTCGTCGGGCCCGCCCACGTCTACGGGCTGTTGCTGGCGTTCCCGCTGCTCCTCGGCGGCCTGCTGACGATCCGGTCCGAGGTCTGGTCGGTCGAGACCTACCGGTTCCTTCTGATCATCGGCGCCGTCTATATGGTTGCGGTGCTCCTCACCCAGGACTTCGGGGGTGGCGGTGTGCAATGGGGGGGCCGGTACCTGTTCCTGGCCCTGCCCGCTCTGCTTCCGCCGGCTATTGCCGGGATCGCTGCCGCGGTGGAGCGCCTCGACCGGGATGCGGTGCGAGTCGTGGTCGCCGCCGTGGTGATCGGGGCCGGTGCTCTCACCATCACTTCGATCCAGTTGCTCTCCGAGCGTCACCAGGGAACCGAGGGTGTGGTGGCCGCCATGTCCGCAGCCGCCGCCACCGTCGGCCCGGCGGGCGATGGTGGCGGGCCGGTGATCTTCTCCCAGTTCACCAACGTCGGGAGAATGTCGTGGGAGACCGTCGAGGACATCCGGTACCTGTTGATGCCGGAGGATGCCATGGCCGAATACACGGAGCGGTTTGCGGCCGAGCCCATCGACCGGTTCGTCCTCCTGGCGTCGAACGACGAGGAGATCGACCGGTTCATCGACGAAGGATTCCGGGTGAGTGCCGAGCTGGGTCTGGTCGGCCCGGCGCGTCTGGTGGCGATGGAGCGGTCGCCGTGATGGACGCCAAAGCCCAGCCCCGGCCCGAGCCTCCTCCGCTCCGGAACGGGTTGGCCCGCCACCGCAAGCCGATCGTCGTCGCCCTCGGCGTCGCCGGGGTCATCGTTCTGCTGCTCTGGGTGCTGTGGGCGATGGCCGTGATCCCCGGTGGCATCGACCAATCCGGCACCCCGGTGGGCTGGGACTTTCGAGCCTTCCACAACGCCGCCACCCTGATGAGCCAGGGCTCTGCCGACGCCATGTACCAGCAGCCCTGGCCGGCAGGGATGGACGGCCCCCCGTTCGTCAACCCGCCCTTCACCGCCTTCTTCTTCCTCCCCTTCGTTGTGCTGGGCGTCGTGCCCGCTTGGGGGCTGTGGGGGCTGCTGTCGATCGCCGGGATGGCGATCGGGTTCCGCGCCCTCGGAATCTCATCCTGGCCGCTGGCCACCGCCGCCGCCCTGCTCACCGTTCCGGTGTTCTTCGCCCTCCGCCTGGGCCAGACGTCGCTGATCGTGTTCCTGTTGATGAGCCTCGCCTACGCCGCGATGAGCCGGGGGAATCTGCGAACCGGTGGGGCGCTGCTCGGCCTCGTGGTGTTCAAGCCCCAGCTGCTGGTGGGTTTCGTCTTCTGGTGGGCGAGCCGGTGGAGACGGATGCGCCCCGCCATCGTCGGGGGGTTTGCCACCGGCGGTGCCCTCATCGCCATCTCGCTCATCGTCCTTCCGTTCGCCTGGGTGAGCTTCGTCGAGGTGGTCGGCACCCTGCCCGACCTCTATGCCTTTGGGGATTCCCCGTACTACGAGTTTGCCGCCTGGAACGTGGTCGTCACCGATGCGCCGGCGAGCACCACCCTCATTTCCTGGCTGTCGCTCCTGCTCACGATCGTCGGCGGGATGGCGCTGGTGTGGTTCGTGCGTCGGGTTCGAGACGATCTCCCGCTGGCCTTTGCCGGAGCGGTGGCAGTCGCGCTGATCGGATCCGCTCACATCGTCGTCCACGACTGGACGCTGCTGATCATCCCGGGGGTCTTGCTGTGGCAAAGGCTGCCCCAGGAGCGCCTCGCCTGGGCCGCGATGGGCCTCGCCCTGCTCTATACGACGCTGCTTTCGCCGTTCTTCGTCCTCTACCAGCTGGAGGCGTTCGGCTGGGCATTCAATGCCGCTCCTGCGGTCTTGCTGGCCTGCATCGTCGGCGCGGCGGTGATCGCGGTGCGCCGGGTCGATGCCGAGCCGATGGCCGTGGCGGTCGAGTCCGCCGCCTGACCAGGGGACCGGTCGCTCCCGTCCGCCCGTAGACTCCGCGTCCCATGTTCGAAGCCCTTTCCGATCGCCTCAACGACACCTTTGCGCGGCTGCGCGGCAAGGGCCGGCTCAGCGAAGCCGACGTCGATGCCGCGTTGCGTGAGGTCCGGATCGCCCTGCTCGAGGCGGACGTCAACGTTGCCGTGGTGAAGTCGATGTTGGCCAGGGTGAAGGGGCGGGCCCTTGGTGCGGAGGTGACGAAGAGCCTGACTCCCGCCCAGCAGATGATCAAGATCGTCCATGAAGAGCTGATCGTCACCGTCGGCAAGGAGGAGGTGCCGCTGGTTCGCCCGGCGGCGCCACCGCTGGTGATCCTGATCGCCGGGCTGCAAGGGTCTGGCAAGACGACCACTGCGGCGAAGCTGGCCAACCATCTGAAGTCCAGGGGGCGGCGCCCGATGCTGGTGGCCGCCGATCTGCAGCGTCCGGCGGCGATCGACCAACTGGAGACGCTTGGGAAGCAGATCGACGTTCCGGTCTACGTCGACCGCGGTGCCAAGGCACCGAAGCTGGTCAAGGCCGCCCTCAAGGCGGCACGGGCCGACTCGCGCAACGTCGTGATCATCGACACCGCAGGTCGCCTTCAGATCGACGACGGCCTGATGAAGGAGCTCGCCGCAGTGCGCAAGGCATCCGATCCCGACGAGGTGCTGCTGGTGCTCGATGCGATGACCGGCCAGGAGGCGGTCAACGTCGCCAACGGCTTCCTCGATTACACCGATCTCACCGGCCTGATCCTGACCAAGCTCGACGGCGACGCCAGGGGCGGGGCGGCGATCTCGGCCCGGGAGGTGACCGGACGGCCCATCAAATTCATCGGCACCGGCGAGGGTATCGACGATCTCGACGCCTTCTATCCCGAGCGGATGGCGACCCGAATCCTGGGCATGGGGGATGTGCTGACGCTGATCGAGAAGGCAGAGACGGTCTACGACGAGGACCAGGCCCAGGCGGCGGTCGCCAAGATGCGCGATGCCACTTTCGACCTCGACGACTTCCTCGACCAGTTCCAGGCGCTGAAGAAGATGGGGCCGTTGCAGCAACTGGTTGGTATGCTCCCCGGCGCCGGAACTGAGTTGCGTGACGTCGAGATCGACGACCGTCACCTCGGACGGGTCGAGGCGATCATCCGGTCGATGACGCCGGCGGAACGGCATGACCCGAAGCTCATCAACGGGAGCCGAAAACGCCGGATTGCGTCGGGTTCGGGAACGCGTCCGCAGGATGTGAACATCCTGCTCAAGCAGTTCTCCGAGGCGCAGAAGATGATGAAGCAGTTCGCAGGAGGGACGAGCCCCATTCCGGGGCTGTCCATCCCGGGGATGCGTGGAAGCAAGAAGAGGTAGACATGGCGGTGAAGATTCGCCTGACACGGACGGGCAAGAAGAAACAGCCGTCGTATCGCGTCGTCGTGATGGACTCGCGCAAACCCCGCGACGGCAAGTACATCGAGCAGATCGGCCGCTACGACGCCCGCCAGGAACCGTCGCTGATCGAAATCGACAACGAGCGCGCCCTGGTCTGGCTGCATCAGGGAGCGCAGCCCACCGAGCGCGCCCAGAAGCTGCTCGAGATATCGGGGGCGTGGGCGCAGTTCCGCGTCGACCGAGGCGAGATCCACACGGTGGGCGACCACGAGCCCACGGCCTACCCGGAGAAGAGTGTTGCAGTCGATGCTGAGGCCGAAGAAGCGACCAGTGACCAGTTGCCAGTAGCCAGTGACGAAGGTTCGGAACAGGCAGCAGAAGGTACTGGTGAGGCCTTGGCCGAAGCAGCGCCAAGCACCGATGAGATCTCGGCCGAGGCAGCAGACGAA
>PVMS01075323.1_pt1 | contig 11120 bp, 12 predicted proteins | sample 1853461 | NCBI WGS metagenome assembly PVMS01 (sample SAMN08582032, study PRJNA380276) | Marine sediment metagenome, whole genome shotgun sequencing project. | isolation source: ocean sediment barecode stripped | collected 2017
CCGCAGCCGCCTTGCTTTAGGGGACGTTCCTTTGCCTTGCTTTTCGGAGAAAAGCAAGGAAAAGGAACGTCCCCTAAAGCAAGGTCAGAAGCCTTCGAGGGTGGCGAAGCGGTCGCGTTGGTAGGCGGATTCGAAGAGGCTGGCGAAGCCTTGGCCGCCGCCGACGCACATGGTGACGATGCCGTAGCGCTTGCCTTCGCGCTTGAGCTGCCGGAGCAGCAGGCCCGTCATGCGCGAGCCGGTCATGCCGAACGGGTGGCCGATGGCGATGGAGCCGCCGCAGGGGTTCAGCTTGTCGTCCGGGATGTCGAGCTGGCGCTTGCAGTAGAGGAGCTGGGAGGCGAAGGCCTCGTTCAGCTCGACGATGTCGATGTCGTTCATCGTGAGCCCGTGGCGCTTCAGCAGCTTCGGCACCGCAAAGACCGGGCCGATGCCCATCTCCTCGGGCCCGCAGCCCGCCACCGCACTGCCCCGGTAGATGCCGAGCGGCTCGACGCCGAGCTGCTTGGCGCGCTCGGCGGACATCAGCAGCGTGGCGGACGCGCCATCCGAGAGCTGGGAGGCGTTGCCCGCGGTGATGGTGCCGTCCTCCTTGAAGGCCGGCTTCAGGCTCGCCAGGCCGTCGAGGGTCGTCTGAGGGCGGTTGCACTCGTCCTTCTCGACGACGAAGTCCTCCTCGTACGGCTCCTCGCCCTTCTTCATGACGGCGCGGCGCACCTTCATCGGGGCGATCTCCTCCTTGACGTAGCCCTTCTCGTCGGCGGCGGCGTAGCGCTGCTGGCTCTGGACCCCGTAGGCGTCCTGGTCCTCGCGGCTGATCGAGTAGCGTTCGGCCACGACCTCGGCGGTAATGCCCATGGGGAAGTAGAGCCCCGGGAAGCGCTCCTTGGCCGCCTCGTTCACCAGGTGGGACGTGTTCTGGGTGCCGTCCTGCATCATGGTGATGGTCTCGACGCCGGCGCCGATGGCCACCTCGGCGCCCTCGTGGAGGATCTGGTGCGCGGCCTGCATCACCGCCTGGGAGCCCGACGAGCAGAAGCGGTTCACCGTCGTCGCGGCCACCTCCTTCGGGCAGCCCGCGGCCATGGCGGCGATGCGCGCCGTATTCATGCCCTGGGGTCCCTCGGGCATGCCGCAGCCGGCGATCACGTCCTCGATCTCGCCGGGGTCGAGGTTCGGCACGCGCTCCACCACGCTCTTGAGCGTGTGGGCCAGGTAGTCGACGGGCTCGGTCCGGTTGAAGGAGCCGCGGTGGGCCTTGGTAAGACCGGTGCGGACGCTATCGACGATGACGGCTTCGCGTGCCATGTGCTCGTACCTCGCAGGTTGGGGCGGATTGGGGGGGGCATCGGGCCCCGGAGATTCGGGAATCGAATTTTGGCAACCGGACTGCGATCAGTCAAGGCGACCCGTCGCGCCCGAGACCGTACCCCGACAAGCGTCCCGTCATGGCGCGCGCGCCTATTCCGCGTCCCACAGGGAGAGCACGTGGCCTTCGTTCGGGGCGGCGCGCCCTCCGAGCATCTGCTGGTAGACGCGCTCCAGCGCCTCGCGGCCGGACTCGCGCACGACCTTCAGCCAGTCGTCGCTGGCGTCGCGGAACAACCCCCACGATTCCCCGATGCGCTCCTGCACGCCCTCGGCGCCCCAGTCCTGGGTCCGCTTGATGATCCGACCCGGCGCGAAGAAGAACTCGGGCTTGGCGCCGGGCAGGTCCTCGTCGCGGCCGCCCTGGTCCCAGTGGGTCGCGCCCACGGTGCAGCTGTACTTCACGTTGTCGCCGAGGTGACGGTGGAAGCGGTTGATCACCTGCCCGTTGCCCGCCATGTCGACGATCACGCTGGGCGTGTCCGCCGAGAGCGTCTCCACGTCGTCGTAGAGCACGACGTCGTCGTAGCAGCCGAGGCCGCGCACGAAGGCCGCGTTTCCCGGCGACGTGAGCCCGACCACCCGCGCCTTCTTCCCCCGGTGCAGCAGCCAGGCCAGCGCGATCGAGGTCTTGCTCGACGCACTCGTGACCACCGCGTTGTCCGCGCCGAAGTAGCTCCCCTCGCTCAGCAGGTCTTCCACCAGCCAGGAGGTCATGAAGAGACCCCGCATCAGCATGATGTGGTCTTCGTGAGCCGGGTCGTAGATCTTGTCGGTCGCCACCGGCACGTAGTTGTTGTAGACCGGCGCAATCCCCTTGCGATGCTCGACGCCGTCGGTGATTCCGCCCGCGCCCGCGTGGGAGGGCGCGATCACCAGGTAGCGCGACATCGGATAGAAGCCGAAGCAGCGGGTGCCCTCGGCCACGTCCGGGTGGGTCGAGGCGATCACGTCGGCGAAGCCCATGGCCGGAATGCGGCCCCAGCCCTCCTCCGCCGGGAAGAAGTCCCAGTAACGCAGCATGTCCCCGGCGACGGCGTAGGAGATGTTGTTCGAGGTGAGCGCGAAGCGCTCGACGCGAAAGAGCACCTGGCCCGCGGCGAGCTCGCCCGGCGCCGACGAATCGACGAAGCGCGTCTTCCGGTAGTCGTCGCGCCGGACCTGGAAATCGAGTCCCGGAGCGCTGGGGTCCGCCATGAAAGGTCTCCTTCTCAGGCGAAGGCGAGCTTGAAGTCGCGCTTCGTCAAGCGATGCCGGGGCTCGAAGGCCAGGAGCTCCTCCCAGCCGGTCCCCGCCAGCTCCTTCTCCACACGCACGCGGTCGGTCTCGGGCAGCGCCCGGTAGCGGTCGAGCACGCGCACCACGTTCCACTGGGTGTAGCTGCCCGCCACCCGCGAGAGCGCGTCCAGCAGGTCGCGGATGTGCGCGTCGATGGCGGGCGCGAGCTCGTCGGTGGCGCCGACGGCAAAGCGCCCCGCGGTCATCTGATCCGAGGCCAGGTTGCCCTGCTTCTCACTCCCCGTCATGGCGATGAAGCGCTGGCGAGACGTCTTCGCCGAGAGCTCGAACCCCCAGCGCGTGCGCATGCAGGGCGTGACACCGAACTCGTCGATGTAGAGCTCGACCAGATCGCAGGCCAGACGCTGCAACGAACTCCCGGGGAAGAGCGGCGGATCCGGATGACGCTCCTCGAGGTTCAACAGGATCTCGGTCGAGTCCTGCCAGGTCTCGTCTTCCGGCGTGATCAGGATCGGAATGAAGTGCATCCCGGTGCGTTGGATGATCTCGCGCACGTCAGCGCGCAGCTCCCGGTACCAGAGCTGCTTGTAGCGCAACGCCGGCCGCACCACTGCCGAAAAGTAGGAGACGTCGAAGGCGTGGAAGCGGTAGGGGACGGGGGTCGCGTTCACGGCGCGAGCCTATCATGAATTGACACTGGAAATGCCAATTGATCGTGCCTCACTCCGGGCCGCCGATTCCGGGCCCGGGCAGCGGCGTGATGTCCCGGGCGCCGACGGTCTCACCGCACTCCGGACAGTGAAGCGCGGGCCGGGCGAGCCGGCCGCAGCCCCGGTGCCGATAGACCAGCGGCGGGCCCTCATCGCCCGCCATCCAGCGGTCGCCCCAGCCCGCGATGGCGATCAGGATCGGGTAGAGGTCGATGCCCTTCTCGGTGAGCCGGTACTCGTGGCGCTCGGGCCTCTCCTGGTACCGCCGACGCTCCAGGATCTCGTGCTCCACCAGCTTCTTCAGGCGATCGGCCAGGCGGTGACGGGTCAGGCCCAGGCTCTTCTGGAAGTCGTCGAAGCGGCGCACGCCGAGGAAGGCGTCGCGCAGGATCAGCAGCGTCCAGCGGTCTCCCACGACGGAGAGCGTGCGGGCCACCGAGCAGCGGACGCCTCCGATCTCCTGCCACTTCATCGCCCGATTCCTCGCTCCTGAGTTGCGTTCTATTTTGGAACTCACTATAGAACGCTCGAACCCGCAGCGCGAGTCGCAGCCTCGCCCACCCGGAGATTCTTCATGGCCCCCTCCCTCGAGTTCTTCTTCGACTACGTGAGCCCCTTCGCCTACCTGACCAACAGCCAGATCCCCGCCCTGATCGATCGCACCGGCGCGGAGCTGGTCTACCGGCCCATGCTGCTCGGCGGCGTGATGCAGGCCAGCGGGAACTCGCCGCCCTTCACCGTCCCGGCCAAGGGCCGCTACGTCGGCACCGACGCCAACCGCTGGGCCCGGCGCTACGGCATCCCGATGGAGCCGAACCCCCACTTCCCGATCAAGACGATGCTGCCGCTGCGGGCAGCGCTGGTGCTGCTCGAGGAAGGCGGCTTCCCCGAGTACCACGAGGGTGTGTTCCGGGCGATGTGGACCGAGGCCGCCAACGTGGGCGAGGCCGAGGCCGTGACTCCCGTGCTCGAGAAGGCCGGCCTCGACGCCGCCCACGTGCTCGCGCGCTGCGCCGAGCCCGCCATCAAGGACGCACTCAAGCAGAACACGGCCGAGGCCGTGGAGCGCGGAGCCTTCGGCGCCCCCACCTTCTTCGTGGGCGACGAGATGTTCTTCGGAAACGACCGGCTCGACTTCGTTGAAGAGGCCCTGGGCGGATGAGCGCGCGGGCCGCGCTGGTGATCGGGGCGGGCGAGAGCACCGGCGGCGCCATCGCCAAGCGCTTCGCGCGCGAGGGCTACGTCGCCTGCGGGGTGCGTCGCCACGGCGACGAGCTCGCACCGCTGGTGGAGGAGATCGAGAAGGCCGGCGGCCAGGCCCGGGGCTTCGGCTGCGACGCCCGCGACGAGGACCAGGTCGCCTCGCTCTTCCAGGAGATCGAGCGCGACGTCGGCCCGATCGAGGTGGCCGTCTTCAACCCCGGCGCCAACGTGAACTTCCCGATTCGCGAGACCACCAGCCGCGTCTACCGCAAGGTCTGGGAGATGGCCTGCTTCGCGGGCTTCCTGACCGGCCGGGAGGCGGCGCGGGTGATGGTGCCGCGAGGCCGCGGCAGCATCCTCTTCACCGGCGCCACGGCCAGCCTGCGCGGTGGCGTCGGCTTCTCGGCCTTCGCCGGCGCCAAGCACGCGCTGCGCGCGTTGGCCCAGAGCATGTCGCGCGAGCTCGCGCCCCAGGGCATCCACGTGGCCCACGTCGTCATCGACGGGGCAATCGATACGCCCTGGATCCGCGAGAACTTCGGCCCGATGATCGAGAAGCGCACGCCGGACAGCCTGCTCTCACCCGCATCCATCGCCGACAACTACTGGCTGCTCCACCAGCAGCCCCGCAACGCCTGGACGTTCGAGCTCGACCTGCGGCCGTTCGACGAGCGCTGGTAGGGCGGCCCGCCCCCGGCTCAGTGTCCGGGAGTCGTGGCGGACGGAGCCGCGGTCTCCTTGGCGGCCTCCTTGGCCGCGGGCTTCGCCTCGGACTTCGGAGGCTCGGCCTTCGCAGCTGCCTTCGCCTCCGGCACGGCCTCCTCGCCGATGGTGATGCGCCCCTCGAGCTTCGCGCCCTCCTGGATCACGATGCCCGGCGTGCAGAGGTTGCCGTTCACGCGGCCGGTCTTCTCGAGCGTGACCTTGCGGGTCGCGGTGACGTCTCCGTTCACCTCGCCAGCTACCACCACGGTGTCCGCCTCGATGGTCGCATGGACCGAGCCCGTCTCGCCGATCGCCACCTTCTGGGCGCAGTAGATCTCGCCCTTGACCTGGCCGTCGATGCGCAGCGAGTCCGCGCAGGTGAGCTTGCCCTCGAACACGGTCGAGGAATCGAGGAAGGTCGTCGAGCCCGTCGGCGTCGGCGTTCGGCTCGGTGTGGTCACCCGCGGCGCCTGCGCCGGCTCCGGCGTGGTCGCCTCACCCGTCTCCTGCCTGCCCATCAGATCCTTGAACGCCATTTCGTACCCCCTCCATTCAATCCATGGTTTGTCCGATTTGCGGCCGTACTTGCACCCAGATCGGGCAAGGTGGCCTCCACGTATGTGACGCCGGTACAGTAAATTCCGTGACCCCGGTCACCGGCGCTCCGGCCCGCTCGGAGTCCCCGAGGGCGCGGGCGATGGCCTCGTCATCGTCGTGGATGGGGATTCCGGCCGGGTCGATGCGGTCGGTCACGGGGAGGCTCCTCTTCGGTTGCGGCCGGGTACCGGGCAGATCATCGGATCGGGGAGCGTAGCCGTGCGACCTGGATCGCGCCTCGCGCGGAGGGCCCCGTCCACGGGCCATTCGGCAACAGGCCGGACGACTCGAGGAAGTCTGCAAAGAGGCCGGCCTTGAGGGCAGCACCCTCGCGGTTCCTGTGCAGCCCGAAGACGTCGTTCACGGCGTGATGGACGGGGACGAGATCGGTGCACTCGTCGGAAGAGCTCTTCCCCTATCCTGCTGCTTCCGAAGCACCCGGCTGAACCCGGCGAGGAGGGATCGATGGCCGAGGAGACGGCAGACGTCCTGATCGTGGGCGCGGGCGCCGCCGGCGCCGCCCTCGCCTGGAGCCTGGCCGAGACGCGGATGAAGATCGTCTGCCTCGAGCAGGGCGGCTGGATGGACCCGGCGAGCTACCCGAGCACGCGCATGGACTGGGAGATGGAGCGCTTCGGCGCGTTCGGGCTGAGCCCAAATGGACGCGGCCGCCGGGAGGACTACCCGGTGAACGATTCCGGTTCGCCCATCGCGGTCTCGAACTTCAACGCCGTCGGCGGCAGCACCATCCTTTACGCCGCGCACTTTCCGCGCTTCCACCCCTCGGATTTTCGCGCGCACAGCCTCGACGGCGTAGGCGACGACTGGCCCATCGACTACGCGCTCCTCGAGCCCTACTACAACGAGAACGCCCGCATGATGGGGGTGGCAGGCTTGGCGGGCGACCCGGCCAATCCGCCCAAGGAGCCGCCGCTGCCGCCGGTGCTGCTGGGGAAGCTCGGCGAGACCCTGGCCTCCGGCTTCGACTCGCTGGGCTGGCACTGGTGGCCGTCGGACAGCGCCATCGCGACGCGCGACTACGAGGGCCGCGCCGCGTGCATCAACCTGGGACCGTGTCTGATGGGCTGCGCCCAGGGCGCCAAGGGCAGCACCGACGTCACCTACTGGCCCGCCGCCGTGCGCGCCGGCGTCGAGCTGCGCACCCACTGCCGCGTGCGCGAGGTGACGGTCGGCCCGGACGGAATGGCCGACGGCGTCACCTACTACGACGCCGACGGAGTGGAGCAGCGGCAGAAGGCCGAGATCGTGGTGATGGCCTGCAACGGCGTGGGCACGCCGCGCATCCTGCTGAACTCGCGCTCGAGCGCCTTCCCCGATGGACTCGCCAATCACAGCGGGCTCGTGGGCCGGAACCTCATGTTCCATCCCTACGCGATGGTGACGGGCGTCTTCCCGGAGCCGCTGGAGGGTTACAAGGGCCCCACCGGCTGCTGCATCATCAGCCAGGAGTTCTACGAGACCGACCGCTCCCGCGGCTTCGTCCGCGGCTACTCCTTCGAGATGATCCGGGGCCAGGGCGCGGTCTCGACCGCGCTCTGGGGCATGTCGTCGGGCAAGCTGCCCTGGGGCGCGGACCATCACGAGGGCTACGCCGCGCTCTTCGACCGCACGGCCGGCATGGTCGCGATCTGCGAGGACCTCCCCGAGCCGCACAATCGTGTGACCCTCGACCCCGACCTCGTCGACTCCGACGGCATCCCCGCGCCGAAGATCGAGTACCGGCTGAGCGAGAACAGCGAGCGCATGCTCGAGCACGCCGTCGCCCGGGGCAGCGAGGCGCTGAAGGCCGCCGGAGCGACCGAGACGTTCTCGGCGGCGCCCTTGCCGCCGGCAGGGTGGCACCTGATGGGGACGGCGCGCATGGGAACCGACCCGTCCCGCTCGGTCGTGAACGAGTGGGGGCGGAGCCACGACGTGCCCAATCTCTTCATCGTGGACGGCAGCATCTTCGTGACCTCTGCAGGCGTGAACCCCACCAACACCATCCAGGCGTTGGCACTCTACGTCGCCGACCGGATCAAGAAGAACCTCGCCAACCTGTTCGACTGAGAGGCGGGAAGCAGACCATGAGCCAGACGACACCCGAGCTGACCGAGCCCGAGCGTGCGGCATTCGCGGCACTGCTGGACGAGGTGATCCCCCCGAGCCCAGAGCGCGGCCTGCCCGGCGCGGGCGAGATCGGGCTCGCCGGCGAGATCGACGCCGCGGCACCGGATCTGCGGCCGGTACTGCGCCAGGGACTCGCGGCCCTGGACGAGAAGGCTCGGACACGCGGCCTGGCTCGCTTCACGGACCTGGCCCGCCCGGAGCGCGCGGCGGCACTGGGGGAGCTGGTCGCACAGGACCCGGGCTTCCTGCCGGGCATCGTCTATCACACCTACGCCCGCTATTACCAGCAGCCGCCGGTGCTGGAGGCGCTGGGGCTCGAGGCGCGCCCGCCCTTCCCCGGCGGCTACCCATTGGAGCCCCTCGACCCCGAACGGCTGGCGCAGATCCGCGCCCGGCCCCGGCTCTGGCGCGACGGCTGAGGGGCGCTCGGCCCCGCCAGGTCGCGGCCAGAGGTTCGTGATTCTTTCGCTCGAGCCTCTCCGCGTGATCCTTCAGCGGGGAATTGCTCTGGCTCCCGAAGGACTTGGGCGCGCCGCGGAAATCCCCGCCATCCCCGGCCCGCTTCCTGATACGATCAGCCTGACACTGAAGCGGATTGGAAGATCCGAGGCGTGCGCGGTCAGCGTCGTTCCGAAGTCGGAAACGAAGTCACCGCAATTCCTCCATCTTCCCCTACAGCTCTGGGAGACCCTCGTGCGAAAGTCAGCTCTGAGTCCGATTCTCATCGCCGCCCTCCTCGCACTGGCCGTCACGGCCAGCGCGGCCCCGATCAACTTCGAGGGCACAACCATTGTCAAGCTGGGAGACTTCCCTCCGAGCGTCGTCACTTCGGGCGGTGTCGCCACCATCACCACCACGGGCAGCCACATCGTTTCGATCCGCATCGCGGGCAGCCGGAACGGGGGCGCCACCTCCTTCACCAACCTCGTGACGGACCCCGAAACCATCTCGAACCAGATCTTCGCGATCCAGTTCGTCGGACTGGCGGTCGGCACGGGCACGCTGACGCCGATCTCGGGCGGCCTCGACCCGGCGGCCAGCGGATACAACGGGCGGCTCCCCAACAGCGGACTCGTCAAGCTCTGCCTACTCAACACGGAGTGTACGACCACCGCCGACCTCGAGCTGACCCAGCCCGACCCCACCCGGCCCGGCGGCATCAAGGGAATCGGGATCGGCGGTCTGTTGACCATCAACGTCCTCAACGGCTTCGCCAACATCTCGGTCAACGCGAATCCCTGGCGGATCGCCACGGCGACTCTGATCGACCAGATCGAGCTGGCGACGCCGAGCAACATCGTCACGTTCATCACCGTGAAAGTCCGCGGGTTCGCCCACGGTCCTAGCTCCGCCTCGTCTACGACGGCGGTGATTCCGACGCCCTCGGCGGGCGGGGGCGTGCCCCAGCTGGTCTCGCCCACCCAGGTGCTGACGCACCTGACCACCGGGACGAGCGACAAGGTGGCGGCGGGATCGCTGTTCCTGATCCGCTTCATCCCGGAGCCCGGACTCTTGCTCCTGCTTGGATCCGGCGCCGCCGGCCTGGCCCTGCTCGGCCGCGCACGCAACCGGCGCTAGCTGCGGAGCACTCCGAGAGGCAGCGCGCGGACCTCGATTCGGCGGCTGTCGACGGAAACGGTGTACCCTTCGGGCGCGAACATCCGCGCCCGGAGGAGACACCGTGCCTGATCCCACCTCCCTGAAGAGCCGCACCGCCGTCGTCACCGGTGCGTCCAGCGGCATCGGCCGCGCCATCGCCGAGACCCTGGGCCGCGCCGGCGCTCACGTCGTGCTCGCCGGCCGGACGGCGGGGCCGATGGAAGCCTCGCTGAAGCGCATCGAGGAGGCCGGCGGCAGCGGGAGCCTCGAGCGCGTGGACGTCCGCAAGCCCGACGAGATGCGAGCGCTGATCGATGGCGCCGCGGACGCGACGGGCAGGCTCGACATCCTGGTCAACAACGCCGGCCTCTCCTATCCCGCCGCGATCGTCGACGGAGAGCCCGAGCAGTGGCGCGAGATGCTGGAGACGAACGTGCTCGCGCTGCTCGTCGGCTGCCAGGCCGCCGTCAAGGCCATGCGCGCCTGCGGCGCCGAGGGCCACATCGTGAACATCTCGTCCATCGCGGCGCAGCGCCGCGACTCAGGCGTCTACGGCGCCACCAAGCACGCCGTCAACGCCATCTCGGCCACACTCCGCAACGAGCTGGAGGAGGACACGATCCGCGTCGTCAACGTCATGCCCGGCGCCATCGCCACCAACTTCGCCCGCAACTTCGACCCCGAATTCCTGAAGGGGTTCGTCCAGATGGCCGGACTGGACGTCGAAATCAAGCAGGGCGAGCGGCTACCCGACGAGGTCTTCGAGAAGATCGCGGGGCCCATGTCCCAGCTGCTGGGCGAGCCCCAGGACGTGGCCGACGCCGTCCTCTACGCCGTCAGCCAGCCGATCCGGGTGAACATCGCCGACATCACGATCCGCCCGCCGAAGCAGCTGAACCTGGGCTGAGCCATCGCTCACCATGGGAGGCTCCGGGGTTTGCGGCCGCGGCCGCTCGAGTGTACGACCTCACGGCATGCGAGGACGATCCGGTCCGGGCCGGATCACGCGCTCTGCCTCAGACAGCCCACGCCGGCGCAGCCACACGGCGAACGCCGCCAACGGGTAACCGACCATGAAGTACAAGCCGCCGAAGAAGGTGAAGTCGATCCGATCAAGCCCGGACATCGCGACGATGGCGGCGACGGCGATGTTGCGCGCCGAGAACTCGATGAGATAGGTGAAGCGGTCCTCGGCGGAAAGCCGCAGAACGGCCGCTGTCCCCCAGCCGAGCGCCATGGCCAGGAGCGTCCAGACGCCGGCGGCGACCAGGGCCACCTCGCTGCCCTCGAAGTTCACCTGCTCCTCGGGCGCGAAGGCGATTCCGAAGCCGACCACCACGGCGATCACGACCATGGTGATCTTCTGGAGACGCGGTGCGAGCTGGGCGGCCCGCCACGGGTTGCGCGCCCGCAGCCACATGCCCAGGGAGATCGGGAGCAGCAGCGACACGGTGAGCTGACCGATCAGCGACGCAACCGGCACCTCCACGTCCACCGCGTCGTCGATGAAGAGGCTCATGCCGAGCGACGCGAAGACCGGCAGCGTGACCACCGCGAAGGCGGACGCAG
>PVMS01033088.1_pt1 | contig 11117 bp, 8 predicted proteins | sample 1853461 | NCBI WGS metagenome assembly PVMS01 (sample SAMN08582032, study PRJNA380276) | Marine sediment metagenome, whole genome shotgun sequencing project. | isolation source: ocean sediment barecode stripped | collected 2017
ATCTCCGGTCTCGGCCAGAAAGCGGACCACCACCAGCAATGAATTTCAGCGTGGTTTAGTTCACAATCGGCCAGGTAGCGGAAACTCAGAGGTCAGGAAGTATCAGTTGAATGTCGGACTTTTAATTCGATGGTCAATGGCTCGAATCCTTCACGGCCCACCATTTATTTCAATAACTTACGCCTATCTTCTAGATTTCTATAACTTTCTTTGCGTGAGTTAGTTCATGTTTAACCTACGCAGAACCACCAACCCCGGCTGTTTTCCTTTGCGATTACAGACTTTATTTGCAGTGTAGGAATGTAGGACCCTTTTGGACACTTCATGTAATTTGAATCACATGGAGGGTTCAACAATGACAGCTGACGAAAGAGAAATCAGGCGTAAGCGACGAATCTTAGATCACGCAGGTAAATCGGGTAATATCGCCAAGACCAACCTCTTGCCGTATTGGGATTGGTCCGGCTGGGGCTTGCCTAAATCCTGAGGAACCACCGCCTTGAATACAGGAACCACAGCAACGGGTAAAGCAGGCAAACGAACGTGAGTGCGAACGCGAAGGATGCTGACTTGCTGTCCGACAGGAAGCTGCTGAACACGCTGTACCCCAGGTTCCTGAACGTAACAATTTCCTCGCCAACAGGGATGAACGGAGTATCGAATGTGGCGAAGGTTATCCCGGAGATAATGAATACGAGAAGCGCATTGGAGCCGTAAACCTTAACCGGGAAGAGTATTTTTCCGGCCAGTTCATTCCTTGTCAGCAGGGCAAAGCCACCCAGCAAGGTGAGTGCGACGCCGCTGCTGAACAAGGCGAAGCTACCAGTCCAGATTTGCTTGATGGGGGGGTAGAAAAGGCTGGCAACGAGCCCGGCAACCATCAGGGTTGAACCGGCTCCGATCTGGCGTGCCGGGGTGAGTTTAGTCGGGGCGCGCAAATACAGGCTGGCGAAAATCGCACCCGTGAGTACGTTGATGCTTGCAGATAGTGTAGACAGCAAGCCTTCGGGGTCGTAGGTCACCAGGCCATCTGTTTGTCCCCAGATCCACAGATGATTCACCCCGAATACCGCCCGGTCGATGAAAGCAGGCCAACTACCCACTGAATCGTAACGGTTCGCGCCGTAGCCAGGCACAGGCACGAAGGTGAGGAGCGCCCAGTAGGCTGCCAGCAAGACGATCCCGCAGGCGGTCAGAATGCCCAGCCGCGGGTTCCATGCACCAGCATCCCGACCCTGGTTGGACACCAACAGAAGACCGCCGACGAGGAGCCAGCACACGGCGATACTTTGCAGGATGCCGGGTAGCCGGGTAGTGCCCCAGTCGAACGTCTGGAGCAGATTCAACAGCACTCCGATCCCGATGAGCACCAGGCCGCGGGTGAGAAAATGTAGTGCCAACTGACGGCTGGACTCACCGGCCCTGGCTCGGTGGCTGAGCGACAGCGGCAGTGCGTAGCCGACACAAAACAGAAAGCCCGGAAAAATCATGTCGGCCGGAACCAAGCCTTCCCATGCTACGTGCATCAGCCAGCTGAAGTTCTGCTCCCACTGCCCCGGCGTGACGATCAGTAGCATCCCGATGACGCTCAGGCCGCGTAGCAGGTCCAATTCGTCAAGTCGGCGGTTCTTCAATGCTTAGCGTCTCCGCAATGGTTACAGGGGGCTCCCTGGCCGGCTAAAAAATCCGGTTTCCAGGTAGCAAGAAAATGGGGACATCTGGCATTATGAGTTACAGCGCAGACAGGATCCTGAAAGGGCCTGGCACTTTTCTGAAAAATGATCTTCCAGGGTATGAGGAGGTAATTTGATGGACGCTTTTTTTCCGACATTGGTATGGCTGTTGGGCATGGCCGTTTGCGCGATCATCGCAAAAAAGAGAAATATTACCCCCACGCTATTCCGGAGACTGCTGGTCGTTGTTTTGGGGCCATTCGCCATTCCACTGATATTCCTTTTCAGGCCGGAGACGCCATAATCCTTCAGGGTCGTGACCAGACTTCCCGGCCCCCGATAATGGTTGTTTGAACGCGTAGGTCGGGGTCGACGACTACGAAATCGGCGTTGAGCCCAGCTTTTATCTGCCCAAAACGGCGTTGCAGGTCGAGGAATTCGGCCGGGCTGCTGCTGGCCATCATGGCGGCCTCGGGCAGTGAACACCCAGTGATACTGATCATATTGCGCAGTGCATGGGACATGTCCAGGGCCGTACCGGCTAATATCCCAGCAGAGTCCCTGCAAACACCGTCCTTCACGGTGACGTGGTTGCCCAGCAGGGTAAATTCGGTGTCGTCCGAGCCCACGGGTGGCATGGCATCGGTTACCAGCATCAACTTTTCAGGTCCTTTGCAGCGGTAGGCAATTCGAACCGACGCGGGCGAAACATGGTGCTTGTCAACGATGATGCCGCACCAGGCAGTGTCACTGTCCAGAGCAGCGCCAACCACGCCCGGTTCCCGCGCACCGAGTTGCGACATGGCATTAAACAGGTGGGTGAACCCACACAGGCCTTGCTTGATGGCATTGCTGATGATTTCGTAATCCGCGTTGCTGTGGCCGGCACACAAGCGGAAGCCCTTGCCGGACAGTTCGCTGATCATGCCAGGTTCTATCGTCTCAGGCGCTACGGTGAGTACCGAACAACCGTTTTCGAGGGGCTGTAATTCAGAAATGATTTCGGCGGTCAGCTTCCGGAGTTTTTTGGCGTCGTGTACACCACGACGTTCATGACTCAGGAAAGGGCCTTCAATATGAATGCCCAGAACTCCGGGAACCCCGGTATCTATGGCTTCAGCCACAGCCGCCACACCTTTATGAATGACTTCCAGGTCGTCGCTGATCAAGGTTGGCAGTAACCCCGTGGTACCGAATTGCTGGTGTGCCTGGGAAATAACCCGAATGCCCTCAACACTGGGTGATTCATTGAACAGCACACCACCTCCTCCGTTCACCTGGGTGTCAACGAAGCCGGGCAGCAGGTAGTCACCGCCAAGGTCCACAATCTCCGTACTGGCGGGATGCTTTTCGCTGGCGGCTTGCACTCTCGAAATGCGGTCTTCCTTCGTGATGACGGTGAGGTCGTCGTGAATTAGGCCCTTCGCCAGCACTTTGCCATTAATGTATGCGGTGTCGGACACGGCTGATTCCTTTCGCCCCTCAAAGGGTCGATGTTACCTTGTTCAGGTAGGGCGGGCTGTCCGGATTCAGGCCAAGGCGAACAGAGAGCGCATTGGCCATCCGATAGAAAGCCTGGATTCTGAGAATCGGCTCGATCACCGGGTGGCCCGGGGGTGAGGGAAGGTTGATGGCGCGGTCGTGCCACACACCGGCAGTTATCAGCCTGACGTCACGTTGGGCCAGTTCATCCACCAATTCGGAAATGCCCGGGAAACAGGCGTCGTTTTGCGCCAGGACCAACACCGGAAAATCACCGCGGGCAATGGTCACCGGACCGTGTAGTACCTCGGCTGAACTGAAGGCTTCTGCATGCAAACCGCAGACTTCCTTAAATTTGAGTGCGGCTTCATAAGCAATTCCCAGGCCCAGGCCGCGGCCGAGCACGAACAGGTCCGGGGCGCCTGCGATGGCCTCGACGGCTGGCGTCCAGTCGCAATCCCAGGCTTTTTGCAGCAACTCAGGCGCCTGTTCCAGCGCGGTGGCCAACTTATCATCGTTCAGCCAGTGGCTCAGTATCTGGATCACTGCGGTCAGGGAAGCAATGAAGGACTTGGTCGCGGCCACGCTGGTTTCCGGCCCGGCCCTGAGTTCGAGCACTTCGTCGGCCAATGAAGCCAGCGGCGAGTCGGCGACATTAACAAGCGCTACGACGTAAGCGCCGGCCTTGCGGGCTGCTTCAGCCATGGCCAGCAGGTCGGGGCTCGCGCCGGATTGTGAGATCAGCAAGCAGAGGCTTCCATCGAGCTCCATGGCCGTGTGGTAAACGGAGATTATCGAAGGACCGGAAGAGGAGGTGACCAGCCCGGTGCGGGTTTCCAGCAGGTATTTGGCATAACATGCCGCATGGTCCGAACTGCCACGAGCCACGGTGGTGATGAATCGCGGCTTCATTTGCCGAAGTTTACGCCCAATGCGTTCTGCGGTTCCGCTGTTCAGGTCGAGTTGGCGCTGCACGGCGCTGGCGGATTCGGCAGCTTCCGAGAACATGCGAGTGGAAGAAGGATCGATAGTCATCATCGGACTCTATTCAAATATGCTCAGCTCGGCGACGAAATCATAGGTGTCGCCGCGATACCAGGACTGCGAATACTCAATGGCCGCGCCCTTGCTGTTGAACCCGACGCGTTCCACCAGCAACCCGGCGTCGCCAGCCTTGGCGCCCAGCATGCCGGCCTGCTCTTCATTGAGTATCAGCGCACTGAGTCGTTGCAGTGCCCGTACCGGCCGGTTGCCGGTTTTCTTCAGCGCCGCGTACAGTGAATGCTCGACTGCATCGATTGAGGGCAGGCACTCGGCCAAAATGGTCGTATTCTCGATTGACATCGGTGAATCATCGGCCAGGCGCAAACGTTTGAAGCGATAGACGGCCGTACCCGGGCTGGCCCGCAGCGTGAGCGCCTCTTCCGGTTGGACCTTACCCTCGGACCGGCTGACCCAGCGGCTGCTGGCGGTCATTCCGCGCGACGCCATTTCTTCGGTGAACGAAGTCAGCTGTGCAAAGTTCTTCTCGACTTTGGAACGCACAAAATTGCCTGAGCCATGGTGGGTGTCGAGCACGCCCTCGCTGACCAGCCCACTGATGGCTTTGCGAATGGTGATGCGGGAAACCGCAAACAACTCGGCCAGCTCACGTTCCGGGGGCAGGGCGTCATCCGGTCTCAGCACCCGGCTCGCAATTGCATCTCGAATGGCGCTTTGCACCTGGCGGTACAGCGGCTGCCGATTGTCCTGAACCAGTGGTTGGAAGACATCGGATAGTGATGCATTTGGTATTGTTAACGTTTCATCTCGCACGAAACTACTATAACCAATATATAACCAATAATTCCAACATTAATTTCTCGTTAATCTAAATATTTTACATAAATACAATAAAAACAGATATATAAAATGATTCTGAAATATTTTTTAATTATCGGACTAGAAATTGGTCTTAATTGGTTATATAGTTTCGGACAATTGGTTATAACCAGTTATGTGAATTCACAAAAAATACATATCCGACATCCAACAGGGCAGAGTTATGAAACTGATGAAAACCACCGCATTGAGCGCTGCAATCGCCATTGCGCTATCCGCCAACATGGCACTGGCGCAGAACGCAGCACCAGAAGATGAAAACGACCAAAACGTTGCCGAAGAAACCGAAGAATCCATTATGGAGGAAGTCATTATTACCGGCATCCGCGGGAGCCTGCAGCGATCCCTTGTAGCCAAGCGTGATTCTGACTCTTTGGTTGAGGTCATTTCCGCCGAAGACATCGGCAAGATGCCGGACAGGAACATTGCTGACTCGCTGCAGCGCGTTCCAGGCGTAACCATCAGTGCGGCAAGCGCCAACGAAGGTGCGTTCGACGAAAATGACCGCGTCAGCATGCGCGGCACCAGCCCGAGCTATACGCAGACCCTGATCAACGGACACAACATCGCCTCCGGCGACTGGTTCGTGCTGAACCAGACCGGCACCGTCGGCCGCAGCGTCAGCTACTCACTGCTGCCCTCTGAACTGGTCGAACAGATAATTGTACGCAAGGCTTACGAGGCGAAACTGGTCGAAGGCGGCATCACAGGAAGCGTAGACATCATGACGCACAGCCCGCTCAACTTCGATGCGGGCATCACCTTCAGTGGCAACGTCGGTCTGGTTTATGCAGACCTTCCAGAAGAGACCGACCCGCAGTTGTCCGGCCTGTTCAACTGGAAGAATGAAAACGCCACGGTCGGCGTGATGGTGCAGGCTTTCGCCCAGAAACGTCACTTACGCCGTGATGGCCAGGAATTGCTTGGTTACAACGTGATGGCGGAATCTGACGCCGCTGTGCAAGCCTACCCCGATCTGGAAGGCGTGCTCTACCCAACGCTTATCGGTTCAGCTCTGTTCGAACAGAAACGCGAGCGCACCGGCGGTCAGATTACCGTTGAATTCGCTCCCGCCGATAACGTGACAATCGTACTGGACGCGTTCAAATCCAAGCTCAAAGCCAGCAACTACAACCGGAACTACATGTTGTGGGGCGCCCGTACCATCCAAGGCGGCGCCGTGCCAGATCCGGGTTACGTGGTCCGGGACAATACCCTCGTAGAGGCGAACTTCACTGCGGATCCAACCAAGCAGTACGGCATCTATGACCAGATTTCACGGCCCGGGGACAAATCCGGTTCCAAGTACTTCAGCGCGGATATCGAGTGGAACATCAACCAGGACTGGACACTGTTTGGCCAGGCCGGTACCTCCAAGGGCTACGGCAAGACGCCGACCCAGGACGTTGCTGAATGGGATCTCGGGCTGGGTTCCGGCGCGGCATGGCAGTTGAACGGCATTGGCGCCGCCGACTGGAACCTGGGTAGCACCGACACTTCGCAGCCCGGCACCCCGCTTGAGGATGTGAAACTTGACTGGATCTTCGGCTACCAGGACGTCGATGTTCAGGACAAGGAAGATTGGGCGCAACTGGATTCCAACCTCGTGCTGGACAAAGGCGTCCTGTCATCGATGGATTTTGGTGTGCGCTGGTCAGAGCATAAACGCGACCTGGACCAGGTTACGGCTCAAGGCCCTGGCTGTCTTGATTCCAGCGGCAACATTGTAGGTTTCGACTGGAGCCAACAGTTTTTCTGCCCGGAAGGTACCCGCTCACCTTTCGACCCGGCTAACTGGCCCAGTGGTTACGAAAGCTACCCGAGTGATTTTGGCAATGGACTCGGTGGTAATTTCCCAACGGACATCTGGTACTACACGCCAGATCAGTTGGCTGTTTATAACGAGATGACCAACCGCGACCCGATCTCTCGTTTCTACTACCCGGCGGTATATAACCTGAAAGAGAATTCTTCTGCCGCATACGTACAGTTCAATTTCCACGGTGATCGCTGGACCGGTAATCTGGGTCTGCGCTATGTGAAAACCAAGGAAAACATAACGAACTACGTTAATGCTAGTCCGGAAGATCCCGACGCAATCACCACTTCGGCCTTCGGCGCGTACAAAGGTGTGGTTACCAAGAACACTTACAACGACTGGTTGCCTACTTTCAACTTCCGCTATGAACTGAACGACGACATGGACCTGCGCTTCTCCGCGACCCGTTCCATGGGACGTCCTGATTATTCCGCGCTGGCGGGTTCAGTCAGCCTGCTGCCTCCGGCAGTTGAAGGCGGAGTCGGTAGCGGTTCAGGCGGCAACCCGGATCTGAAGCCAATCAAGTCGACGAATCTTGACGTGACCTGGGAATGGTATTTTGCAGACCGGGCACTGTTGTCAGCCAGTATTTTCTACATGGATATTGACGACTACGTAGCTCTGGGTCAGGAAACGAGGAGCATTTTCACGATTGATGAGCAGCATCCGGAAGGCCAGTTCGTGGATTACCTGCTGACGGTGCCGGTTAACTCTTCTGCTGACGTCAAAGGTTTCGAACTCGCTTGGCAGCAGCCGATCGGAGATAACTGGGGTTTTATGGCGAATTACTCCTACGCCGACGGTGACACAGAGGACGGTCAGCCCATGCTGGGTACCTCGAAGCATACCTACAACATTGGCGGCTTCTTCGAAACCGACAGGTTCTCGGCGCGGGTTGCATATAACTTCCGTTCGGACTTTTACAGTGGCCTGGACCGGGCGACGGCGTTCTTCCAGGACGACGTAAGCAGTCTTGATGCTTCATTGGGATACATCATCAATGAGCATTTCATCATCTCTGTTGATGGCCGCAACCTCACCAATCAGAAGACCAAGTACTTCGCGGACAGCAGGGAGCGTCCCCGTTCAATCTACAAGAATGGACGGCAGTACTACCTCAACCTGAGGTTCAACTTCTGATCCTTAAGTGCAAGTGAAGTAGACTGTGTGTATTGGGCCCGTATATTACGGGCCCATTTTTTATAAGGTCAACATACCCTGGTACTGTTGAAGGAATCGGAGTTCGCATGAAAGTCACTATGAGTCGCCTGTTCAAACAATCTATTGCCAGCCTGGTGTTGATGGTGTTGTGCCAGTCGCCGGTGGCGGCGGATACTGCTGAAGCCGGGCTTTCGCTAATTCCGGCCCCTCTGAAGTCGAAGTTACGTTCGGACTCCTTCTCACCGGGTGCCAGGGTATTGATTGACCTGGGCGAAAATGAGGGGATGCGGGGAAATGCCACCTGGCTGGCAGAACTAGTATCTCAGCATTCCAGTCAAGAGCTAATTATTGCCGGGGCCGGCGAGACAGGCGGTGACATTCGTCTCGCACTGATCGACGAAAAGGCCATGCAGGATACATTCAAAGCCGCCGGTCTGGCACAGCCCGGGCAACCAGGTGAAGCATACCGCCTGGTGATCGCCGGGGACGGCGTAACCATCCAGGCTTCAAACGAGGCCGGGCTTTTTTATGGCATGGGCAGTCTGTGGCAGATTGTGTCGGTCTTGCCGGCGGGTGCCGCGAAGTGGCCCGGCCTGGAAATACTGGATGCACCCGGGTTCGCCTGGCGCGGCCTGATGCTCGATTCGGCCCGTCACATGCAATCGGTGGAATTCATCAAGCGGTACCTGGACTGGATGTCGCTGCACAAGCTCAATGTGTTTCACTGGCACCTCACCGATGACCAGGCGTGGCGCCTGGAAATCAAGGCATATCCCAAGCTGGCCGAAGTCGGCGGATTTCGCATTCCAGCCGGAGACGCACCGGCTGCGGACATCGATCCGGCGACTGGACGGCCCCGTTTGTATGGCGGCTACTACAGCCAGGATGACGTGCGGGAGATCGTGGCGCATGCGGCTTCGCGGCATATAACCGTGGTGCCCGAAATCGACGTACCAGGACATGCCACGGCAGCCATTGTGGCATATCCGGAGATCGGGGTCCCTGGCCACGGCATCAATCAGGTGCCGGCCAGTTGGGGGATTTACCACAATGTGTTCAACCTGGAAGAATCGACCTTCGAATTCCTGGAGAGCGTGCTGAAGGAAATAGTCGGCCTGTTTCCCGGTCCGTTCATCCACCTGGGCGGCGATGAAGTGGAAACCGTTCAGTGGGAGCAGTCGGAACGCGTTCAGGAACGCATGCGCGAACTCGGAATTACCGATATACAGGGTGTGCAGAACTACTACGTGGAACGACTGCAGGCCTTCCTTGACCCGTACGACCGGCGTGTGATCGGCTGGGACGAAATCCTGCAAAGCGAACTTCCGCCACACGCCGCAGTGATGTCGTGGCGGGGTGTAGAGGGAGCCATCGAGGCAGCAGCTAAAGGACACCAGACGGTGCTGTCGCCGGCGCCGACCCTGTATCTTGATCACATCCAGACTGCGGCGGCTGATGCGCCCCCGGGGCGCGGCGGCGTTATCACGACGCGCGATATCTACGAGTTCGATCCGCTGCCAGACAGCCTGCTTGAGAACCGTGAGTTCGTGCTTGGCTTGCAGGGGAACCTGTGGACGGAGCACGTGCGTACGGACCAGCGCGCCGCCTATATGACCTGGCCGCGTGCAGCTGCGATTGCCGAGTTGGGCTGGTCCGAACCTTCCCGCCGCAGTTGGGACAGCTTCGCAGCCCGCTTACCACTGCTCGTACAGCGACTGCAGAGCCTGGGTGTTCCAGCAGCCACCGACCGGCAAGCCCTGTACGGCAAGGGATCTGACAAGCCGGCTCCGCCAACGGGCGACCGGCGTGAGGATCGTGAGCTGGAATTGTGCGGCAACGCCATCGTGCTGGCGCTGGAAGACGACGCGCCGCTGCAGGGGGAGCGTGAATCCTTCCTGGTAGATATTCAAAATCCCTGTTGGATATGGAAAGATGCATCACTGGATTCGCTGCAGGCGATAAGCGCATCTGTCGGTCAGCTGCCGTTCAATTTTGAAATCGGCAAGTCAATCGAGTCGGTAGTGGTTGAACCGCCGGGCAGTGAACATGGCGAATTGCGGGTTCGCCTGGGCGCTTGCGACGGCCCGGTCATAGCCGAGGCGCTTCTATCGCCGGCGACCGGCACGCCGGGAGTAACGCGGTTGCCTGCGGTGGCCGTCCGTCTGCCGGATGAAGCCGGCGATTCCGCCGACCTTTGTTTCAGCTTTACCCGTAGTGGCGTGGAGCCAATCTGGGTCATTGACTGGGTTGAACTGGTACGGAAAACGCCATGAACAGGAAAAATCAGGTTCTGCAAGTCGGTTCGCCATTGAGCGGATGGTGCGCATCGCTGGATGACAGCCCGGACCCGGTCTTCAGCGACCGGGTGCTGGGTGACGGTGTCTCCATCGACCCCGTGGTGGGTGAATTGCGCGCGCCTTTTGACGGCGAAATCCTGACGGTGCCTGAAAGCCGGCACGCCATTAACCTCAAGGCGGACAATGGCGCCGAATTTCTGGTTCACGTGGGTATCGACAGCGTCACCATGGCGGGTGACGGCTTCAATGCCCTGGTCGCCGCCGGCGAGCGGGTCAGGCGCGGGCAATTATTATTGGAATTTGACCTCGAAAAGGTCCTTCGTGGTGCGACCAGCCTGAGGACGCCGGTCCTTCTTCTGCAGTCTGGCTCTTTTGAAATCGCCGGACAGCGATCCGAAGGCCTGGTTGACTTTGGTGATGCTTTATTTGAGGTTTCACCAGTTGCCGGGCAAGAAGCAGCGAGTGAAGCCACCTCCGATGGGCCGGAAGTAACTCAGACAGTAGTGGTCGGCCTGGAACACGGAATTCATGCTCGTCCGGCGGCTGCACTGATCGAAGCGATCAAGCCGTTGGTCTCCAGCGTGTTCTGCCAGTATGGTGACCGGCCGCCCGCCAATGCGAGAAGCGCCGTCGCGTTAATGTCGCTGAACGTGAAGTATGGAGGCCAGGTATCCGTGACGGCAAGCGGTCAGGATGCGGACAGGGCCCTCGCGTTGGTGGTCGAGGCGCTGGAGCCGCTGGACGAAGCCGTGGTACCGAAAAGTTTCGAGACTGCAGTTGCTGCTGAGACGGCCACGCCGCCTG
>PVMS01064684.1_pt1 | contig 11116 bp, 8 predicted proteins | sample 1853461 | NCBI WGS metagenome assembly PVMS01 (sample SAMN08582032, study PRJNA380276) | Marine sediment metagenome, whole genome shotgun sequencing project. | isolation source: ocean sediment barecode stripped | collected 2017
AGACAACAATTTTCAGGTAGTGCCATTAGCCGAAGCACTGGCAAAAATCCACGCAGGCGAAATACTACCCGACAAAACAGTGGCTATTACCTTCGATGATGGCTACCTGGACAACTATACGATGGCATTTCCGCTATTACGCCAACGTAGCTGGCCATTTACCGTGTTCATCAATCCTGCACCGCACGATGCAGGCAGAATTGGCTGGGCAAGTTGGGAGCAGTTGCGGGAAATGAGCACCGCCGGTGCCAGCATAGCCAACCACACCAGCTTCCACGCCTTTTTAATTCGCGAGAAGGACGGTGAATCAAAAGCTGACTGGCTGGACAGAATTAAAATTGATATTGAATTTGCGGAACGCCGCATTAAAGAGGAGATCAACCAGTCGCACAAAATTCTTGCATACCCTTACGGCGAGTCTAATCAGGATATTCGACAACTTATCGCAAATATGGGTTATAGCGCGTTCGGCCAGCACTCTGGTTCAGTAAGCACATCCAGTGATTTTGCAGATTTACCACGGTTTCCGCTTTCAGGCATCTACAGTTCACTGGATACTTTTATAACCAAGATGCTAAGCCTGCCTATGGATATCAAGCGTGCCTCCGCCATCACTGCATCTGGCGACAATATTCTTGCCAATCGGGAAGACAACCCAGTCCTTATGCTGCACCTAAGGAGCAATGAACGCCCGTCGCTAAACTGCTTTGCATCTGGCCAGGGTGCTATAACCGTCGAATTTGAGGGTGAAGGTATTTACAAAATCCAGGCCCCAGAACCACTTCCAAGCGGTCGCAGCCGCTACAACTGCACCCATGCCAGTGAATGGCCTGGACGCTTCTACTGGTATTCCTATGCCTGGATTCGCCGCGATAATGATGGAAGATGGACGCATCAATAAGGATGAGCCCGGTCTATCGGGCTCATAATCCGAAGGTAAAAAAACCCGCTGGCTCTAAAGAACCAGCGGGTCGTAATCAGTGGTAGCGGGGGTAGGATTTGAACCTACGACCTTCGGGTTATGAGCCCGACGAGCTGCCAGACTGCTCCACCCCGCAACTGAGGCCGCGCATGTTATAGGCTTACCTGAATTTTAGCAATACATTAGCTTTATTTGACAGCAGCGGCATCCGAATCGTTAGATCTAGCCGATAGCAGCCGCACAAAGCTCCAGTAGCGGGTCAGCGAACACACCCAATAACAACACACCCAACGCATTGACCGACAGCAATAAACGCACATCCATACCTGCCACCAGCGGTGTACTATCTGTCGGCGCATCAAAGTACATCAGGCGTATTACCCGCAGGTAATAAAATGCACCAACCACCGAGAAAATCACAGCAAAGATAGCTAACCAGGTTTGATTTGCGCCTACCAAGGCTGTCAGCACATTAAGCTTTGCGAAAAATCCTGCAAATGGCGGTATGCCAATCATGCTCACCATAACCAGCAGCATCATCGCTGCGAACCAGGGGCTGCGCTGATTAAGGCCCCTGAAATCATCCAACTCATCAGATTCAAAACCACGGCGACTCATCAGGATAACTATGCCGAAAGCACCGGCCGCCATGATTGAGTAGATGATGGTGTAGAACAAAGCAGCTTGTCGACCAGCTGCCGTACCTGCAGCAAAAGCCAGTAAAATAAAACCTACATGTGCGATGGTTGAGTAAGCCAGCATGCGCTTAATATTTGTTTGCGCAATCGCGACCACATTACCCAGCACCAGTGACAATACTGCCAGGGTGGCCAACATCGGCTGCCATGCCAGCGCTTCTGATGCCAGCCCCGTATGCAGCAGACGGGTCAACATCGCAAAAGCAGCCAGTTTCGGTGCAGTGCCAATAAACAACGTTACGCTGGTCGGTGCACCATGATAAACATCGGGTACCCAGTTATGGAACGGCACAGCACCAAACTTGAAACCTATGCCCACCAAAATAAAGGTAGTTGCCAGCAAAACTGCGGGACGCTGCGGGTCACCCGCCGCCAATGCTGCTGCTATTTCGTTGAGCTGGAGACTGCCGGTCAGCCCGTATAGCAACGACATTCCATACAGCAGTATCCCTGATGCTATGGCGCCCAGTACAAAATATTTCATGGCCGATTCAGCGGCTACTGGCGATTCCCGATCGAATGCAACCATCGCGTACAAAGCCAGCGACATCAATTCCAGCCCAAGGTACATAGTGATCAGGCTGTGCGCCGAAATCATAACCAGCATACCCAGTGTCGCAAACAGGCCCAGCAAGTAGTACTCACCTTTCAGCAGACCACGGTCGCGCAGATAGCCATCCGAGTAGACAAACACCACGCCAACAATGAGCAGCGTGAACATTTTCAGGATTTTTGCCAGCGGATCAGCAATATAGCTGCCACTAAATGTTAGTGTCGTACCATCGACTGCTCCTGCAAACCAGGCAGCGACGGTCAAAGTTGCCAGCGACAACAGCAAAGTTACACCACGCAGGCGCCGGCTCAGGAACAGGTCTACCAACATGACAATGCAGATACCTGTCGCAAGTACAATTTCAGCAAGCGCTGGCCCGATTTCGGGCGCTACAAATCCCATGATTCTTTAACTCTGCTCTATAACTTTGATTGCGTAATATGAGAAATAAGGTTTTCGATACTAGGCGTCATCATTTCCACTAATGGACCCGGGTACAAACCCAGTGCCAATACAGACAACGCCAGAATTATGAGTATTACCCCTTCACGAGCATTCATATCCGTCAGGGATTTAACGTCATCGTTGACGATATCGCCAAAAATAACTCGTTTTATCATCCACAACGTGTAGGCAGCCCCGAGGATCAATGTAGTGGCTGCCAGAAATGCATACCAGAAGCTCGCCTGGTAGCTGGCAACAATCACGAAGAACTCACCCACAAAACCTGACGTCCCCGGCAGACCGGCATTTGCCAAGGCAAAAAATACCATCAGTGCAGCAAACTTCGGCATGACATTGATCACACCACCATAATCGGATATCTGGCGTGAATGCATACGGTCATACATGACCCCAACGCAGAGGAACAGCGCAGCGGAAATAAGGCCATGGGATATCATCTGGACCATGCCGCCGGTAATGCCCAGTGCGATGCCAGCTGCAGTATCGGTATTGCTACCATTTCTGAGGATAGCCCAGGCTATGAAGAAACCCAGCGTGACAAAGCCCATATGCGCTATAGACGAATAGGCAATGAGTTTTTTCATGTCTTGCTGTACCAGCGCGACAAAACCGATGTAAACCACAGCTATAAGAGACAACGCGATCATCATTCCATCGAGACTGGCGCTGGCATCAGGCGTGATTGGCAAACTGAAACGAATGAAGCCGTAGCCACCCATCTTCAACAGCACAGCTGCCAGGATCACCGAGCCGCCAGTAGGCGCCTCGACGTGCGCATCCGGTAACCATGTATGCACGGGCCACATGGGCACCTTCACCGCAAATGCCACAAGAAATGCGAGAAAAATCCAGATTTGTTGTGACAGCCCTAATGGCAATCGGTGCATATCCAGAATGCTAAAGCTACCCGACTCCTGATATATATATATCAGGGCAACCAGCATCAACACCGAGCCGAGGAAGGTATAAAGGAAAAATTTCAACGAGGCGTATACGCGTCGTTTACCACCCCACACACCGATGATGATGAACATTGGGAGCAACATCGCCTCCCAGAACACATAAAACAGCATGGCATCGAGCGATGCGAATACACCAATCATCAGGCCTTCAAGAATCAGGAAGGCGGCCATGTATTGAGCTGGCCGGGTCTTAATAACCTCCCACCCCGCCACAATGATCATGGGAGTCAGAAAGGTACTGAGCAGTATCAGGGGCGTCGATATTCCGTCTACCCCCAGGAAATACTGGATATTGAACTGCTGAATCCAGGGTGCACGTTCAACAAACTGCATACCCGGAGTAGAAAAATCAAAACCGCTGTACAACGAGATACTCAGCACAAAGGTTGCTATAGAAAAAAGTAATGCGAGCCAGCGATCCGGGCGCGCCCCTCTATCCCCAACAGCCAGGATCACAACACCGCCCAATATCGGCAGCCAGATTAATGTACTTAAAAGTCCCATATTTACTGCTTAAACGTATCTCTTAATATTTCATTCAATTAACAACGGCTACCAGATAAGCCAGCCAACCAGCACTACCAGCCCGATGACCATTGCAAATGCATAGTGATACAAATAACCCGTTTGTAATCGGCGCATCACGCCCGCGATGCGTGCGACCCTGTTGGCTGTTCCATCAACCAGGACACCATCAATCAAGGCGACATCTCCACCACGCCACAACCCGGTACCCAGCAACCGTGAGCCACGGGCAAGCACATTCTGGTTGAAGCTATCGAAGTAATACTTGTTATCCAGTACGCGATAGATAAATGCGAAGCGCGCCTGAATAACTGCCGGCAGCAACGGGTTTTTCAGGTACAGATACCAGGCTACTACCACCCCGGCTAAAGCCAGGTATAGCACCGGCGAAGTCAGCCCATGCAATAGGAATTTGAGCGGCCCATGAAAATCATGGCCAAGCTGGCCAAGAACATCGTGCTGTGGCAATACAAATATTGCAGAACCAAAGAAATCACCAAATAACAGCGGGCCTATGGTTGGCCAGCCAATTATTAACGACGGAATCGCCAGGAGTATTAGTGGCAGCGTCACTACCCAGGGTGATTCATGCAGATGATGTTTGGCATCTTCATCCATGCGCTCTTTGCCATGAAACACCATAAACAGGAGTCGGAAGCTGTATAACGCCGTCACAAAAACGCCGACCATCACACAAAAATAAGCGTACCCCGAACCTGCAATTTCCGAGTGCCCTACTGCTTCTATTAATGCATCTTTCGAAAAGAAGCCGGCCGTACCGGGAAACCCGATAAGCGCCAGGGACCCAATCAGACTGGTCCAGTACGTAATGGGCAGATACTTCTTCAAGCCACCCATCTTGCGCATATCCTGCTCATGATGGAGCGCGATAATCACTGAACCCGCAGCAAGGAACAGTAACGCTTTAAAGAACGCGTGGGTCATCAGATGGAAAATACCGGCCGCGTAGGCTGATGCACCCAGTGCTACCGTCATATAACCCAGCTGCGATAAGGTCGAATAGGCAATAACACGTTTGATATCGTTTTGTACCAACCCCAGAAACCCGGTAAACAACGCAGTGGTCGCGCCTATTACCAGAATAAAGGTCAGGGCTGTTTCAGAGAATTCAAATAATGGCGACATGCGTGCGACCATGAACACCCCTGCTGTCACCATAGTCGCAGCATGAATCAGGGCAGAAATCGGTGTTGGGCCTTCCATGGAATCAGGCAACCAGACATGCAGCGGCACTTGGGCAGATTTGCCCATGGCACCAATAAACAGGCAGATACAGGCCAGTGTAAGCACCGACCATGACGATGCGCCAACCACATTAATCTGCATATCTGCCAAGCTCTCAGCCTTTGCAAATACCTCAAAATAATCCAGGCTACCCGTATACATCAGCAGTGCTGCTATACCCAGCAAGAAGCCAAAGTCACCTACCCGGTTCACCAGGAAAGCCTTCATATTCGCGAAGATTGCGGTCGGGCGTTTATACCAGAAGCCGATAAGCAGATAAGAAACCACACCAACTGCTTCCCAGCCAAAGAATAACTGCAAAAAGTTATTCGACATGACAAGCATGAGCATCGCGAAAGTAAACAGAGAGATGTAGCTGAAGAAGCGCTGGTAACCATCATCATCATGCATGTAGCCAATGGTATAAATGTGAACCATAAGCGACACAAAGGTCACAACCGACATCATCAAAGCAGTCAGACGGTCAACAAGAAAACCGACTTCCATGTTAATCCCGCCAACCGATGCCCACTGATACACGGTCTCGTTGTAGAGTGGCAACCCATCAACCACCATGCCCTTAAGGACATACAAAGACAACGCACATGCCAGCGTGACACCGGCAATGGTAATCGTATGTGCACCAGCACGCCCGATCTGCTTACCGAACAGACCCGCGATGATGGCGGGCACCAGCGGACTAAGAACAATTGTGAGGTATATATTTTCCATGCCAGTCTTCCTAACCCTTCATGGAATCCATGTCTTCAACATTGATACTCGCCCGCGTCCGGAACAAGACCACCAGGATCGCCAGCCCAATCGCCGCCTCCGCAGCAGCAACTGTCAGGATAAAAAATACAAATACCTGACCATCTGTATTGCCCAGGAAATGGGAAAAAGCGATGAAATTAAAATTGGCTGACAGCAACAGCAATTCGATGCACATCAGCAACAGAATCATGTTCTTACGATTAATAAAAATACCGGCAATACTGATGGCAAAAAGCGCACCGGAGAGCATCAGAAAATGCGTCAGCGTTAACATCAGTCTTTCTCCGCCTCCATTTTTACAATGCGCACACGATCAGCACTCCGGACGCCCACCTGTTTGGAAATATTCTGAACCTTAAGCCCCGGACGACGGCGCATGGTCAGCACGATCGCCGCAATAATTGCGAGCAGCAGCACAAATGCAGCGAGTTCAAAGGCATAGACGTGCTCGGTATACAGCACTTCGCCCAGCGCCCGGGTATTACTGTAGTCAGCCGGGGCGGGCTCCGGCTTAGCCTGCACAGGCAGCCCCTGGCTGCGAAACCAAACGACACTCCAGACTTCAGCCATCGAGATACCCGCCACCAAAATACCCACCGGTGCATAGCGCATGAAATGCGAACGCATGGTGGTTGTGTCGATATCCAGCATCATGATTACAAACAGGAACAGCACCATGACTGCACCGACATAGACCAGCACCAGCGTCATGGCAAGAAATTCAGCTTCCAGCATTAACCACAGAATGGCACTGGTAAAGAAGGCCAGCACCAGAAACATTACGGAATGCACCGGATTACGCGCAACAATAACGCCGATGGCAGCGCCTATCAGTATTCCCGCATATCCAAAAAATATTATCAGTTCAAACATTTCGTTTACCGGTACTTCGCATCTGCGGCTTTATCTGCTGAAATCATGTCGTCATATTTGTCGCCTATAGCCAGCAACTTATCCTTGGTCATGATGTTCTGACCCTGCTCTTCCATGTGGTATTCAAAGATACGGGTCTCAACTATGGCGTCTACCGGACACGCCTCTTCACAGAAGCCACAGTAGATGCATTTAAAAAGGTCGATGTCATACCGGGTAGTGCGCCGGGTGTCATCTGGTCGCACCTCCGATTCAATCGTAATGGCTAGTGCCGGACATACTGCCTCACACAACTTGCAGGCAATACAACGTTCTTCCCCATTTGGATAACGGCGTAACGCATGCAATCCGCGAAACCGCGGTGATTGCGGGGTTTTTTCTTCCGGATATTGTATCGTTACCTTTTTAACGAACAGGTTTTTTAGTGTCAGGCGCAAACCCTTCACCAGTTCCCATAAGGTGAATGTTTTGATGGCCCTTACGATTGCATTCATATCATATGCTCCAGGGGCCTACTTGCATCCACCACATGATGCCTTCTACAAAAATCCAGATAATCGTAACGGGGATAAATACTTTCCAGCCGAGACGCATAATTTGGTCATAGCGATAGCGCGGAAAAGTTGCACGGATCCAAAGCATGCAGAACAGGAAGAAAATTGTCTTCACTGCCAACCAGTGCAGACCCGGTACGGTAATAAATGCCAGCGGCGTACCATGCAGGAATGTCCAGCCGGCAAAAGCCGAGTCCCAACCACCCAGAAACATCGTAGCTGTCAAAGCCGAAATTAAAATCATGTTGGCGTATTCAGCCAGGAAGAACATCGCAAAAGTCGCGCCCGAATACTCGACATGGAACCCGGCAACAATCTCTGACTCGCCCTCAGCCACATCAAAGGGCGCACGATTCACTTCTGCCAAACCAGAAATGTAAAATACAACAAAGAGTGGAAATAATGGCAACCAGAACCAGTTCAGTACACCGCCCTGCTGCGCTTCAATGATATCGCCCAGATTCAGGCTCTTGCTGGCCATCAATACACCAACCAGCGCAAAGCCCATCGCTATTTCATAGGCAATGATCTGGGCTGCGGAGCGCATTGCACCAAGCATTGCATATCTTGAGTTCGAGGCCCAACCTGCCAGAATTACGCCGTATACAGCAAGAGATGTAAGAGCCAGCACATACAGGAGACCGGCATTAACGTCCGCGATGGCAAACCCCGGGAATAGAGGAATAACTGCCCAGGCAGCAAACGCGGGAGCCATCGATAGCAAAGGCGCCAATACAAAGAGGAAACGATTCGACTTGGCCGGAATTACAATCTCTTTAAGAAGCAACTTAAGCGTATCTGCAAAGGGCTGTAGCAGACCGCGTGGACCAACACGGTTTGGTCCAATACGATTCTGCATGAAGCCAATAATTTTGCGTTCGAACAGTGTCAGGAATGCAACACAGATAATCAGGCCGACAGTAAGCACCACAATCTGCACCGACCGGATAAGTAAAAATACCCAGAGTTCCGGCAGGTATTGCAGCAGCCAGGCTTCGATAGCGTTGTAGATACCATCAAACATAGCTAAGCAGTTTTCCGCCAGGCAGGATTCGCACTTTTTGTAAGTTGCAACGACTCTGCCCTGCGCACCAGCGCATCAATAGAGTTCGCAGGAACACTAAGATCCGAAGGTTTAACAGAGACTGCGGAAGCTGCCTCAAGGTCCGGAATCTCGTCTGACAATTTACCCACTGCTGCTGCACGCAGTTCTTCACAGACATCCTCCGAACTCTGATAATCAAAATTCGGTGCCTTGAGCAAATTCCCGAGTACCCGTAAAACCTTCCACGCGGGTCGAGCCTCACCAACTGGCCGGGCGACACCCTGAAAACTCTGCCAGTTACCCTCAACGTTAACAAATGTGCCAGACGTTTCGGCAAAAGTGCCTATTGGCAGCAGGACGTTCGCATGTTCAGCAGCGCTAATTGTCAACCAGGGCGACAGTGATACCACAAATTCGGCATCTGTCAGTGCGTTCAGCGCAGCAACCCCATCAACACAATCAAACTCGGGCTCGACATTCAGCAATAACAAACCTTTGACCGGTGAAGCCAGCATCTGATCAAAATCCAGCCCAACAGTTTCTCTCGCGGCACCCGCCGGGCCACGATGCGGCAACACCCCTGCATAGGCTAAACCCGCACTGTTGGCACCCTCACTGATAAAGCCAAGCTGTGCGCCCGTGAGTTGCGCCAGTTGCACAGCCAGTTGCCTGATACGCGCGTAGGCCGGATGACGTTGTGCCATATGCCCCAAAAATAAAGCACTGCGCCCACTCTTGATGGATTGCACGATTGCGGCATGATTGGGCCCAACAGGCAGGCTGTTGGCAACATCAAAATCAACAGTTCCCCCTGCCACTTCAACCATTGCACTTAATTCGGCAACAAAATCCGCATCCCGATTCACGATGGAATTCGCAATAGGAAACAGGTACTCACAGGCAACGGCACTAAGAAAATTAATCTGCCCACCTGCCAGCGCAGCTGTACGCACGCGGTGAGCCAGTAATGGAACTTCCTGGCGCAGGTTTGAACCTATCACCAGCAGACTTTCAAGACTGCCGACCTCTTCAAGCGTCATACCCAATGTGGGCATCAGCGCTTCTGATTCCTGCCCACGGAAATCTCTACGGCGCAACCGGTGGTCAATATTTCCGGAATCAAGATGCTGCATTATTCGTACAGCAAGAAACCCTTCTTCAACGGTGGCCGATGGTGATACCCACGCTCCAAGCGCGTCACCGCCGTCTCTCAAACCAACCTGGTTTAGACCAGCCGCAGCTCTTTCGAGCGCTTCATCCCATGTTGCGGGGACGAGTTTGCCATCAACACGAATCATCGGTCGATCAAGCCGATCCTCGCTGTATATACCCTCGTAGCTAAAGCGATCCCTGTCTGCCAGCCATGTTTCATTGATAGCATCGTTATCTCTGGGAACGACACGTTTCAATTTGCCACGCAATACATGCGCATAGATATTTGAGCCCAGGCAATCATGTGGAGCAATTGTGGCGCGCTGCTCCATTTCCCATGCACGTGCACTAAAACGATAAGGCTTGTTATTCAGGGCGCCAACCGGACATAGGTCGATAATATTGCCGGACAACTCATGATCGACACTATGCTCAATGAAAGTACCAATCTCCATCCGGTCGCCACGACCCATCGCGCCCATTTCCTGAATGCCCGCTATTTCCTCACCAAATCGCACACACCGCGTGCAGTGTATGCAGCGAGTCATATCAGTGGAAATCAGCGGCCCAAGGTCTTTATCCTTAACCGTACGCTTGCCTTCGTTATAGCGGGAAATACCCCGGCCATAACCCATCGCAATATCCTGCAATTCACATTCACCTGCCTGATCACAAATCGGGCAATCGAGCGGGTGATTAATCAGCAAAAATTCCATCGTCGCTTTCTGCGCATCTATTGCGTATTGCGACTTCGTCATGACTACCATTCCGGGCGCAACCGGTGTTGCGCAGGCCGGCAAAGGCTTCGGTGCTTTTTCGACCTGCACCAGACACATACGGCAATTAGCGGCCACAGAGAGCTTACGGTGATAACAAAAACGCGGAATATAGATATCCGCTGCATCTGTCACTTCAATCAGCATCTGGCCTGGTGCTGCTTCAAGCTCCTGACCATCCACTTCTATTTTAAATTTATCCTGGCTCATCTGATTTCTTTTACTAAACTGTAATGGGCACCTGTCAGGCTGCCTGCTCTCTGGCAGCAACAATCGAGCGGCCATTATTCTCAATCATGTATATAAATTCATGCCTGAAATGTTTAATGAAACTCTGCACCGGCCAGGCTGCCGCATCGCCGAGCGCACAAATAGTGTGACCCTCAATTTTGTTTGCCACACCCTCAAGGCGTTCAATATCTTCCAGCCTTCCCTGACCATCAATAATGCGGTTCAGCATCCGGTGCAGCCAGCCTGTGCCTTCACGGCAAGGTGTGCACTGTCCACATGATTCAGAGTGATAAAAACGTGAAATCCGCCGCAGCAAATGCACCATGCAGACCGAATCATCC
>PVMS01039480.1_pt1 | contig 11115 bp, 6 predicted proteins | sample 1853461 | NCBI WGS metagenome assembly PVMS01 (sample SAMN08582032, study PRJNA380276) | Marine sediment metagenome, whole genome shotgun sequencing project. | isolation source: ocean sediment barecode stripped | collected 2017
GCCGTCGACGCACTTTTCGACAACGGCCGCCGTGGCAAGACCATCACCGGTCCGAACAAGCGCCCGCTCAAGTCGCTCTCCGACATGCTCAAGGGCAAGCAAGGCCGCTTCCGTCAGAACCTGCTTGGCAAGCGCGTCGACTACTCCGGCCGTTCAGTCATCGTCGTCGGGCCCACGCTGCGTTTGCACCAGTGCGGCCTCCCGAAGAAGATGGCGCTCGAGCTCTTCAAACCGTTCATCTACAACAAGCTCGAGGAGCGCGGGTACGTCACCACGATCAAGAGCGCGAAGAAGCTCGTCGAGAAAGAAAAGCCCGAGGTCTGGGACATTCTCGAGGAGGTCATTACCGAGCACCCCGTGATGCTCAACCGCGCACCGACGCTCCACCGTTTGGGCATCCAGGCTTTCGAGCCCGTCCTCATCGAGGGTAAGGCGATCCGGCTCCACCCGCTCGTTTGCACCGCCTTCAACGCGGACTTCGACGGTGACCAGATGGCGGTCCATGTGCCGCTTTCGGTCGAGGCGCAGATGGAGACTCGCGTGCTCATGATGAGCACGAACAACATCTTGTCGCCCGCGAGTGGTCGCCCGATCATCAACCCGACGCAGGATATCGTTCTCGGCCTCTACTACATGACGCGCGAGAAGCAGTTCGGGACGGGCGAGTACCACGATGGCCAAGAGAAGGACGGTGTGTTCACCGGCATCTTCGCTTCGTCCGACGAGGTACGAATGGCGTACGACCAGGACATGGTCGGGCTGCACTCCCGCATTCGCTACCGCTACAAGGGCGAGATCTACGACACGACGGTCGGCCGCGTCCTGGTGAGCGACGTGCTCCCTCCGGGCATGGAGTTCCCTTCGGTCAACAAAGTGCTCGACAAGAAGTCTCTCAGCGCGCTCATTGACGAGTGCTACCGGGCGAGCCGCAACAAGAACACCGTTCTGCTCGCAGACCGCCTTCGTACGCTGGGCTTCGAGATGTCGACCCGCGCAGGCATCTCGATCTGCATGGACGACATGATCATCCCGGACTCGAAGGAGGACGTGCTCGGCGAGGCGCAGCAAGACGTCGCTACCGTCGTCGAGCAGTATCAAGAGGGACTGATCACGGACGGTGAGCGGTACAATAAGGTCGTCGACATTTGGGCGGAAGCTTCCGACCAGGTTGCTCGGGATCTGATGGAGTCGATCGGCACAGACGAGGTCACCAATCCGGAGACCGGCGAGAAGACCAACCAGCCGAGCTTCAACTCGATCTTCATGATGGCCGACTCGGGCGCTCGTGGCTCGAACCAGCAGATTCGTCAGCTGGCCGGCATGCGTGGCCTGATGGCCAAGCCATCCGGTGAGATCATCGAGACGCCCATCACGGCGAACTTCCGTGAAGGCTTGACCGTCTTGCAGTACTTCATCTCGACACACGGTGCCCGTAAGGGTCTGGCTGACACCGCCTTGAAGACGGCGAACTCGGGTTACCTGACCCGCCGTCTCGTCGACGTGGCGCAGGACGCCGTCATCACCGACTACGATTGTGAGACACTCGACGGAATCTGGGTCAGCAAGCTCGAAGAGGGCGGCGAGGTCGTTACTCCGCTCAGTGAGCGTGTTCTGGGCCGTGTCGCGCTCGAGGACATCACCGATCCCGTCACCGACGAACCTCTCGTCGAAGCCAACCAAGAGATCAACGAAGCTCGTGTCGCTCGCATCGAAGCGGCCGGTATCGAGCGCGTGTTGATTCGCTCCGTCTTGACCTGCCAGAATCGTCGCGGCGTGTGCGTGATGTGCTACGGCCGAGACCTCGGGCGCGGATATGAGGTGAACATTGGCGAGGCTGTAGGCATCATCGGCGCTCAATCGATCGGTGAGCCTGGTACGCAGCTCACCATGCGTACGTTCCACATCGGTGGCGCTGCTGCGCGCGGCAAGATCGAGCAGAGTTCCATCCAGTCGCGCTCGGGCGGGAGCGTGAAGTTCGACAACGCCCACATGGTGACCAAGGCTGATGGGACGGTCGTCGTGATGAACCGCCATGGCGCGGTGACGGTCATCGATGAGTCGGGCCGTGAGCGTGAGCATTTCACGCTGACCTACGGCGCATTCGTGAAAGTCAAAGACGGTGACCATGTCGAGCGGGGCGCGCTGCTCGCTGAGTGGGATCCTTACGCCATTCCGATCCTCACCGAGGTGCAAGGCATCGTGAAGTATGGCGACATCGTCGAGGCGGTGACCATGGAAGAGAAGCTCGACGAGGTCACGGGTCTGTCCCGGCGCGTCGTCATCGAGTCTCGCGATCCGAGCGCGCGTCCGCGCATCTCGATCAAGGACCCGCAATCAGGCGAAACGCGGAGCACAGGTGCGGGCGCGAACATGGCCCGCTACTTCTTGCCGGTCGGCGCCAACATCATTCCCACGGATGGTCAGACGGTCGAAGCTGGTGAGATCATCGCGAAGATCCCGCGCGAGACGACCAAGACCAAGGACATCACGGGTGGTCTGCCGCGTGTCGCTGAGCTCTTCGAGGCTCGCAAGCCCAAGGACCACGCGATCATCAGCGAGATCGATGGCATCGTGACCTTTGGTAAGGACACCAAGGGTAAGCGCAAGGTCATGATCACGCCGGAGGTCGGTGAGCCGAAGGAGTACCTCATCTCCAAGGGCAAGCACCTCACGGTGAAGGATGGTGATCACGTGCGCGCTGGTGAGCCACTGATGGATGGGCCTGCAAACCCGCATGACATTCTCAAGGTCAAGGGCGAGAAAGAGCTCGCGGCTTGGTTGGTTGACGAGATCCAGCAGGTCTACCGACTGCAGGGCGTTGCCATCAACGACAAGCACATCGAGGTCATCGTTCGTCAGATGCTTCGGCGTGTTCGGATCAAGGAGACGGGTGACACCCGGTTCTTGCCGGACGAGCAGGTCGAGAAGACGGTGTTCGAGCGTGAGAATGAGCGGGTGATCGCCAAGGGCGGCCAGCCCGCGGTCGCAGAGCCGCTCTTGCTCGGTATCACCAAGGCCTCGCTTTCCACCGAATCGTTCATCAGCGCTTCCTCCTTCCAGGAGACGACGAAGGTACTCACCGAGGCCGCCATCAGCGGCAAGGTCGACGAGCTTCGCGGGCTCAAGGAGAACGTCATCATGGGCCGGTTGCTGCCAGCCGGTACGGGTCTTGGCGCGTATAACAAGATCGACATGGTCGTTGCCGACGATGCGGTGAAGCCGCTCGCCCCCATGCCAGCCATCCTCGAACCCGAGCCCGTTGCTGCCGCTGCCAGCGAAGAGTAAACTCTCGCCACTTTGGTGAAGAGCTATCTATTTGAAACGGACGAGCATCGTGCGCTGCGTGAGCAGATGCGGCGTTTCGCAGCCAATGCGATTGCGCCGCACGCACATGCTTGGGAAGAAGCCAACGAGTTTCCTCGTGAGCTCTATCAGGAGTCCGCTAAAGCGGGCTTCCTCACAACCGGCTATCCGGAAGAGGTGGGCGGAGACGGTGGTGACCTGAGCCACGTCCTGGTCGCAGCCGAGGAGATGGTGATCGCAGGAAAGTCCGTGGGAACCTGCGTGGGCCTCGGAAGCCACGGGATCGCGCTGCCCCCGATCGTGAAGTTTGGCACCGATGCCCAGAAGGAGCGCTATGTGCGACCGACGCTGCGCGGTGAGTTGGTTTGCTCGCTGGGGATCACGGAACCCGGCGGCGGAAGCGACGTTGCCGCAGTGCAGACCAAAGCGGTTCGCGATGGGGATCACTACATCGTGAACGGTGCCAAGACGTTCATCACGTCGGGCACCCGCGCGGACTTCGTCACGACCGCGGTTCGCACGGGCGGCGAGGGACATGGCGGCATTTCGATGCTGATCATCGACAGCGACACGCCTGGCTTCAGCGTGGCGAGTAAGCTCAAGAAAACCGGTTGGTGGGCGAGCGACACCGCCGAGCTGGCCTTTGAAGATTGCCGCGTCCCCGCCGAAAACCTCATCGGTGAAGAGGGCGCAGGCTTTCTGATGATCATGACGAACTTCGTTACAGAGCGGCTCATGATCGCCGGGCAGTGCGTGGCGATCGCCGAGCTAGCGTATCAAGAGTCGGTCGAGTATGCGAAGCAGCGCCACGCATTCGGAAAATCGCTGTCGGGATTCCAAGTCGTCCGTCACAAGCTCGCCGACATGGCCACCCGGATCGCCGCCGCTCGCGCCCTCACAGGTGAGTGCGTCACGCGCTACCTTCACGGTGAACAGACGCCGTCACTGGCCGCGATGGCGAAAAACACGGCTACCGACATGTGCTCGAGCGTCTGCGATCAGGCCGTCCAAATCCACGGCGGCTACGGCTACATGCGAGAATACGTAGTAGAGCGCCTCTACCGCGACGCCCGCCTCTACCCCATAGGCGGCGGCACCCGCGAAATAATGAACGAAATCATAAGCAAAGTAGAAGACTACTGAGGGAGATCCTGTCCCCCTATGATGATCCCTCGTTGGATGAAGTCGGCGATTAGGGTGGAGAGCTTCTCGATGAAGTCGGGGCCGATTTCGGTGTCGTGGGAAGCTGCGACCTTTTGGACGCACTCTGCGACGGTTTGATCGGCCGCGCGCCAGGCTTGGAGGAGGTCTGCAGCCAGCGGGTTGAGCTTGCGGGGGACCGTCTTGTGGTTCTTGTTGCGGTACAGGCAGAGAATCGTGGGGTCTGGCTCGTAGCCTGCGTCGGGCGTGGGCTTGTCGTGGACGGGGTATGCTAGCCGGAGAATTTTCACGGTCGTAGCCAGGACCGGCCTGCGGTCGAAGGCGAACTCGTGGGACGGCGTAGGGTCGGGGGGCCCGTGGCGGACTTCCCACGCGCTGATCTCGTAGCCTGCGAGGTCGGCGATCCACGGGGCTTCGGTGCGTTGCCAAATCGGAATCGCAAACTCCGCGAGCTCACTCGGCACGTATCGCAGGTATCGGATGGTGGGGCCGCCCGTGTGGAACCATTCGTCGACGGCCCCGTTGAACGCGTCCTTCCCAACGGCGCTCTTGGTGCGGGCTAGGGCAACCCCGATCACTTGGTTGAGGCGGTTGCGCACGAGCTCCCGATAGACCAGCCAGCGTTCGGGCGACCCGAGGAGCTCGAGGTCGGCTTCACTCGGCTCTGAGCCGAAGCAGACACGTTGCATCGCTTTGGCGTGATCAGCGAGCATCGCCAACCCCCGTTGCATTCCGATAGATCGTCCAGAGCTCGTCGACCTCGGAGAGGAGCTCGTCGAGTGGCGGGACGTTGTTGTCGCGTTCGAGAAGCACCGGCACAGGGCCGGTTTTGCGCAACGTGTAGTCGAGTAGCTCGTACACGTCGTCGGGGACCGGCTCGCCATGTGTGTCGATGCGCAGGCCGTCGTCGCGGACGAAGTGACCCGCAACATGGATTTGCACCACGCGTTCCATCGGGATCTTGTCCATATACACCTTGGGGTCGAAGTCGAAGTTGCGGGCGTTTACATAGACGTTGTTGACGTCCAGAAGGAGCTTCGCGTCCGCCCTCTCGAGGACCTCAACCACGAAATCGGCCTCCGCCAAGCCGTCCGGTCCTTGCGGCGCGTAGTAACTCGCGTTCTCGAGCGCGAGTGGCATCCCGATCGCGTCGCGCACTTCGATCAATCGCTGTGACGCGATCGCCGCCGCCTCCTCCGTGAACGGGAGCGGCAGCAAGTCGTGGAAGAAGCGATCATCGACCCCGCCAAGGCATAGATGCTCGCTGTGCCACGGGATTTCGAGATCTCTTAGGAACGCCCCGAGCTCTTTCAGGTAGCTCGCGTCGAAGGGCTCCACCGAACCCAAGCAGGTGCTCAAACCATGCGTTACGACCGGCCAGTCTTCTCGGGCCAGGTCCAACATCTCTTGATAGCGACCACCACGGTCGATGTAGTTCTCCGGGTGGATCTCCAACCAGGCGATGCTCTTCGGAGTCCGTTCGAGGAGCTCGGTCGCGAGGTCGTGTCGAAGCCCCAGGCCGATTCCGGCGACGTCTCGAGTCATTTACTCTCTCAGATAACAAGAAGCCGCGACGACATCCGCCGCCGCGGCTTCCAACACCATGCTGTTCGATGACGAACAGCGTGATTTTTGTGGATTACTTCGCGCCGCCGCAGCTGCCTTCGCCGCAGGACGCTTCCGCCGCGTCGCCTTCCTCTTTGGCTCCACCACAGCTGCCCTCGCCGCAGGACGCTTCCGCGGCGTCTTCCGCGGCGGGTGCTGCGGTCTCGGCGCCGGTCGTCGCTTCGCTGGCTTCCGGACCATCGTCCGACTTGCATGCGGCGGTCATGCTGAGTGCCGCCGTCGCCATCGCGATGATCGTGTGCTTGAGTGCTGAGTTCATTGGTTCTTTCCTCTTTCTTGTAAGAGCATCAGGAGCAACAAGAAAGGCCCCGGTCGATGCAACACGGCGTCAGGGACCAATCCCATTCCCCCGCTTCCTTGTAGGGCACGCTAGCCAAACGGCTCGTTTGTCGCAACGTAAAAGCGAAACGTGCGTCATGACACCAGGTACGTTCATGAGGCGCAGATGTTTCGCGCGAATTGCACCAGTGAAACACTGGCGGTCCGGGGCAAATACCCCATAGGTTCTCAATGGTTACAATGTGATGAAGTTATGGAGAGTCGAGGTGCTGCTCTGCCTCCTGGGATGTGTGCATGCCCCCGAGACGCCTGCTCCGACCGAGCCGGTTCGGGCAACAGCACACTACACGGTTACAATCTTTGACAACTTTGGCGGAGCCAAGGTGCGGGTATGCCTCGAAGGGGCGACGGTGCGCGAGCTGGTCCCAATTGGGGACAGCGCGGGGCGTGAGCTGAGCGGAGCGTGGATCGAAGGTGAGATGCTCGACACCGCGCGCGGCCGGATTCGCCTGCGCCAACCATCGCGTGTCTCGTGCGTTGACTACGAGACGCGCTTTGGGAGCCCTATGTTTCGAGCCAGCGACTCCAACGCCGTCGTCGTGACGCAAGCACAGTGGCTGTGGCGGCCCGATCCTTTCCCACCGGACCTCGACGCTTCGATTCATTTCGTGGTCCCCGCCGGCGGACAGGCCTCGTTCCCCTGGCCGAGGTCCGACGCGGTCTACTTCCCGGAACAGAGCGCGTTCTTCACCAGCGCGTTCGGCGTGTTCGGCGAGTTCGACCGTCAAGCGTTCTCGGTGGCAGGCGCCCACGTCGATGTCACGCGCCTCGGACCTAGGCCTCCCGATGATGACGTTCGCCGCTGGATCGGTCGCGCCATGCAAGCAACCGCGTCAGTCGGCGATAGGTTTCCCCGCGATCAGGTTCACTTTCTCATCGTCCCCGTGCGAAGCCAGGGGAGACAGGTTTTCTTTGGGATGGTGCGTCGGGGTGGTGGCTCGTCGGTTCTGCTGGTCCCCTCGCCGGATGCCAGCGTGGAGCAGCTCGAAGCGGATTGGATAGCAGTTCACGAGCTGTCGCATCTTTGGCTGCCCCCTCTTCGTTCGAAGGACCGTTGGCTGTCGGAAGGCATCGCGACCTATCTCCAGGAGGTACTGCGAGCGCGCTGCGGTCTCCAGAGCAGCGAGCGCGCGTGGACGCGTCTCGAAGAGGGCTTTGCACGAGGGCGACGATCGGGTAGCGGGCGCCCCCTGGCCAGCGAGAGTCGGAGCATGAATCGAACTGGAGCCTACCATCGTGTCTATTGGGCGGGAACGGCCTTCGCGTTGGAGGTGGACGTTCGGCTTCGGATGGACAGCAATGGTGAGATGACGCTTCTGCGCGCGATCAGCGATGCGCAGCACGTCTGGAGGACAGAAGTCCAGCCCGTCGCGGCATCGGTGGTACTCCGCGCTCTGCAGGACGCGAGCGGAGCGGAATTCATCGAAGGCCTCGGAGAGAAATACGCGAAGAGATCTGATTTCCCGGCCCTAGGGTACGTCGATTCGCCCGAGTATCGCGAGGTGCGTGCGCAGATCACTTCCCGCGCGGATCGGGCCTGCGGGATCAACGACGAATCGTCTCGATGACGCGGCTTCGTACTAGTGGGCGGCGTTTACCAATTCGAAACGAAGCGGCCACTCGGCCTGCGCCTGCGTGGAGCCGCGCGCGCTCCGACGTATACAGGGTCGCGAGCTCGTCTCCGGCTCGGACCTGATCGCCGACTTGTATGTGCAGGCGGATCCCCGCGCCCGGGTCGACTTCTTGCTCTGCGCGGCTGCGCCCCGCCCCCAGCCCCATCGACGCGTACCCTAGCTCGAGTGGATCGATGTCTGTGACGTAGCCGTCGGAGGCTGCGATGCACGTCGATCGGTGGCGCGCGACGGCGAGTCGGTTGGGCTCTTCGACCACCTTTGGATCGCCGCCTTGCGCTTTGACAATCTGCTGCATCTTCTCGAGAGCGGCCCCATCCATCACGGCCAATGCGACGCGGCGCAGGGCCTGCGCTTTCGTCTTCACGACCCCTGCGGCGCGCAACATTTCGCCTGCGAGCTCATAGGTCAGCTCCCGCAGATCGTCCGGCCCCTGGCCATGAAGCACCTCGAGTGCCTCGGTCGTTTCTAGCGCGTTCCCGATCGTATATCCGATCGGAGCGTTCATGTCGGTGAGCAGGGCGGAGACCCGCCTGCCTGCAAGCGTTCCGACTCGCACCAGGCAGCGTGCGAGCTCCCTAGCATCGGGCTCGGTCTTCATGAAGGCCCCACGACCGACTTTGACGTCGAGCACCAGCGCGTCGATTCCTTCCGCGAGCTTCTTCGACAGAATGCTCGATGTAATCAGCGGGATCGACTCGACCGTCCCCGTCACGTCCCGCAGTGCGTACAAGCGCTTGTCTGCAGGCGCCAGATCGCCGGTCTGGCCAATCAACGCACAACCTATCTTTCGAAGCTGCGCGCGAAACTCTCGCACGGATAGATCGACGCGGAAGCCTGGAATCGCTTCGAGCTTGTCGAGCGTGCCTCCCGTGTGGCCTAGGCCGCGACCACTCATCATCGGTACCACCACGCCGCATGCAGCGACGATCGGGGCAAGGCAGATGCTGACCTTGTCGCCGACGCCTCCGGTCGAGTGCTTGTCGACTTTGGGAGCGTCGATGTGGTCGAGGCTCACGACTTTGCCGCTGTCGCGCATGGCGAGTGTCATTGCGACGGTCTCGTCGAAGTCCATCCCTCGAAAGAAGACCGCCATCGCGAGCGCGCTCATCTGATAGTCGGCAACCGAGCCGTCCATGAAGCCGGCGATCAGGCCTCGCATCTCCTGCTCGTCGAGCTTCCCTCCCTCACGCTTGCGAGCGATCAGCTCCGGAACCGCCAAAGGCTGCCGCTTCTTCCCCGTCATCACTTGCGTCGTGTACGCCGCGCCCGCTTTCGAGGCTCGGAGCGCCGTTCTTTAGATGCAGAGCCCCCTTCCTTCGGTGCGGAGCGCCGCTTCTTCGAGGCACTGCCCCGTTTCTTCGCGGAGCCGCCCTGCCTCTCGGGTGCGCCACGCCGCGTTTTCGGTGTCGCGCCTCGTGCCTCCGCGGCGCTGCCCTTATTTCTCCGTGCACCGTCCCGTTTCTTCGGGCCACGGCGTCGTCTCCTCTCGGGCTGCGTCGGGGCTTCCGCTGGTTGGTGTGCCAGTAGCGAGCCGACGACATCGCGGGCCTGGACGTTGGCGTCCTCGATTCGCACGGTGACTGGGTCATTCATCGTGAAGACCTTCGCAGTACGCACCCCGATCAGACGAATGCCCAAATCATCGGGCTCGTACGTGTCTTCGAGCTGCTCGAATGGCAGCAAAACGCTCGCGAAAGGATCCGGGATCTGAATGTAGATCCCGAACGGTGCAAAGCCTGAGATTCGTCCATCGAACTCGTCTCCGATGTGCTTCTGCATGTAGATCGTTCGGTAGACGTCCATGACGTCCCGCTCGACGATCATCGCGCGCCGCTCGGCTTCACTTGCTTGCGCGGCAAAGCGTTGCAGACGCGGCCGCAGTGAAGCGGCGTCCAGGCTCTCGTTCCGAATCATGCTCCGCAGGATGCGGTGGACCAGCAGGTCCGGATAGCGCCGAATCGGAGATGTGAAGTGGAGATAGTCTTTGGCCGCGAGCGCGAAGTGCCCAGTACTCGGATCGGTGTCGTAAATCGCCTGCTGCATTGCCCGCAAGAGCAGGTATCGAAGCAACGACGCTTCGTTCGTGCCTTCGATTTGGCGCAGAAATTTGCTGAGCTGTTTGGGCGTTACCGCGGATTCCTCTTCGAGCTCGTATCCAAAGGACTTCGCCACCTGACAAAACATCGAGATGCGTTCTGGATCGGGCTTTCCGTGGACTCTGAACACCCCCGGCGCCGCGTGCCGTTTGATGTGTGCTGCCACGGTCTCGTTCGTGATCAGCATCATGTCCTCGACGATACGGTATGCCTGCCGAACGCCGGGATCTTTGCGAGACTGCACGATCTCCGTCGGCTCGCCGCGCGTGTCGAGGACGATCTTCCCTTCCGGCAGATCGAAATCGAGTGCGCCTCGCTTCAGGCGCCGTGCGCGAAGCCGCTGCGACAGGTCGAGGAGAATCTTCAGTGTGGGGGTTCGCTTTTCTGCCGATGCTTGGGGAGGGCCATGGTCGGTGAGCCCGAGCGCGCGAGCCACGCCTTCATAATAGAGCTTCCCGTGCGATCGCATCACGGCTTCGAAGACGCGATGCGAGGTCACGTGTCCCTTCTCATCGATGTCCATCTCGACCGCCATGCACAGACGGTCGCGGTTGGGAACGAGGGACGCGAGGTTGGTCGACAGCTCCGGTGGCAACATCGGAATCGCACGGTCCGGCAGATAGACGCTCGTCCCGCGGTTGATCGCTTCGCGGTCCATTGCGCTTCCTTCGGTGACGTAGTGAGACACGTCCGCGATCGCCACGATGAGACGGAAGCCGTTGCCCTTGCGCTCAACCCAGATCGCGTCGTCGTGGTCGCGCGCGGTTTCTGGATCGATCGTGACCAAGTCGATGTCCCGCAGATCCTCCCGGCTGTTCGCGACGTCGCGGTCCACGCGAGCGGGGAGGGCGGGAGCTTCTGGCTCGGCGTCGTCGGGGAACACCTCTCGGATGCCGTCACGAATCTTGGTCTTCTCGACCTCGATGCGTGCAACTGCTTGCGCGCCAAGCACCTCC
>PVMS01151028.1_pt1 | contig 11113 bp, 9 predicted proteins | sample 1853461 | NCBI WGS metagenome assembly PVMS01 (sample SAMN08582032, study PRJNA380276) | Marine sediment metagenome, whole genome shotgun sequencing project. | isolation source: ocean sediment barecode stripped | collected 2017
AATAATATGAGCAGCATTATCAAAGAAATTTTTTTTGATAGCTTCATTGCTATAACCTTTCGAATAAAAATGAATATTATGATTAGTTTCTATATCTGAAAAAGTGCGATGTCTTACCTTTATGTGCCCGATTTCAGACCAAACATATTACTGGTTTCTTAACCATCATCGATGATAGTTATCAAAATTGATGAATGATGTCAAATATCATGATTGGATATTCATATCTTTACAGAGGGCTGGCGATATGCGATAAATCTTTTGAACCCGCATGTTTCACGGCAGTAACACTTTAGCTTTTTGAAAATACATTTGAAATCGATTTGCTTCAAAGAACTAAACTGTTACTCACGGCAAAAAATGCTCGTCATGGATGTTATTTGAGTTTTGAGACAGGGATAAGGTGAAATCCCATATTTGCATAATAAAAGAACAAGGGTTTTCTTCTGGAAGCTGTCTGGTCGAGGCCGAAGGAAAACGTGCGCTGGCTTGTCAGGCCACATTAAAATATGAAAATAACCAACCGTATCGGCTTATTACCTCCATTCATCTGTCGCGTCCCGAAAACTATCTTTCCATTTATCAGTCTGGATGCAATTTTTCCTGCCGCAAATGTCATTCCTGGTATTTCAGTAAGATAAAGGATGGCGCATGGTATACGCCTAAGGAAATTCTCAAAGAAGCGATTGCCTATGAGCAGTCGGTTACCCTGGTGGAGCCTAAAACCAGAGCAACTTCCTGGCATGCCCATGATACCTGTAGATGCTGCGGTAGTTGCGTTCTTTTCGGGAGGCGATCAAATTCGTGTCCCGATATCTTGAGTCTTGAAACAATTGTATTGAGTCCCCAGGGGTTCGGGCCTGTGCGAAATATCGTGGGTTTTACAGGCGGTGATCTGACCTGCTGCCCGGAATTCTATGGTGAATGTGCGCGCTTGATCCATAAGCACACCAGCCTCTGGGTATTGATCGAAACCAATGGTTACGGGCTCACCCCGCAAAATCTCGATTATTTACAAGATTCCGGTGTGGATGCCTTTTGGCTCGACATCAAAGCTTATGGCGCTGATAAACATGAATGGCTTACCGGATGTTCAAATGACACTATTTTAAGGCTGCCGGAAGAAATTCTCAAGCGGGGATTTGTACTGGAAGTTTTATCACTCTACATTCCCGGTCTGGTCGAACCCGACGAGCTTGAAAGCATAGCACTGAGTCTTAAAGAAGTCGACGACTCAATTCCGTTTACCATTCTTGCTTTTTTCCCTGAATACCTTATGAAGGATTATAAAAGCCCAACCGTAAAGGAAATGATAGAAGCTTATAACCGGGCAAAGGCTACCGGGCTCAAGAATATTCGTCTGGGAAATGTCGGGGTCTTTGCGTCTACTGAAGAGGACCAACAATATTTGACGGCTCATGTTGAAAAGGGTGTGTTTTGATTGCTCATCGATTATAAGAACGGAAAAAGATAAGCAAACTTTCCACCAGTTCGGCCATAAAGCCGTAGTCCAGCTTTTCCATGGTATCTGATGAGAGGTGATAATGGGGATTGCGGAAAAATGCCGTATCCGTAATCATGACAGCCTGAAAACCTTTATCCCAGAAGGAAGAATGATCACTAAGTCTCACTGAAGGAAGCATCCATCCGCCCAATGGAACAGTTAGCTCGACAACCGGAAGTTCCGGGTTGCTGCTGAAAGCCCGGAATAAAGCCTTTGTAAAACCTCTGGAGCTTAAATTGCCCACAATGCCGATAAAGTTTCCCTGTTCTGGATAGCCGAGAAACTTCAACGGAAAAGGATAACTCTGGCATCCAGGATCATGGCAGGTGTAGCCCACCATCTCAAGGCAGATCATACCGTCTATCTGTTCTTTTTCTTTCCAGGATTTTAAGGCATAAACTCTGCTTCCCATGTGGGGTGTTCCAAAACACGGCGGTTCTTCCAGGGGAAAGGAAACGAATTTCACGGCCAGGTCCAAATCCTGATGTCCTTTCAGCTCCTTTAAATGCCGGGCAGTCTCCAGCTGGACGGCGATGGCGCTGGCATTATCATCAGCACCTACCGTTCCGGATACCGAATCATAGTGGGCACCTAAGATAAAGCGTTTGGTGGGATTTTCACTGAAAGAGATTTCCGCTACGACATTGGCAACCGTAAAATTTTGGTATTGATACGGTTCGCAATGAACCGGCAGGCCGATGTCCTGATAGAATGTTTCAATGTATTCTTCTGTCTTTTTGAGATTTTCAGGCAGAGAGACACTCCGCTCACCAATGGTCTTTGTGAGTGTTTTGAGGTGATCCTGCAGCCGTTCAACGGTCTTTTCAATGTCGATCATTGATATCTCCTGATCTCGGGCAATTGCCGGGTAAACGGCAAAAGCCGTGAAAAATAGACAGAGTAAAAGAATAAACCATTTCATCGATAAAACGGACCGGTTATACTTGTAAAAACAAACCTAAATCATACAAATCTTACCTCCTGACAAACGAAGTTTGGCGGGCGGGCCGGAACAAAAAAAAATAGCGAAAAAGATTTTGCCTGAAAAGGAGCACAAAATAGGAGTTAATTGAAAATTAATGAAATATCAACTATAATCCTAATAGATTAGGGTATAATTCCATGGGCACATGTAATTACTGCAAAAAAAGCGCTGTGACAATCTCAAATACCATCGGCTTTTGTGCCGACTGTATAAGGACCCATTTCGAGTTTGTCTGGCCGCAAATTAAAAAGGTTCACCAGCACAGTCGAAGGGCGTACGGCCTTCCGGAGGAGCCCCCCCGTGCAGCAGACGGCATTCCCTGCGGATTGTGCTTTCACGGATGCCGAATTCCTGACAGGGGAACAGGTTTTTGCGGTCTTCGGAGAGTACAAAACGGAAAAATTTGCGGAGGAAGGCCTCACGAGGGAAATTTGTATTTCTACTTCGATCCCCTTCCGACAAATTGTGTCGGTGATTTTGTATGCCCCGGCGGTACCAGCTGCGGATATCCAAAATATTCTGTTTCTAAAGGGCCAGAGCATGGCCACAGGAATCTGGCAGTATTCTATCATGCCTGTGCATTTAATTGTCTGTACTGTCAGAATTATCATTTTAAGACGCATACATTTTCTACAAAAAAGATTTCGGCCAAGAGACTCGCCAGAGACGCAGACAAAAAAACCACCTGTATCTGCTATTTTGGCGGCGATCCGACGCCACAAATCCTTCATGCCATAAAGACTTCAAAGATTGCAATTAAAGAAGCCAATGGCGGCATCATGCGTATATGCTGGGAAACAAACGGTGCCATGCAGGAGCCTTTCCTGGCAATGGCGGCTGATTTGTCTTTGAGGTCAGGCGGGTGCATCAAGTTCGATCTAAAGGCCTGGGATGAGGGCATTCACCTTTCTCTTTGCGGTGTGACTAATAGAAAAACCATAGAGAATTTTCAGGCCCTGGCCTCATTGACAAAACAAAGGCCTAATCCGCCTTTACTAATTGCCAGCACCCTGCTTGTTCCTGGATACGTGGATGAACCCGAAGTGGCAGAAATCGCCAGGTTTATTTCAGAACTTAACCCGGAAATTCCGTACAGCTTACTGGCCTTTTACCCGCAATTTTACCTCAGCGATCTTCCCACCACATCGCAATCCCACGCGCTTCGCTGCCGTGCTGCTGCCGAAAAAGCGGGCCTTCGAAATGTCCATGTCGGAAATGTGCATCTGCTAAGAGAAGATTGAGGTATCAGGGAAATAACTGGGTAAAATTATGTGGAGTATAACTGGCACGTTGATAGATTTGTGGAAGTGTTGTTGTTAGATCAGAATTAACGTACAACGCATTCAATATTCTGGTAATATGCATGTCTCCAGACCATATGGTTTTTGGCTCTCTGTCCCGTGCAGCCCTGGAGAAACAATTTGCCACAAAACTAATGTCCGTATTGCTGGGGGGGGCCGAAGTGTCACCACGAAAGTATTCTTTACAAAAAGTAACAATTGTTTTATATAAAGAGTCTTCTTTAAAGTCAAAAACCTGTCCGCTTAGCTTCAGGGTTTCTAACAACATGTCGATATTTTCAAGATAATTCTTCTGATTTTTCCATATCTTTTCAATCCATTTAATATTATAATTTGTTCGCCCATGGAAATAAGCAAAAAAATTTTCCAACCCTTCCTTTTGCTCAATATAGATGTCTTTGGATATTACTATATCAGGAGCATAAACGATCTCCTCAAGCACCCTTAGAAATCGATTTAATCCTTGAAATAGCAAAGGGAGATATGGTCTATATTCTTGGTTTTTAACCCTTTTTACAAAACCGATGTAGCTGAAGATCTGGTCTATATGGTTAGAACTTATGTAACCCGGATGTCGCGGAATCCGATTCAACAAAGTTTGGGTTCGGCGAGAGTCGATTATTTTCGGTACAGGCAGATCAGGAGGGATACAAGCAGAAAAAATGTTGGAATCAGCGATATTTTCAAATGTGTTTTGCTGCAATACGGATTTTAACAAGTAAGGATACCGTTCTATTTCTTGCACCTATCCGCCCCCTTTTTCCAAGATATTATATCACTTTTGTTTTTTTAATCAACCATCATATTAAATATGCTAAAACCCTAATTGACCATAAACAAAACGGGAGAAATATATTATGTGTTTAATTTTATACGGGTTCGCCTTTGATGCCTTGTTGTAGCGAAACGAAGATACCGTTATCGGGGAATCTTGTACATTCTAGACTTACGCACAATTGGGGTAAAATTTCACCGAACATTCCGGCGCACCCATGCCAGACCGATACGACCCCACAGGTTATACAGTAAAAGGCAGTAGGGTATCATTTTTTCAATTAGAGGGGTAAGGTAACAGAGTCTTATCAAGTCTCTATAGAGCTGGTGGATGTCATCTGTATCGATAAATATTCGGGAGCCTTGATGACGGAAGCCCCATCTTCGCGAAATTTTTTGAGCCGTCAGTTCACCATCTCGCATAGTGATCACCGCATTGAAAGGACCAGCCGGTCTATAAGGTTCCGTTGACAAATTGTTGAGTGATTCCACAGCTGCGGTTACGAGACCGGCCTGCCATGAATCGGCATCAAAATCTTGCGGACCGGTGGTTTTATCGATGGGATAGACATTGATCATCCTGATCGCTGCTTGGGCCTGGTGACAGGCAACTGGACAGCCCGAGAAAAAAATAGGGCATAAACCATGGGGAGCAAGAGATGCGGAAAAAAGCTCCACCTCGGACATGGGCTTCCCATTCACTTCCAGTCGACTAATACGTGAAGTTAGGGTGTGGGCAAGAAATCCCTCTGTACCCGAAGCGGCGTGCATGCCCAGAAACATGATCGCTTCCGCATTTTTCAGGTCTCCCATGCCTGGTACCGATCCGAGCCTGTAGCCGGAAATGACCTGCGCCCGTGGGTCGATACGTTCGGAAATAATGTTATAACCTGTCCTGTGGAAGTCCTTGACTATTATATGATCAACACCGGCATCAAAGAGGCCTTTAACTACTTTATTGACATCCTGTGTCATTCCGACACAGGCACGACGCCAGGCTTTGGTCATAAATGATGATGCCCGATAACTCCAGCAACAGGAGCTGCCTTCAATATCGGAAATAATAAGGATACTTTTAAAACGCGTGTTCATTATTTTTAATATTCCAACCTTTTCTGATATAATTATCGCCGTGGTTTAACCCGAAACGCTGTTATAGGTTCATAAATCAGGTCGTTTTCCCTGAAGCGGGTCGGCCTTAAGGGATGAATATCCTCGGTTTGGATCCGGCCGTCTGCGATTAACTCGGCTACAACCATACCTGCGGCCGGAGCGTGCTGGAACCCGTGGCCGGAAAAACCGGCTACGCAAATAAAGTTCTCAAGTTCCGGAAAAGCGCCGATAACAGCGTGGTGATCAGGGGTCAATTCGTAGTGGCCGACCCAGCCACGGACGATCCGGGCCCGCTCCAGGGTCGGAACTCGCCTGCTCGACTCGATGGCCGTCCACTCCTCGGCATCGAAATTGACATGGTGGCTGAAAGATTCTTCCCCGGACGGACCACCCAAGATAAGCCCCAGACCTTCGCGTTTCATGTACCAGCCGGAATCCATGTCTATAATCATAGGGAAGGATTCTGGAATTTCATCGAATGTGTCAGTGAAAAAGAGATGACGCCTTAGCGGCCCTATGGGGAGTTCAAGTCCGGCCCGGGTGGCCACCTGACCGGCCCAAGGACCGGTTGCATTGACAACCACATGGGCCTTGATTTCATGCCCTCCGGCAGTCAGCACGCTATTAACCTTTTTATTGGAAATGGAAAAACCGTCGACTTGAATCTTTTCAAGAAACACCGTTCCACCCTGCCGGGCCTTTTTAACAAAGGCCTGTAGGACTTCCATGGTTCCATAGAAGCCGTCGTTTATGGTATACGATCCGCCTGCAAGATCATCGACTCTGAGGAATGGCCACTGCCTGCTCACTTCTTCCGGCGTGAGCAACTCCACCGGGATTTTCTGCTCGGCCATCAGTCGGGATGTGTTTTCGAGAACAGACCATTTGCCCGGTGTGGCCGCCAGAAAAAGGTAGCCGTATGGTCTGAAATTGGGGTCAACGCCGAATTCATCTTTAAAGCCCCGGAAAACCTCCCGGGATATCAAGGAGAAGCGGATGTTGACGGCTGTGGAGAACTGGGTCCTTAATCCCCCGAGACATGTGGAAGTGGCTCCCTGGGCTCCGATTTCACCCTGTTCCAGAACAACCACATCATTGACGCCCTTTTTGGTTAGTTGATAGGCGATGCTGGCACCGATAATTCCGCTGCCGATGATGACGACTTGCGCTTTTGCGGGTAATTCTGACTTCATTCTTTGAACTCTCGGTCTCCTGGTTGGGTAGTAGTGCGTTTATTGTTGTTTGCATACTATTGAAACCCAATTTTCTTTTGTAAGTATCTCGATTATTTCAAAACCAAGATTTTCCATCTTCTCCATAACCATATCCTTGTTTTTTTCAATAATACCTGAGCTAACAAATATGCCATTGTCTGCCATAACCCTTTTGACGTCATCCATCAGGGTTAAAATCGTATCTAATGTTATATTGGCGGCAACAAGATCAAACCGGTGCTCCACTTTATCAACAAGGTTGCCGGTTATGACTTTGAACATTGATTTTTCTATCCTGTTTTGCATCAAATTATTGAGGGCAACCTCTGAAGCGACTTCATCGTTGTCTGTTCCCCAGACCTTTCCGGCGCCAAGTTTTGCAGCCGCTATCATCATGATGCCGGAACCGGTTCCCACATCCAGAAAAGAATCTCCCCTTTTCAGATACTTTTCAATCATGCTGACGCATAGACTCGTGGTCGGATGCAAGCCAGTACCAAAAGCCATACCCGGATCAATCTCAAGAACGATTTCATTTTGACCCTTGGAATATTCACGCCACACCGGTTTCACCACAATGTTTGCACTGATCTTCTCCGGCCAGAAATGGGCTTTCCACGATTCTGCCCAGTCCATTTCATTTATATCAGAATACACAATTGTGCATATAATACCGCTTTCCTTTTCGAGACTTGCCATCCTTTCTTTTAAAACCCGGCACCTTCCTTCAGATTTTTCATTATTGGGGAAATAACCGATCACCGCAAAATGTTCGGGCTTTATTGCATCTTTTCCCCAACCTTCCGGTGGTTCGATATCCGGTTCCTCGACTACTACGCCCTGTAGCCCAAAGTCATAAAACACATTTGAAATAAGATCTATGGCTAATTGTTTATCATTAAAATCGAATATAACTTTTGCTTCGATCCATTTCATGGTCTTATAAAGAAAGTTTCCTTTGGTGGATTAAAATAGCCGTGTTTTATATGCGGAAAAGACTTTCGAATTCGGCTTAATAAATTTTTCATACCCACCGGCATTCCATGATTTGCGACAGCGGACATGATATTTAGGTATCTGATGGGATCGAAATTCAAATTTCGCCATTGGATCATATTTATCGGATACCGCCTAATAAAGTCCGTCAGCGCGTTCACTTCTTCCGGAGTGTCGGTAAACCCCGGACAGTTCAGATAGTTTATGGCCACAAATTTTCCCCGTTGAAGCGAAATATCTATGCTTTTTTTTACATCAGAGAAACCATAACCCATTGGTTGAAAATATGCATCATAGCATTCTTTTCTAACGCTGTTGAGGCTTATACGGATGCTGTCAAGACCCGTGTCAAACAGGTTTTGAAGGATCTCCGGTCTGCTTCCATTGGTGTTCATGTTTATTGTGCCGTCGAGTGTATCTGAACGTATTAAGCCTATGGCCGGCAAGATAGCATCGGCTGCCAGCAGTGGGTCTCCTTCACACCCCTGCCCAAAGCTTACAATGCTTCGCTTTACCCTCCTTATATGTTCAAGGGCTACTTCCGCAATTTCTTCGGGTGACGGCGTAAAAGCGATCCTGTCCTGGCTGTGAGCGATCTCGTCATTTTTCTGAAGAGAGAGGCAGCCCAGACAACGAGCGTTACAAAGTCCGGCCGTAGGCAGCGGCGCCTCGTATCTTCCCAGAAAAAAATTCTTTCCGGCCGGACACCCATATTCCAGTGCGCATTTTTCAAGATGCTCTCTTAACCTGTTAGCCGGCATTTTATTCCTCATCTGGCGGATTCCGGCTATAACGCCTTCGGGTTTCATCAGCCTCAAATCCTGCCGTCTTTCTTTATCCACAAGTATTGCGGCGGATCTGAACTTGCCCCTGTACCATCCCACCGCACCGTATGAAAAAAGGGGCAGATATTCGGCCCCCTCGTCTTCCCTATAGGCGCTTATATGAGAAACCACATATCCTGGTGAATTAAATACGGCGACAGGGAATATCTGCTCTCCGGGTGAGTATGGATTTTCCTCAAGGGTTTCGAGACCGTGGTTGTCCATATTGTACAGGATGGGCCTTCTGTTTGGCATAAGCATAAGTTCTCCGCCAAAAGGCATATCGATGGTTTCATCCAATGTCAGGGGAACCAGAGATGGACCGTTCATACCAACGGCTGCGTATCCTTCAAGGTCAAAAATCTCTCCAGTTTGATTCGCGACAACGGCTGTCACGAGAGGTTTTTTCTTTTTTCCTGACTTTTGGTTCATGCTCTGGCTCGCTTTTGGTGAAGAATTTATCTAAAATAAGATAAATATCATAGTGTTTAATCAAATTATACGTCTTTGTAAATTTAAGCGATCAATATTTTTATATTAATTATTATAGTAAAATTCGAGATGAATTCTTCATGAGAAATCCAAGCTTAACTCAATAAAATATAATGTTTGAAAATAAATCAACAATAGAATATTATTTACAAAATATTTGGATCAAATAATATTTACGGAGGATCGTCAAATGAAAAGCTATCGGAAAGAATTGTGGTTTGATGTGCCGACCCGGCGAGCGCTGATCAATATTACCCCGCAGGTTGAGAAATGTTTAAGAGAAAGCGGCATCAAGGAAGGATTTCTACTTTGCAACGCAATGCATATAACAGCCTCAGTATTTATCAATGACGATGAATCGGGCCTTCATCATGACTACGAGGTATGGCTTGAAAAACTGGCGCCCCACGAGCCGGTTTCCCAGTATCGGCATAATGTTGGTGGGGACAACGCCGACGCGCATATGAAAAGACAGATCATGGGGCGTGAGGTGGTTGTGGCGGTCACGGAAGGCCAGCTCGACTTTGGCACCTGGGAACGGATATTCTACGGCGAATTTGACGGAAGACGAAGTAAGCGGGTTTTAGTAAAGATAATCGGGGAATAGTTTTCATTTAGTCCAAAAACCCCTCCTTAATAGTAATTTCACTTTGGCTTTTGATTTGCGACAGCAGCGCGGCAAAGGTTGTGGACTTCTTTTGCTGAAGCAAACTTTGCGTTACAGCTGCTTTTTCTTTGCTAAATTCATCGAATTCAGGCAATTTTTTCTCCCTGAACTGGATAACATAATACCCCTTTTTCCCTTTTATGACTTTTTCCGATAATTTATTTTCATTTGTAAGTTTAAAAGCAGCCTCGGAAATTTCGCTCTCAGATCCAATTTTTGGAATCGAATCATTACGTTTGTAAAAGCCGGTGGTAGTTGGAGTCAAATTATAATTTTTGCTTTCCGTGCTCATGGATTTACCACTTTTTAAAGCAGCAAGAAACTCATCTGCGTCCTTGCTTGCTTTCGCATCCTGCCTTTCCTTCACCAAGTCGGCCCGGACCTCTTCCTTTACCTTCTCGAATTCGGATATCTTTTCGGGAATTTTCTCGATCACCTGGAGAATGTAATACCCGTCTTCAAAATCCTGAACATCGCTAATCTCCATAACCGGAAGATTAAATGCGGTTGATGCAAATTTCTTGGGGTTATTGGTACCTTTTTCCGGGCCCATTCTTGTAAAAAAACCTGTAGTAAGAACATTCAGGTTTCGTTCTTTTGCTGCTTGTAAAAGGTCGTCACCTTCAAAAGAAACATCGGAAACCTCTTCTGCCATGTCGTACGCGAGATATTTCGCCTTTTCATCGGTAAGTTTATTTTGTATTTTCTTTTTGGCTTCATCAAAAGAAAGGGTAGATGCTTCATTTACCTTTTCAACCTTGATAATATGCCATCCAAACCGGGTGCGTACCGGTTCACTGATCTCTCCGGCTTTCATGGAAAAAGCCCTGTCTGCAAAGGGTTTTACCATGGCCTCCTTGCTGAATGCGCCAAGGGATCCTCCCTTGTCTCGAGATGGACCTTCTGAATACTTTTTTGCCAGTTTGCCGAAATCGGAAAAGGCGCGCGGCTCGGGTCCATAGACCACGTACAGGGAACGCCAATCATAGAAGATGTCGTCCAGCCCATTTTCCAGCCAGTCGACAAGGTGATCCTCGTTAGCCTCGTTGGCCCGCAGGTCGCGGATCAGATTGGCGAAATTACTTCGCAATGCAGCGGGCGGCATGACCGGATCGCTCTCATAGCCTTCGGTGATCAGCCGCTTTCCGCGGGCCGAATCGTCAAATGTCTCGGCCGTCCAGCTCAGTCCGAGTCCCGGATCCAGAGTGTTGGCCAGGTAGCGCATGCGGCTGCCATCCTCGAC
>PVMS01005499.1_pt1 | contig 11112 bp, 10 predicted proteins | sample 1853461 | NCBI WGS metagenome assembly PVMS01 (sample SAMN08582032, study PRJNA380276) | Marine sediment metagenome, whole genome shotgun sequencing project. | isolation source: ocean sediment barecode stripped | collected 2017
ACAAATAATCTGGCCTGCGGGTCACTCATTGCGGGTCTTACTCGACGTTCTGGATCTGCTCGCGCATTTGCTCAATGAGTACTTTGAGCTCAACAGCTGCTTTCGTGGTTTCTGCGTCAGCGGACTTGGAGCCGAGCGTGTTGGCCTCGCGATTGAGTTCCTGCATCAGAAAGTCGAGTCGTCGACCGACCGGCTCAGCACTCGCCAGAGCCTGGCGGATTTCCACGAGGTGGCTATCGAGTCTGTCCAACTCTTCGTCGACGTCGAGCTTCTGTGCAATCAGGGCCAGTTCAACTTCGAGTCGTGCCGGATCCGCTTCGACATCGATGCGTTCGATACGCTCACGTTGTTTTGCGTGCGCACCTGCCAGCACGTCTGGCATGCGTTCCCGCACGGATGCGCTCAGGGTCGCAATATCGGCACAGCGGGACTCGATCATCACTGCGATGCGTTCGCCCTCACTGGCGCGCATTTCGGTCATCGCCAGCAGCGCCTGCTCGAGCAATGCAACGGCCTCCTCTTGCAACGGTTCCGCGTCGACCTCTGTTTCGCTAATGACGCCTGGCCAGCGCAATATGTCGACGGGATTCGGCAGCGAAGACTCCGCCAATGTTTCGCGAATTTCTGTGACCCGCGTAGCGATCAATTGCACCAGATCGGCGTTAAGCTTCATGTCCACTTGTTGATCGAAGGCACGTCGCAAATGCAGGGCACATTCAACCTTGCCGCGCTTGAGCACGGTGGAAACCTGTTGTTTGAACGCCTGTTCTTTGGGTCGCAATTCGTCCGGCAAACGAAATTGCACATCAAGGTAACGGTGATTGACGGCGCGCAATTCCCACGTCAAAGTGCCGCCGTCTGATTCGGCTGACTGCCGCGCAAAGCCTGTCATACTGTGTAACATCGATTCATTGTTATTGAACTGATCTTAGCCCGCAACCGCTATGCAAATTGAATACGCCAAAGTCTCCGCATTAGGGGACCGCTCGGACAACCAGGACCGCGCCGCCGTCGTCGTTGCAGACAACGCCGCGCTGATGCTTGTCTTCGACGGCATGGGCGGGCACTCCGACGGCGCGCGTGCGGCCGAGACCGGCCTCAAGGTCGTCCAGGATCTGTTCATGGATGCTCAGTTACCGATATTCGACCCACAGGGCTTCTTGTACATGGCGCTCGCGCGGGCACATGACGAAGTCGTCGACATTGGCAGGGATGTTGCGGTTGATTTTCGGCCGCGCGCGACCTGCGCAATCTGCCTCGTTCAGGAAGGTGGTTCGTTCTGGGCACATATCGGCGACAGTCGTATTTACCAGGTACGCGATGGCACCGTACTGTCGCGTTCCCGGGACCACAGTCACGTTGAAGTACTGATACAGGAAGGGGCGATCACTGAGGAAGAGGCGCAGGATCACCCAATGCGTAACTTCGTCGAGTGTTGCATCGGCGGCGACGCACCTGTGCCCGATATGAGCATCACGGGCTGGCAGGAACTGCATCAAGGGGATGTGCTGTTGGCGTGCTCCGATGGGCTGTGGTCAGGCTTAGGTGATGAAGACATGGCGCAGATCGGCATGCCGGGCGAAGACAGTCTTGCACAAAATCTCAAGAGCCTGAGCATTCAGGCCCTTAGCGCGAACGCACCATACAGCGACAATACAACCGGCACCGCCCTACGCTGGGTCAGCACCAAAGAACAATAATGGGGTCAGAGCCCTTTTAGCCAAAAGGGCTCTGACCCCGATAGAAAAACAATAAGCAGGAGAAGAGCCATGCGCCCAAGTGGACGCGACGTCGACCAAATGCGGGTCGTCCGTTTTACCCCCGACTTCACGCGGTATGCCGAAGGCAGTGTGCTGGCCGAATTTGGCGATACCCGCGTGTTGTGCACGGCCAGCGTGGAGAACCGCGTGCCGCCCTGGATGCGCGGCAAGGGCAGCGGCTGGGTGACCGGCGAGTACGGCATGTTGCCGCGAGCGACGAATACCCGGTCTTCACGAGAGGCAACACGCGGCAAGCAGGGTGGCCGCACTCTCGAGATTCAGCGTCTGATCGGACGTTCGCTACGCGCGATCATCGATCTCGACGCACTCGGCGAGCGCACGATTACGCTCGACTGCGACGTCATTCAGGCGGACGGTGGAACCCGCACCGCGTCGATAAGCGGTGCCTTCGTGGCGCTGTCGCTCGCGATGCAGCGCATGTCGAAAAGCAAAGCTATCAAGAAGAACCCGCTCTACGGTCAGGTTGCCGCCGTTTCCGTCGGCATCTATCGCGGCGCTTCTGTTCTTGACCTCGACTATGCGGAAGACTCGGAAGCAGAAACGGACATGAATGTTGTCATGAACGAAGCAGGCGGATTCATAGAAGTGCAGGGAACGGCCGAGGGCCATGCATTTAGCGATGACGAATTTGCAGCAATGCTCGGGCTGGCGAAGAAGGGTATTGGTGAAATCGTCACCGCGCAGAACGAAGTATTGGCGAGATAAAACCAATGCATGCTCATGCGGGCAAAATCGTCATGGCCAGCGGCAACGCCGGCAAATTGCGCGAAATCGTCAGAATTCTGGGCGACCTGAATGTCACTGTGGTGCCGCAATCGGAATTGGGCGTTAGTGACGCAGAAGAGACCGGCACAACGTTTATCGAAAACGCGCTGATCAAGGCGCGGCATGCGGCAAGCGTGACAGGGTTAGCGGCGATCGCGGATGATTCGGGCCTCGCCGTCGATGCGCTCGACGGCCGACCGGGTGTTTACTCCGCACGTTATTCGGGTCCGGAGGCGGATCCGGAAAAAAACATAGACCGCCTGCTGGAGGAGCTCAAAGGTGTGCCCATTGATCAGCGTGGCGCAACGTTTCATTGCGTCGCCTGTTACGTAACACCCACTGGGGCCAAGCCCGTCATTGCGGAGGGCGAATGGCGAGGATCGATCCTGCACGAACGCCAGGGTAGCGGCGGATTTGGCTATGACCCCGTGTTCTTCGATCCGGAGCTGCGCCTCAGCTCAGCCGAACTCAACGCGGATCAAAAAAACGCGCGCAGCCACCGCGGCAGAGCGCTGCAGGAGCTGGCGCGCCAGCTGCGCGAACTGGAATGTCTGTAAGCGCCAGTCATCTCGAGCAACTGCCGTTATCACTTTACGTGCACCTGCCATGGTGCGTGCGCAAGTGTCCGTATTGCGATTTCAATTCCTACACGGCGGGCGATGACGCACCACGTGAACAGTATGTTGCGGCACTGCTTGTTGATCTGGAAACCGAAGCGCAACGAGCGTCCGGGCGGCAACTCGTCAGCATCTTCCTCGGTGGTGGCACACCCAGTTTTTTTACACCGGCACAGATCGCGGTCGTGCTCGAACGAATCGGTAACCTGTTCGCTTTGGCTCCTGACATTGAAATCACAATGGAAGCGAATCCGGGCACGATAGAGTGTGGCGATCCTGCCGGCTACCACGAGGCCGGGATCAATCGATTGTCAATTGGCGCGCAGAGTTTCTCGGCGGCGTCGCTTGCCTTGCTAGGGCGCATTCACAGTGTCGACGATATTGAGCGCTCCGTAACAGAAGCGCGCGCGGCCGGTTTCGACAACATTAATCTCGATATCATGTATGGACTACCTGGACAGTCAGGCGCGGCCGCAATTTTCGACATCGAGCAAGCGGCGCGGCTTGAGCCGTCTCACCTGTCTTGGTACCAGCTCACGCTGGAGCCGAATACGGTGTTCCATTCGCGTCCGCCTGAAGGACTGCCTGATGACGAGACGGCCTTCGAGATACAAAATTTTGGCCAGGCGCGGTTGGCGGAGCTCGGTTTTGAACAATACGAAGTGTCAGCCTATGCTCGTGACGATCGGCGTTCGGTGCACAATCTCAATTACTGGCTGTTTGGCGACTACCTGGCGGTCGGGGCGGGCGCGCATGGCAAGATTTCAACGGCTGACGGAATCTGGCGCTATGCAAAACCGGCGAATCCACGCCAGTACATCGATAATTTTGAAAGCAAGACTCATACGACCGACCTGCAAGCTGTTTCGGCTCAGGAACGCCTGTTCGAGTTCATGCTGAATGCGCTGCGCCTGACGTCGGGATTTGACGAGCAGTTGTTCGTGGCCCGCACCGGGCTGGAAGTGGAATACCTGCGGACGAAATTGGCAGGACTGGTTGATAAGGGTCTAATCGTTCAGGTCGGCGCGACTTTTTGGCAGGTAACGCCTCTCGGGAGACGTTTTTTGAACGATTTGCAGGCCGAATTTCTGCCCGAATAGCTTATGCCGTTATTCACAACACAGCGCGGATACCTGTATTTTCAGTGTAAGAGGCGACGCAGCTCATTTTGAGTGTCGCAAAACGCGCGTAATGCTTTGTTATTTCAGTGTTTATCAAAATGGACACAAAATAGGCATTTTGGCAACGGTGCTTGAAAATCCGCACCTTAGCTCATTCGTTCAATTTTCTTCCACAGACTTATCCACAGGATCTGTGGATAAACTATCCAGTAACGACGGGGGCTTGCGGCGATGGCCGCTTCACTATATATTACGCGCCCTTTTAAGCACTCTCGAGTGCCCCGGAGAGCAAGACAATGAAAGCCGACATTCACCCCAACTACGCCGATATCAAGGTGACCTGTAGTTGCGGAAACGAGTTCACAACGCGTTCCACGCTCGGCGAAGATCTCTTGATTGAGGTTTGCTCTTCCTGTCATCCGTTTTATACCGGCAAGCAGAAGATCGTCGATTCCGGCGGCCGCGTAGACAAGTTCCGTCGCAAGTACGGAATGAGCTAGGGGTTGACCCTGATTGCCTGCGTTTTCGCGTAGCTGCTAGTCTGTTAAGAAGTCACTGCACCGCCTGCTCGGGTAGCGCTCTGCTATGCTCGTTCGGCTAACAATTAGGAGGCTTGAAGAAGACGATGACTAAGGAAGCGTTTCACCTGACCAGTCCCAGCGGCACCGAAATCGACCTGCCGGTACGCACCGGCACCGTGGGCCCAGACGTAATTGACATCGGTAAGCTCTACAAGGAGCAGGGGGTTTTCACCTATGACCCTGGATTTGTAGCGACAGGCAGTTGCGAGTCCGACATCACCTATATCGACGGTGAGCAGGGCATCCTTATGTACAGGGGCTACCCGGTTGAGCAACTCGCTGCGAATTCCAGCTTCATCGAGGTTTCCTACTTATTGCTCAATGGCGAATTGCCTACTTCCAGTGAGTTGGCCGAATTCGATAACACTATCCGCACCCACACCATGCTCAACGAGGGCATGTTGAATTTCTTCAAGGGATTTCGCTATGACGCTCACCCAATGGCGATGCTGTCGGCTGTAGTGGGTTCAATGTCGGCCTACTACCATGATTCGATGGACTCGTCCGACGCGAGGCACCGCGATATTTTCGCACATCGCATTCTCGCGAAATTACCAACCATCGCAGCGGCGGCTTACAAACTGAACAGCGGGCAGCCGTTCATTTATCCGCGCAACGACCTCAACTACTGCGAGAACCTGTTGCAAATGCTATTCGCCGTGCCGGCAGAGCCGTATGAGATCGATCCGATCGCTGTCGAGGCGCTCGACTTGCTGTTCATATTGCATGCCGACCATGAGCAAAATTGTTCGACATCAACGGTACGAATGGCTGGTAGCTCTGGTGCAAACCCGTACTCCGCAATTGCAGCTGGTATTTCAGCTCTGTGGGGACCGGCGCACGGCGGTGCGAATGAGGCCGTACTCAAGATGCTCAAGGAGATTGGCGACACGAGTCAGATCAAGAAGTATGTCGCGAAGGCGAAAGACAAGAACGATCCGTACCGCCTGATGGGCTTCGGTCATCGTGTTTACAAGAACTTCGATCCTCGCGCCACGATTATTCGTGACATGGCGCATAAGGTGCTCGAGAAACTTGGTCGCGAAGATACGCCGATGTTTGATCTCGCTCGCGAACTCGAAAAAATCGCGCTCGAAGATGACTACTTCGTTGAGAAGCGGCTGTACCCGAACGTCGATTTCTACTCCGGTATTATTTATCGTGCGTTGGGAATTCCGACGTCGATGTTCACTGTGATGTTTGCAATCGGGCGCTCGGTTGGCTGGACGGCACACTGGCGAGAGATGATTTCTAATCCTGCAGGACGCATCGCCAGACCACGACAGCTGTATACCGGTACGGCGCAACGCGACTATGTGGCTATAGAAAAACGGTAGGAGGGCCTTTAGGCTCGAATGAGCCTGGTTCGCGGCTAAAGCCGCTCCTACAACAAAGCCGCAACGGCTTTTTCGGCGGCACGCTGCATCGGTTTGCCGTCGATCGGCGAGATTGGTGACTGGCGGATGCCGTCAACCGGGAACACGGTAGCCTCGACAAGCTCGTCACCAAACTCAAACTGAAGGCCGGCGAATGTTTCGGGCATGGCGCCACGCCCGCGGCTGGTTTTCAGGCGTCGCTCGTACGGTCTGTAGCGATATCCAAGAGAGCGAAGCTCAGCCGCAACAGCTTCCGCGCTATCTGAAAAAACATGCAAATTAATTGCAGAATTCTCGTCGGCAGTACCAATTAGCACGGGCCCAACCAGTCGTGGCGTAAACAGTCTCAACATATGCATCACGGCAAGCGTCGCCTCACGCATTGTGCGTAGAAAACCTTCGTGAGATTCGCGGCCGTACAAAGCAAGGTGGTCACTGACGGCAAGTTCGATTTCGGCATTGCGCGGCAAAGAACCTCGCGTGCTCATGCCAAGTCGTTCCGCAGCCTTGATCTTCGCGGCCCGATAATCGCGCAGCCCCTGATCTACAATAATTCGCGCCGCCTCCTGCGCCAGCATCTGCCGCGCGCGGTCGTCGCCGTTCGATCGATTCTTTGGCATGGCCTTAGAAGAGAGACTCTGTCTCTTCTTCTTCACCGGGTTCATCATCAATACGATCAATGCCAGCGGCGTCGTTGAAAATGTCGGGCGTCTCTGCGACATCTTCGCAGACGGGAATGTGGCCCTCGCGAAAGAACTCCCACATCGTATTTGGCTGGCCGGCACGAGCAGGACAACCTGTGGCGCGATCGATCCGAGTTGAGATGATTCCCTCGGGCTGTGGCATCTGATGCTCAGGCGCCCCACGCAACGCGATGCGCATGAACTCAATCCAGATCGGCAGCGCCGTTCGCGAACCTTCTTCGCCAGGTGCGAGCGGCAGGTCGTCGTCATAGCCAACCCACACGACGGTCGCCAAATCGGCGTTGAAACCACCAAACCATGCATCTCGCTGATCGTTTGAAGTACCCGTCTTGCCGGACAGGTCGCGGCGACCCAGTACGAGCGCCCGTCGCCCGGTGCCACGCCGAATGACATCGCGCATCAGGTCCTGAATAAGAAACGCATTCTGCTCGGTGATCGCGCGCGGAGCTTTGTTTACCTGTGCAAAAAGCTCTGGTGCCGTCGCGGCATCCGGTCGGTATTCAAGCGCGACCTCAGCCATCTGCTCCAGTGGCAACTCCTCGATCGGGTTACCCTCCTCATCGAACTCAATGATTCGGTCCTCGTCGGGTTCAGCATCACATGCCCTGCAAACCACAAGAGGCTCAGCGCGGTAAAGCGCCTCGCCTTCCGGTCCGAATATCGAGTCGATGACGTAGGGTTTGACCGCATAGCCACCATTTGCAAACACGGTAAAGCCCTGCGCCATGTCCAGCGGCGTTGCGTTGCCGCCGCCCAGGGCCAGAGAGCCGTTGCGAATGAGCGCCGCATCGCCAAAACCGAACTTGGCAATGTGCTCTATGGCATTGCCGAAGCCGGTTTCGAAAAGCAGCAGGCGCACCGAAACCAGATTCATGGAGCGCACGATTGCATCGCGCAGTCGGGTCGGACCATAGAAGCGACCACTGTAATTGATTGGCCGCCAGACGGCCTCGAGCTCCGAAGAACTGATTACGATAGGCGCATCGAGAACCACTGTGGCTACGGTATTGCCATGTTCCAGTGCCGCGGAATAAATGAAAGGCTTAAAAGAAGAGCCGGGTTGGCGCGAAGCTTGCGTGGCGCGATTAAACTTGCTGATCGCGAAATCGAAGCCACCCGCAAGGCTGCTGATGGAGCCGTCTTGCGGGTCAAGGGCGACCACCCCGCTTTGTGCCTCGGGTACCTGCGCCAAAGCCCAAGAATCGGTGGTGGTTGGCATGATAAGGATGAAGTCGCCAACAGTAAGTAGTTCGGTAACTGATTCCGGGGCCGGTCCAAACGTCGAACGATCAATAAACGGTTTTGCCCAAGATAAACCGCTCCACGGAAGTTCCAGTTTCGCGCCGCTGCTTGTAATCGTAGTAGCGCTATTACTGACTTCGTCGACCTCTATGACTATTGCCACCGTCAAACCACCGGGCGCGTACTGTTCCAGGGTCTGCCTGATCTCAACCGGCCATTCGTCGAAAGGAGTCTCAAGAACATCCGCTGTCAGTCCAAACTGGCTCAACTGATTCAGCGGTCCCCGATAGCCACGCCGACGTGTGTATTCCAAAAGCCCGTTGCGCAGAGAATAGTTTGCTGCGCGCTGCATGCGTGCGTCGAGCGTCGTAACAACCTGATATCCGTCCGTGTAAGTTGCCTCGCCGTAGCGCGACAACATCTCGCGCCGCACCATCTCGGCAACGTAAGGTGCGTTGAGTTCAATAGCGGCGCCATGCATACGTGACTCAATGGGCAGCGCCATTGCGTCCGAGTATTGTTGCTGGTCGATATATCCGATGTCGGCCATGCGACCAAGCACATAGCCGCGCCGCATTTCGGCGTTGGCAGCGCTGCGGACCGGGTTATAACGGGAAGGTGCCGGTAGTACGCCGGCCAGTGTCGCCGCTTCGGCAATGCCGATGTCTGCGAGTGACTTGTTGAAATAGACTTGCGCCGCGGCAGCAACGCCGTAGGCGCGCTGACCGAAAAACATCTTATTAAGGAACAGCGCCATGATCTGTTCCTTGCTGAACTCACTCTCTATATGAACCGCGAGTGATGCTTCCTTGAACTTGCGCTCACCAGTCTGATCGAGCGACAGGAAGTAGCTGCGCGCGAGTTGTTGGGTCAACGTGCTGCCGCCGCTCTCGATATTGCCGGTAGATACGAGCTGAAATAGTGCTCTGAGAATGCCGCGATAGTCGATGCCCGGGTGCTCCCAGAACCGCTGATCCTCTGCGGCAACAAAAGCGTTTACGACATGCGGCGGAACCTCATCATAAGTAACAAGCACCCGACGTCGCTCACCAATCTCCGATATGAGGTGGCCGTCGCGACTGAATATGCGCAGCGGTATTTGCAACGGTATGTCGCGAATTGTCTCTGCGGCGGGCAGAGCGGGCTCGACATAGTAATAGGCACCAACCACAGCGGCCACACCGCCTATGGCGGCGCTGACGCCGAGCCCGGCGGCGGCAATCAAAGCGCGAATAAGGGCGCGCTTCGAATTGTGACGCCTGTTCTTGCGCGTTTTTGACGGTCTTTGCATAGTTGCTGGTGTCGTCTTTAGGCCTCTTCGAGCGGCTGCCGCATGCGCGGCAACACCCAATTCACCTATTAATTAGTGTGTTGGTGCCCGAAAGGTGCAAAAAATGTGGCATTTCGCGGGCATTTGCCCCGTGAACCCAAACCCAAGGTCGCAGATGATAGCTAGGGAGCGCTATGGCCCGCAATACATGCATAAATTGCCTGTGTTTCGACCGTACGCCCCGGGGTACCAACCAGTTCACGGAATAAGCTTGACGAGCGGCTTACCATACGGATCGTTGGATCGTGAACAAAGTCACGTTTTATTTAACATTTTGTTGATATATAGTTAAATCGAATTGCTGAGACCCAGACTACATTTGGCTCGCAACTTACCGACCTAGAAGGAAAAACACGTGTTGTTCGGCAAAAAAACTCTACCACTGTTGGGCCTTGATATCACGACGTCGTCGGTGAAGCTGATAGAGCTTTCCCAGAGCGGAAAACGCTTTCGTGTAGAGTCCTATTCAGCGGAGCCCACGCCACCGAGCTCGGTCAGTGAGAAGGCAATTGTTGATGCCAAGGCCGTCGGTGAAGCTATACGTCGTGCTGTAAAACGCGCTGGTGCAAAAGCCACAGATGTGGCGGTTGCAATCAGCGGTGACGCGGCGATCACCAAGGTCATTCAAATGCCATCAAGCCTCTCGGACAGAGATCTTGAAGGCCAGGTCGAGATTCAGGCCGACCAGTACATTCCATTCCCGATGGAGGAGGTCAGTTTTGACTACGAAATCGTGGGACCGAATGAGAAAGACCCCGAATTGCTGGATGTCTTGCTGGTTGCTACCCGGACCGACAACGTCGAGCAACGCGAATCGGCAGTGAATGCCGCAGGACTCGCAACGCACGTCGTTGACGTCGAGGCATTTGCTCTCGAGAACGCCTGTGCGTTGTTGAGCCATCAGATTCCTGACGGCGGCATGGGACAGTCAGTTGCAGTCGTCGATATTGGCGCCAGCAGCACGACGTTCAGTGTTTTGCAGGACCTGAAAGTTATTTACACGCGTGACTTTAACTTCGGCGGGCAGCAGCTCACCGAGGAAATCATGCGTACCTACGGCCTGTCGATGGAAGACGCGGGCCGGGCCAAGAAGCAAGGTGGTTTGCCCAGCAATTACCAGCCTGAGGTTCTTGAGCCGTTCATTGACGACATGACGCAACAGGTCAGTCGCTCATTACAGTTCTATCTGGCATCAGGCGGTGGTCGTGAGCAGCCGGACATGATCCTGGTATGCGGTGGTTGCGCCAACATTCCAGGTATTGCCGACGTCATCTCCAGCCGTGTGGGTATCCCGACTGAAATCGGAGACCCGCTGGGCCAGATGAAAATTTCATCCAAAGCCAAATCGCAGGGAGTGCACAAAGATGCAACAGCACTTCTCACCGCGTGCGGTCTTGCACTGAGGAGCTTTGACTAATGCCACGTATTAATCTACTCCCATGGCGCGAGGCTGAGCGCAAGAAACGCCAACGCGATTTCGGCGTCGCCCTTGCCGGTGGTGTCGTATCCGCTATAGCCGTGATTCTCCTGACCATGTTTGCGTTTTCGCAAATGATCTCGAACCAGGAAGCACGCAATCAGCGCCTGACGAATGT
>PVMS01029847.1_pt1 | contig 11112 bp, 13 predicted proteins | sample 1853461 | NCBI WGS metagenome assembly PVMS01 (sample SAMN08582032, study PRJNA380276) | Marine sediment metagenome, whole genome shotgun sequencing project. | isolation source: ocean sediment barecode stripped | collected 2017
AATGAATTCAGTATTTGAAATTTTGTTTATAGTTGATCTTGCTTTCCAGTTCCCGGGATTGTTTTCAATTTCACGGGTTATAAAAACAAACTTGGTTTGCGTAGAAAGTACCGTATCCAATGTATAAATATTTGTGAACCCTTCCACATGAAATTGTCTGAACACAATAGTGGAATCGTTAGAATTATAGCTCATAACCCCAAAATCCCGATGTACTTCACCCATTGGTTTTTTAGCTGTTATAGGGAAAGTAGATTGATTTTTTTCAACAATATAATGTTGGTTCAATTCATAGCTATATGTTCTAAATCCTATTCCGTCACCGGCAACACCGGTTTCAACACCTTGCCAATTGCCAATTAGAAAATCAAACTTTTCAAATTTACTTTGACCAAAAACCGGGACAGACAATGTAATCAGGAGTGCAACAAATAAATAATTTTTCATAAAATGTTTTTTTAATGTATTGATAATGGTGTGAATTAAAAAAGTAAAGATACTAAGATTTAACATGGTTTATTTAAGAAAAAGACAACTTAATAATGCTATTGATCAACAGAAAACCCATTTCATTTGGCCAATTTCTACAGTACTTCCAATGAGCATACTTTTTATTGATTACTATTTATTTTTTTGTACATTTAAAAACTGCTACACTAACCTAACTAAAAAATCAAATGCGCAAATTCCCAAATGCTCTTGTTATAATGATTGGATTTATCTTGTTTTCAAGTATATTAACCTACATTATTCCTCCTGGTGCTTACGAAAGAATTACCAATCCAGAAACCAATCAGGTAAACGTTGTTCCAGACTCTTATAAAGTAATTGAGGCGGCACCGGTTTCTGTTTTCGAAACATTTATGGCAATCCCTGAAGGTATTATTTTGCGAGCAGATTTAATTGCTTTGATTCTATTGATAGGAGGATGTTTTTATGTGATTGAAAAAACAGGAGCCCTGAAAGATGGAATAGAATATTTGACAGTGATGTTAAATGGCAGAGAAGAAATTGCTTTAATTATAGTTTCACTGGTTTTTCTGGCTGGAGGAGCTCTTAGTGGTCTTCAGGAAGAAATTATAGCCATGACACCGGTATTGTTGTATTTGTCTTCTAGATTAGGGTACAATGCCTTCGTGGCACTTGCCATTAGTTATGGCTCAGCCATATTGGGTGCGGCCTTTAGTCCTATCAACCCATTTGCAGTAGTAATTGCTCAAAAAGAAACGGATTTACCATTTCTTTCCGGGAGCGGTTATAGGTTAATTGTAATGGGGGTTGCGTTTATAATATGGATGTTTATGGTGATTAAATATGCAAATAAAAACAAAGTAGAAAAGTTAGATGAAACTATTTCCTTAAAGAAGAATATGAGTAAACGAAATAGTGTAATTCTTGGAATGGTGGCCATAAGTTTTATGATTTTGATTTATGGAATGTTGAAATTGGATTGGGGATTTAACGAAATGTCCGCTGAATTTTTTGTGCTCGGAATACTTGTTGGTCTGATTGGGAAATTGGGAATTAATGGAACTAGCGAAGCATATATTGATGGCTTTAAAGTAATGACCTTTGCTGCAATAATTGTTGGTTTAGCAAGTAGTATTTCAATTATTTTAGAACGAGGAATGATTATAGACACCATAATTTATGGGCTGTTTACACCGATGCAGTATTTACCAAAAAGTTTGTCGGCAATTTCCATGTTGATTTCTCAAGCACTGCTGCATTTACCCGTACCAAGTTATTCCGGGCAAGCAGTTTTAACCATGCCTATTTTAGCCCCATTATCAGATTTAATAGGATTATCACGACAAGTTTGCGTACTTGCATATCAATATGGCGCTGTTATGATGGATTTATTAGTTCCTACAAACGGTTCGCTGATGGCCGTGATTGCAATTGCAGGAATCTCATTTGATAAATGGTTTAAGTTTGCCGTAAAATTTACTTTGGTAATTTTAGGAATTGGCGCAATTGCTATTGTAGTTGCTATTTATACAGGGTTTTAGAATTTAGGTATTACCCATTTTACTCGCCCAACTTCTCCGGTTTCCAACTGCACTTTTATACCGTGTGGATGGGTTGAAGATTTAGTAAGAAATCGTTTTACGATGCCTTCTGTTAATTCACCCGTTCGTTGATAATGTTTTTGAACCATTTCAATTGCGCTTCCAATATGTATGTTTTTTCTGTTGCTCCCGTTTAACTTTTGGATTTCCATACTTTTCAATTTTAAGGGTGGTCATGCTTCATTTTCAAATATAAATATTTTTACAGTTTAATTTTTGGGCTCTTTTACAAAATGGCTATTATAAAAACATTGATAAATAGCTTTTTTTGGTTTGAACGCCGTCAAATGTACAAAACTCAAAATATTCAATTTATGACTTATATCAAGTGTAGTATTTAATTGTGATAATTTGGGTTACAGTAAATTGCTCAAAACAATTTTTGCATTTTCTTTCATCATTCTATGTCCTATTTCATTGAGATGCAAACCATCTTCTAAAAAATATGACTGATTCATGTTCAATGAAAAATCGACTACAATTAAATCGCCTTCTTTGGCAAACTGTATCAAGCTGATTTGAAATAATTCAAGTCGCTTTTTTAGATTTCTAGGACTTATAAAAACACGTGATTCAGACGCAGAATCTTCACAAAATAATGGAGGAGGAATACCAATTATTGCGGTTATTTGGTGGTGCCTGGCAAGACGGGTCATTGCCAATAGATTGCCTAAAATATGTGAAACACAAATGTTAAGTGACAGGTCGTTAGTTCCGCCCATAATGAGTACATAATCAGGGATATGCTCAATAACCATCGATTGAAATCGCGCTAACATTCCTGCGGTTGTATCACCGGAAATACCACTATTGATAATTTGTATCTTCAAATCGTCGCTTAACAGATGTATCCAACTACTTTCTTCAGCAACTCCATAAGCTCCTGTTAAACTATCACCAATACAAACTATTTTTATAACACTCATTTTAAAACTATTATAGTAAAGACAACTATGTTATTTGTAGAATTATATATCGTTTTATCACTTGATATTAATTGGCATAAAATCCAAAATAGGCAAACAATAATCCAATAATAAACACCAAAGGCGTTAAAAATTTATACAAATTTTCTGAATTAAGGAATTGTTTGTAAAATTTTATGGCTTTTGGAAAGGCCAATAAAAAAACTCCTTTAACCAGTGCAATCCAACCAATTATAGTGACGATTACCGTCCAATTTTTTACCCAATGGTTGTGGTATTCAATAATGAGCATACCAACAATAATAGCCATAAATCCGCATAGAATTAAATAGGCCGAATTGTCGAGTAATTTTGGTATTTCTTTTTTATAAAAATTACCGTTAAATAAAAGTCCGATACCAAAGGATAAATAGATTATAGCAATAATTTTTGCGATAAGAATTGATGTCTCCATGGTAGATTATTTAAAATTATTATCTTTTTTTACAAATGAAATTAGGTGACCGTTCAAATCAGAAATACACCCAACCATATCGACCCAATTTCGATCTTTCATTTTGCTAATTTCTTCACCACCTGGTTGAATTCCTCCTTTTAAATATTCATTTGGGTTTTCTACTTATAAGTAAGTTTCACATCTTGGAATTCCATTTTCTTCATTAGAATGTCATGTTTTCAGATACTATTCCGGCAATACCATCTTAGTTCATATTGTCAATTCTGTTCTTCTTTATGTTGATTATGCAACATTTTAATCGAGAACACTATCAAATGTAAAAAACATAAGTCATTGATTGTATGACATTTATCAGGTATAATATTTAAGATGGAATTACGCTCTATTGCGTTTCATTTTTTTAGGACCGTACCACAACCAAAAACCTGTTATTGTGAATAATAATAATGCCATTCCCATAATAGAAGTATAGACCACTTTAATCAGGTGTTTAGAGGTTCCAAAATAGTTGTCAAGAAAAGAGCCATCGTGAATGTTCTCAATAAAGTCTGATTGTCTAATGCTCAGTTGCAAGAGCTCACCAGTGGTTCCATCCAATTGTACTTCCCAATAGTGATTTTCAAATACAAATTTAACCATCCCATTATTTTTTCTAATATCTATTCTTTCAAGTTCTAAAGATATGGTTGACGAAATAGAATCTTGCAGTACATAACAGGCTTTTTGATGTAAACTATCCATTGGTAACCAATTATTTAAATTGGAAGAGACTCCTTTTTGAGCCTCTGGTAAAATGAAACCGTTGCTCATATTTTTCCAGCCTAATAAAACTCCTGTAACAGAAATTATAAAGAAAAACAAAAAAAGAAAAACACCAGTTATCCGATGCATTTTTCTGAATATTCTTAAAAATTTTGCTTGTTTTTTTCTGGAATTAGTTCTTGTCATTAAGTCAATTTTTGGGCTTTTTTGAAGTATATTATTTTGTTTTCTCTACTCGTTTAATTACATTATCCATATTCAATTTTTCTTTTGGGATAAAACCTTTAAAGATTAAAACAACACCAAAAACCATGAGTATTATACCCATAACTCTTTTAACTTTGTAGATAACCACTGGTGTTAATTTCTTTTTTAACTGTTTTGCAAGTACAATTTTTCCAATATCAGTAACTAAATAGCTCACTAAAATTACAGTAAAGTAGTTGAATATTTTAGTAGGATTCATTTGTAAATTAGATCCAACAACTACAATCATTCCTAACCAAAATGCCAATACCCCAACATTGATAAAATTGAGTAAAAATCCTTTAAAAAATAGTTTTATATAATTTGTTTTTTCAGGGAGTACCAGGGTTTCGTCCTGTACCACTCTTTTTTGACTTTTATCCAGATAGGTAATAATACCATATGCCAATAAAATTATTCCGCCAATATAATATAAACGTGGATCATCTTTAATTCTTTCCAATAAACTTTTACTCCCATAATAGGCTATTAATATAAACACGATATCTCCCAAAACTACACCCAGATCAAAAGCTATTGCTGCTCGGGCACCTTTAATTATACTGGTTTGAATGAGCATAAAAAAAACAGGGCCGATCATAAAAGCCAGGAAAAAACCAATAAATACCGCCTCTTTTATATCGTCAAACGCCATAGTAGTTTAATAAAACGTGAAAATACTTAATTTTATTAAACATCGTCGTAATCAATGCTGATTTTTTGTGAGGTAGGATGTGCCTGACAGGTAAGAATAAAACCGTCATTTATTTCAGCATCAGATAAAATGGAATTTTTATCCATAACGGCATTACCTTCCGTAATTTTTGCCAAACAACTACTGCAAATCCCACCTTGACAAGAATAAGGAGCATCCAGATCCTCATCTAAAGCGGCAGTTAATATTAACTTCTTTTTTGACATTTCAAAAGTAGTTTGTTCATCATCTAAAAGAATAGTTATTGTTGTTGTGCCTTCTAAATTTTTGGAAGTAATAGCTCCCGAAGGGTAAATGTAAGTGAAAAGTTCAAAATGAACTTTACTTAACGGAACTCCGTTTTCCTTTAAAGTATTTGTAACAACATCAATCATGTTATCAGGTCCACATAGATAAAAACCGTCGAATGAGATATTTTTAAATTTTTTTTTTGATTATTAAATTAACAATTGATTTGTCAATTCTACCCAGAACAGATTCTCCTAATATTTTTTTACTGAATATGTATTGTACAAAGAAACGTTCTGAAAAACGTTCTTTTAAAACGTCAATTTCTGATTTAAAAATTGTTTCTTCAGCAGATTTATTACCATAAACCAAAACAAATGTACTATGAATTTCCTTTATTAAAACAGATTTAATCATAGCCATTACCGGAGTAATTCCGCTACCGGCAACAAATGCAGCATAATTTTTTTGATGAGAAGTAGCGGTTTGCAAAATAAATTTTCCCTCAGGAGGTGCTACTTCTAAAGTGTCCCCAACTTTTAATTTTTTAGCAGCATAGTTGGAGAATATTCCATTTTTAACCTCTTTGATAGCAACACGGAATTCATTTTCTTCCGGGGAAGAACAAAGGGAATAAGATCTCCTTAATTCTCTTCCATCTAAAGTTATTCTAATGGTAATATATTGACCCGCAATAAAATTAAATTCATTAGTCAGTTTGCCAGGGATATCAAAAACAATGGAAACCGCTTTTGCTGTTTCTTTTTTTATCTCTTTTATAGTAAGTGTTCGAAATTTCGACATTATCAATGTTTATGGCTACAAAAATAGTTAAATCAAATGTAAATAAATTTTAAAAACTTTACTTTTACCTGTAACAGTTGTTTGGATTTTTACACTTGGATAAAACGAAAAATCAAGTGATCAGTTCTTTTGAGTAAGAAAACTGAACAAATCAACCATCAAACGAATAAACAAAAAACAGCAATGCAACTGTTTTAATTTCAAGTCATGATTTAGGATATATTTCAGAAGTTTGTGAACGAATTGTTATTTCAGATAAGGGGGATATTGTAAAAGACATCAAAACTTCAGAAAAAACACTAAGAGAGTAAGAAAGCTATTTTTCCGTGTAACTGAATTAAGTAAGCATAATTTTGTATTTTTACATCCCTTTAACAATAAAAACGGGAAAAAGTAAGTTAAAAGGGAATTAAATATCAGTTTCTTTTGAAAAATAGATCTATAATATTTGCAAGCTTTTTATTAGCCATTTTTATTATTGGTTGTTCAACTAAAAAAGATGCTTTTTTAAACAGAAGTTACCATTCCGTTTCCACGAAATATAATGTGCTGTATAATGGTAATGAAGCCTTGCGAATAGGTTTACAAGAATTGAATTCCAATTATGAAGACAATTATTGGGCTCTGTTACCAATAGAACCATTAAAGGTAGATAAAATAGCATTTCCGGGAATGTCTCCAGACAATGATAATTCGCCAAAAGAATTTGAAAAAGCAGAGGAAAAAGCAGTAAAAGCAGTTCAAAAACACTCTATGGTGGTTGCAAGTCAAGAACGCAACAATCAAATTGATGATGCCTATTTACTATTAGGAAAAGCACGTTATTACTCAAAAAGATTTGTTCCGGCTCTGGAAGCATTCAACTTCGTAATTTTAAACTACCCCGAAGCCAATTTAATTAATGAGACTAAAATTTGGCAGTCAAAAGCTCATATTCGTTTACAAAACGAAGAGCAAGCTATTGAAAATTTAAATCTTTTACTAAAAGACAAGTCACTTGAGAGTGAAATTAAAGAAGCTGCACATACTGCGATTGCTATGGCATATAGAAGAACGGGCGCTATACAACACGTCATAAATCATTTAAATAAAGCAGTAGCGACAGATAAAAATAAAGAACAATCTGCACGAAACTTATTTATTCTTGGTCAAATTTATAGAGAACAAAAATTAATAGACTCTTCCAATATTGCATTTCAAAAAGTAATCGATTTAAAAAAGGTACCCTACAAATACAGTATTCATGCACAAATTGAAAAAGCAAAGAATATCAATTCAAAAGAAGATGCGGTAACTACAAGTGCTGATCTGAACAAATTGATAAAAGATAGAGATAACAGACCTTATTTAGATGAATTGTATTATCATTTAGGGATTATTGAAAAAGAGCATAATATAGAAAAGGCAATTGCGTATTTTAAAAAATCATTGCAGTCTTCTAAAGCTAAAAACTTTCAAAAGGAATTGTCATACGAGGCAATAGGTAATTTACATTTTGATAAAGCTCAGTTTTTAGAGGCCGGAGCATATTACGATAGTATTTTACAAATAACGAATGATGATAATACAAAACGTGTTCGACGCTTAATTAGAAAACGTAATAATTTAAATGAGGTTATTTTGTACGAAAATATTGCAAAAATCAATGATAGCATTTTAGAAATTGTTGCGATGAATGTAGATGAACAGGCTGAATTTTTTACAGCTCATATTGAAAAATTAAAAAACGAAGAAGAAAAGCAACAACAAAACATACAAACAGGTTTTGGATTTTTCAATTCAAATAAAACAAATAGAAATGAGGACAAAAACAAAGGGAAATGGTATTTTTACAACCTACAAACTGTTGGTTTTGGGGAACAAGAGTTTAAACGTATTTGGGGGAATCGTCCCTTAGAAGATAATTGGCGTCTAAGCGATAAAACTCAATTAAGTTTAAGAGGAAACAATGCAACGGTTGCTCAAAATAATGTGCAATTAGATAATACCAAAAAACATGAACTCTCTTATTATTTGGATAAAATCCCTGTCGATAATTTTGAGATTGAAACCATTAAAAATGAAAGAGATAACGCCTATTACAAATTGGGTTTAATTTATAAAGAGCAATTTAAGGAATTGAACTTAGCAGCAAATAAATTGGAAAAATTAATAAGGTTTGATCCTTCCCAAAATATAGTACTTCCAGCGAAATATCATTTGTATAAAATATATGCTGCTCAAAATAGTGATAAAGCAATTTCACTTAAAAATGACATCATAACCAAGTATGCGAATTCTAAATATGCGAAAATTATTTTAAACCCAAGTGAAGTTATAAATGAAGCCAGCGCGAATTCCCCTGAAAGTGAATATGCTGCTGTTTTTTATGAATATAAGGATGAAAAGTTTGAAAATGTTATAGAAAAATCTACCCTAGCAATAAGTAAATTTGAAGGACACGCTATTGTTCCTAAATTTGAATTATTAAAAGCTTATGCAATTGGGAAAAAAGAAGGTTTAGTTGCTTTTAAACAAGCTTTAAATTTTGTTGCTATGAATTATCCAAATACTGAAGAAGGAAAAAAAGCATTAGAAGTAATTGATACTATAAAAACAAAAATATAACCTAACCCAAAATTGACAAGCGTATGTTTTCAGAAAAAAAAGAGAAACAACCACAAGATTTAGAGCGAAATATAATAGGGAAGAACACCTCCATTATAGGCGATGTTATTTCTGAAGGAGATTTTAGAATTGACGGTAAAGTGGAAGGCACTATAAAAACATCAGGACGTGTTGTTATTGGTAAATCCGGAAGTGCTAGTGGAAAAGTAGAATGTAACAATGCAGATATTGAAGGAAAGTTCTCCGGAGAACTATTTGTAAACAGTTTACTCACATTAAAATCAACTTCAAAAATTTCTGGAGATGTTGTAATTGGTAAATTATCTGTTGAACCGGGAGCTGAATTCAATGCTACTTGTGCTATGAAAGGATCGGTTAAGGAATTAAAAAATGAACAAGCCACACAAGAAAAAACAGCCTAATAAATATTTGCAGTTAACCGGGGTTGCATTTCAGATGGGCGCTACAATATATTTGGCCGCTTATCTTGGAAAAAAACTCGACGAATATTTTCAGACCGAAAAAAGAATATACACCCTTGTAGCAACCCTGTTGGGTTTGCTAATCTCCATTTGGAATGTATTACGACAACTAAAAAGAATCAACCAATAAAAACTTGATGAATCCATTAGTTAAAAGATTTATTATAGAACTATTATTTGGAGTATGCTTTGCTTTTTTATTGCATATTTTAGTTCTGTATCTGGCTACATTCCCCCTTTTTGAAAATAGTATTGTATTATCCTATACAGTCAATGTATTATTGGCAGTGATCATATTTACAACACTTTATTTATTGAAAGAAAAATATAAAAATCAGATTGGTTTTCTTTTTTTGGGTGGAAGCTTTTTAAAATTTTTGGTCTTCTTTATCCTTTTCTACCCTATTTTTAAACAAGATGGAGACATAACGAACCTGGAGTTTGCTTCTTTTTTTGTCCCTTATGCCATTTGTTTGTTAATTGAAACATTAGGAGTAATCAGAATCCTTAAAGATTAGTTTTTACGTCGTTTTATAGCTTCATTTTAGATAAAAAACTAAGATTATTTTTTTTTTTTGATTTTAATATAAAAACGTACATTTGCACCTGATTTTAAGCCACCACTATTAATTGTGTGATATGCAACAAAAAAGCCTAGTAAAAAAGCTCACATTATTGTTATTTGTTATTGTTTTCTCAGTAAATGCACAGCACGAAAACACAAAAAAAGCACAAGTTGAGGAGGATATAAAATCCACTATTAAGGAAGATATCCAACATCACATACAAGATTCACACGATTTTACATTGTTTCATAGTAAAATAGATGGCTCTGTTTTATCAATGCCACTTCCTGTAATATTATGGGATAACGGGATCCATGTTTTCATGTCGTCAAAATTTCACCACGGTGAAGCAATAGCAGAAAGCAATGGAAATTTTTACAAACTATACCATAATAAAATTTACAAAACAGAGAGTGATGGTGTGATTCATTATAACGAAGCACATCACCCCACCAATGTAAAGCCTTTGGATTTTTCAATTACCAAAAATGTTTTCATGATTTTTGTAACCGGGTTATTGATGGTTTTACTTTTTGGAGGTTTGGCAAAATCATTTGGTAAAGGGCCTATTGCAAAAGGTGCCGGGCGCTTTTTCGAACCAATTATTATTTATATACGAGATGATATTGCAAGACCAAATATTGGTGAAAAGCACTATAAGAGGTATATGAGTTATTTATTAACAATATTCTTTTTTGTGTGGTTTTTAAATCTTTTTGGATTAACACCTCTTGGAGTAAATGTTACGGGCAATATAGCAGTAACATTTGCATTGGCCATAATAACGTTTATAATTACCCAAATAACAGCTAATAAAAATTATTGGATGCACATTTTCTGGATGCCTGGTGTACCTTGGCCAATGAAAATTATTTTAGCACCCATTGAGTTATTGGGAGTTTTTATTAAGCCATTTGCTTTAATGATACGTTTATATGCAAACATGATGGCAGGGCATATTGTATTAATGAGTATTATTGGTCTGATGTTTATTTTTAAAAACTGGATGGGAAGTAGTTTATCATTATTTCTTGCTTTTTTCCTTTCAATAATTGAACTGTTAGTCGCGGCCTTACAAGCATATATATTCACTATGTTATCAGCCTTATATTTTGGTTTTGCAGTTGAAGAACATGAGCATGATGAAGCTCATTAAAATTGAATGTTTAATTTTTAATTTATATATATTATGGAGATTCCTTCGATCGTAGGAGAAGGTTTAATCGTAATCGGGGCCGGTATTGGTA
>PVMS01004222.1_pt1 | contig 11111 bp, 10 predicted proteins | sample 1853461 | NCBI WGS metagenome assembly PVMS01 (sample SAMN08582032, study PRJNA380276) | Marine sediment metagenome, whole genome shotgun sequencing project. | isolation source: ocean sediment barecode stripped | collected 2017
AGTCTTCCGTCGATCGAGAAGTCATTGAGGCTGCCGATCAGGAAGACTGGAGGGCCGCGAGCTCTTCTTCGGTCGCCAGTCCCTCCTGCAGCAAGAAGTCGCGCATCTTCGGCAGCGGGTCACGCTTGGCTTCTTCCTCTCTCTCTTTCTCGGTTTTGTAGAGCCGCTCATCGTCCGAAAGCGAGTGAGAGTAGGGCCGGATGACGTGGCCGTGGGCTAGAGCGGGTCCATTGCCTGCCCGGAGATAGGCGACGGCATCCTTCAGGCGGCCGTAGCTCTCGACGAAACTGCAACCATCGAACTCGGTCAGAAAGAGGTCGGGGAAGTTGCCGACCAGCCGTGAGATGTTTCCTCCCGCGGTTTGTGCTTCCACCGGAACCGAAATGGCATAGTTGTTATCTTGTATTAGGAAGAGCACCGGGAGTTTGTTGAGGCACGCGGCATTGACGGATTCCCAGAATTCGCCCTGGCTGGTCGAGCCGTCACCAGCGGAGACGTATACGATTTCGTCCCCGTGAAACGTATCCTTGAGCGCGCGTATTTCGTTGACCGCCGATAGGTACTGCCCCGCCTTGGCCGCTCCGACCGCTTCGGCGAATTGCGTGCCGGTCGCCGATGATTGGTTGACGATGTTGAGTTTGGGTTGGCCCCAATGGGACGGCATCATGCGCCCACCGGAAGACGGGTCGGCAGCCGCGCCCGCCGCGCTCAGGAACTGTTCGAAAGGTGTCGTTCCCACCGCGAGGGTGAGCGCGCGATCACGATAATAAGGATAGAACCAGTCGTAACCGGGCCGGAGCAGCATTCCGGCCGCGACTTGTAGGGCCTCGTGGCCTACGGCATTGATCTGAAAGTAGATTTTTTGTTGGCGCTTGAGCTGAATCTCTTTGTCGTCGACTGCACGGGACAAGACCATGAGGCGGAAGGCGTTCAAGAGCGCCTCGCGGTCGAGACCGTGATGGCGCGCCATCCGTTCCGGTTCGGACTTCTCAGTGTTCACCGGATTGGCTGGCTCCACTTGTGGTCTCATGCCACTATCCATGTGAGCCCCCTCTTACAGGGGACTCATTATATATGATCGTCGCGAGGGTGGGGCGAGCGGGCCTCGGAATCGACCCGCCGGACGGAAACCCATTCTCTAGGCTGGTTCAAGGTCCGATGCACTGAAGCCGCGAAAGGAAATCAGGCGCTCGATCGACTCGTCCACTTTGACGTCCGGGGTCGACGCGCCCGCCGTGATGCCGACCATGAGTGGGCCGTCGGGCAGCCAATCGAGTGTGGTCGTCTCCTCTTCTTCGTGCAGCGGCTTGTGTCGGATCTCGATCGGTGAGACGAGACAACTCGAGTCGGCGATGTGATAGGTCGGGCAGTGCTGCGAAGAAATCTCGGCGAGATGGGTCGTATTGCTGCTGTTGTATCCGCCGAGAACCAACATCAAATCAACACTGTCCTCAGTCATCTGGATGACCGCGTCCTGCCGCTCCTGGGTGGCGCTGCAGATCGTATCGAAGGACCGAAATCGTTCGGCGAGCTCGCCCTCTCCGTATCGACGGGTCATCGCCTTGCGGAGCTCGTCTTCGATGGCCAGCGATTCCGAGCTTAGCATCGTGGTTTGGTTCGCCAATCCGATCCTTTCAAGGTGTCGATCGGGATCGAAGTCGGGCGAACAGGCGGAGGCGAAGGTGGCGAGGAATGCGTCGGCGTCGCCTCCATGCTCGATGAACTTACAGACCGCCCGGGCCTCATCCATATCCCGCACCACCACATAGTGGCCACCTGGGAAACGCGAGGCGCGGGACACGGTGGCCATTGTCTCTTCGTGCGAGTACTTGCCGTGTACGATCGATGTGACGCCGCTTTTTGCATAACGCTCGACGTTCTTCCAGACGTTCAAGACCGATCCGCAAGTCGTGTCGACCATGATGCAGCCGCGACTCTTGAGGATGTTCATCTCCGCCATGCTGACGCCGAAGGCAGGCAGCAAGACCACGTCACTTGCGGTGATCGGCTCGAACTTGTCTTCAGTGCCGTATGGTCCGGTCAGAAAACGGATTCCCATCTCTCGAAGTCGCCGGTTCACGTATGGGTTGTGAATGATCTCGCCCGTGATGTAAATATCGCGCTCGGGGAAACGCGCGCGAGCCTCATAGGCGTACTCGACGGCGCGGTCCACTCCGTAACAAAAGCCGAACTCCTTGGCCAGGCGGATCGTCAGATCGCCTGCACGCAGCCGGTAGTCGTGAGCTCGCGCCAGGTCGACGATCCAACCCTGGTAGTCCTTCTGGAGAGGCGCTTGGACCTGTGCCTTCAGTCCAAGCCCCTTCTGAAAAAGCTTGCTTTCGGCCATGAACTCTAAAGTATAGCCGCTTTTGGGCGGGGGAAAAAATGTCGGTTCGAGGCTAGGATAATTCGGCTCGAGGTTCACCTGGCGTCGGTTTTTTTGACATGGTAGCGTCGCGAGCGGTTCGTTATAATGGACGCAATCCTGGAGGGTAGCTGATGCAAGATGTTCTGATCACTGGGCCCCGCAAGAAACAACCCAAGATGCTGGCATTCGTCGATAAGGGAAAGTGTTTCGGAAGGGGCTGCGAATTCTGCATCCATGTCTGCCCGGTAAAGGACTGCATTACCCTCGTGGCGGATCCCGAGCCCGGCGCGGTCGGTGAAATCTGTGAGGTGAACGTAGAAACGTGCATCGGCTGTCAGCTTTGCGCGAAATTCTGCCCGCCCGACTACGATGCGATCCATATGTTTCCCCATGACAAGGGAATGGAGCTGACAGAACAAGAGCCGCGCAGCTGGGAATACCGCCAATACTCCAAGAAAAAAGGTGGAGCCCTCCCCAGCTAAGCTACTTAAATAACAGTCCTCTTTGACCCTCCGATTCCGGCGTGCTAACTTGCGGACTTGCCAAGCCACAGAAGCGCGCGACAATCTTTGATGCCGGTGTCCCCAACGGCACCCAAAACGAAGCCCGGTGTTTTCCGTCTCGTTTCAGATTTTGAGCCGAAAGGCGATCAGCCCAGGGCCATCGGCGAGCTCGTCGAGGGTCTGAACCGAGGGGACCCGTACCAGGTTCTTCTCGGCGTCACGGGTTCCGGCAAGACCTTCACCATCGCTAAGGTCGTGGAGTTGTTGAACCGCCCGGCGCTGGTCATTGCGCACAACAAGACTCTGGCAGCCCAACTCTACCAAGAGTTCAAGGGATTCTTTCCGGACAACGCGGTCGAATACTTCGTCAGCTACTACGACTACTACCAGCCCGAGGCCTATGTTCCTGCATCGGATACATACATAGAGAAGGAAGCCACCATCAACGACGAGATCGATCGCATGCGACTTTCTGCTACGCGATCTCTCTTCGAACGACGGGACGTGTTGATTGTGGCGAGTGTTTCCTGCATTTACGGACTGGGCTCTCCCGAGGCCTACTACGGTATGCTCTTGGTGCTGGAAGAAGGCGCGCAGGTCGACCGCTCGAGCATGCTTCGGAAACTCGTCGAGATCCAGTATCAGCGTAACGACTACGAGTTACAGCGAGGGGCCTTCCGCGTCCGTGGCGACGTCATCGAGATCATCCCTGCCCATGAGGATCTGGGCGTCAGAATCGAGCTCTTTGGAGATCAGATCGAGTCCGTCTCGCAGATCGATCCACTGACGGGTAAGGTCTTGTGGCCTTTGAAGCGGGTGGTGATCTACCCGAAGACGCACTACGTGACGCCCCGCGAACGAACCCTACAGGCGATCGAGAGCGTTCGGGAGGAGCTGGGCTTGCACACTGCCAAGCTTCGTTCGGAAGGCAAGTTGCTCGAAGCGCAGCGAGTCGAGCAGCGGACGCGGTTCGACTTGGAGATGCTTCAAGAAGTGGGCTATTGCCACGGCATCGAGAACTACTCACGCCATTTGACCGGTCGCGAACCGGGCCAGCCGCCTCCGACCCTGATGGACTATCTGGCTCGAGATGTTCTCCTTATTATTGATGAAAGCCACCAGACGATCCCCCAGCTGCGTGGTATGTATCACGGCGATCGCGCCCGCAAGCAAACGCTGGTCGAGTATGGCTTCCGACTACCGTCCGCGTTGGACAACCGGCCACTGAATTTCGAAGAGTTCGAGGAACGATTGGGGCAGGTGATCTTCGCCTCGGCGACGCCGGCTCCCGAACAGTTGGAAAAGGCACAGGGCGTCGTGGTAGAGCAGATTATCCGACCCACGGGTTTGATGGACCCCGAAGTGGAAGTGCGGCCGGTGAGCGGCCAGGTGGACGATCTGCTGAATGAGATCCGGGAGAGAGAAAAGAGCAAAGAGCGTGTTTTGGTTACCACGCTTACTAAGCGTATGGCCGAGGACCTGAGCGAGTACTACACCGAGCTGGGAGTGCGTTGTCGCTACCTGCACTCGGACATCGATACGCTGGAGAGGGTGAGGATCCTTCGCGACTTACGCCTCGGAACGTTCGACGTTCTCATCGGAATCAACCTCCTGCGAGAGGGTCTGGATCTCCCCGAGGTGTCACTGGTTGCGATCCTCGACGCAGACAAAGAAGGCTTTCTTCGCTCCGAGGGTTCACTGATTCAAACAATGGGCCGGGCGGCTAGGAACGTCCATGGCAAAGCCGTTCTCTATGCCGACAAGGTAACGAAGTCGATGGGGCGCGCCCTGTCGGAGACCGAACGTCGCCGCCAGCTCCAGCAGGAGTACAACAAGCAGCACGGGATTACACCCGAGACGATTGTGAAGTCGATCGCTGAAATCTTGGGCAGTGTCTATGAACAGGACTATGCCGCCATTCCCGCGGTGGCGGAGGAGGGGCCGGATCTGGTCACCGCCAAAGAGGTCGAGCGCGAGCTCAAGAGGCTTGGTAAAGCCATGAAGCAGGCATCCCAGAGGCTCGAGTTCGAGAAGGCGGCAGAGATTCGCGATCGAATGAGGGAGCTCCGTCAGCTCGAGCTCTTCGACGACTTGGCCCCCGAGAAACGATGGAAGCAATAGTAGTCGGCGTCTCCGAGCGGCTAAAGCGCACCGTCCTCCACATACAGGAGTTCACGATGCTCTCCTACCGGGGCTTCGTGAATCTGCTGACACCACCACGCTATTGGCAGGACACCTTCGACCAGATGGACATCATTGGTGTCGGCTCGCTGACTATCGTCGGTCTGACAGGACTCTTTACCGGTATGGTCCTCACGGTTCAGAGCTCGGCTACTCTGGACGCGTTTGGTGCCCGGCCCTACGTGGGCCGGATGGTGTCGATATCGATGATTCGGGAGCTGGGGCCGGTATTGACTTCTCTCATGGTGGCGGGTCGGGTGGGTTCCGGCATGGCGGCCGAGCTCGGCTCGATGGCCGTCACCCAGCAGATCGACGCGATGCGCGCGTTGGGCACCGATCCGATTCGCAAGTTGGTCACGCCTCGTCTCGTCGCCGGGGTGGTGATGATGCCGATTCTTACCGTCCTGTCGGTTGCGGTAGGCATGTTGGGCGGATTCCTGGTGGCCCGGTTCACCCTGCGGTTGGCGACGCAGTTCTATTGGCACTCCGCCTTGGACGCCATTCAGATGCAAGACATATTCATGGGTCTGATGAAGGCCCTCGTCTTTGGTTACATCGTGGTTGCTGTGGGTTGCTACCTGGGACTCTCCACACGCGGCGGGACCCAAGGAGTGGGTGTTTCCACGACCCGCTCGGTAGTCATTGCCTCGGTGCTCATCTTGGCCTCCGACTATTTCCTCAACCTACTAATCCTTCATTTCGTGTACCCGTGAGCACGGTCCCGCCGGTCATATCCTGCCGCGACGTCTGCTACGCCTACCCGGAGGCGGAAGAATACGCCATAGAAGGCATTACTTTCGATGTCCCCGCGGGTGGCACAGAGATTATTCTTGGGGGAAGTGGCTCGGGCAAATCGACGATCCTGAAGCTCCTACTGGGCCTCATCAAGCCCGAGTCCGGCACGATCGAGGTCGACGGAGCGGACATCGGCGGGATGAATGAAGGCGAGCTGATGACGATTCGTTCCAAGATCGGAATGGTGTTTCAAGAGGGCGCGCTCTTCGATTCCTTGACCGTTGCCGAGAACGTGGGTTTTCGGCTTCGAGACAAAGAGCATGTGTCGGAGGAGGAGTTCGAGGAAAGGGTGGGGGCACTGCTCGGGTTCGTGGAGCTGGAAGAGTTCTACGAGCGTATGCCGTCGGAGCTCTCCGGTGGGCAGCGGCGACGCGTTGGGGTAGCGCGGGCGATGGCCCACCGCCCCGAGTTGATCCTCTACGATGAGGCGACAACCGGACTCGATCCCATCACCGCGTCGACGATTTGCGATCTAATGGTCAAGCTGAGAGATCTGGAGGGAGTTTCGACGGTGTTGGTCACACACCAACTTCGAGACGCCTTTCAAATCGCCCAGGAGTTTGTTTTTATGCGGGACGGCAAAATCACCTACAATCGCATCGAAGATTTGAATGTTCTGGTCGGCGTCGAGTTCATGGTGTTGAACGAGGGAGAAGCCGTATTCCGCGGACGACAAAAAGAGCTCTGGGAAACAGACAACGAATACGTGAGAAGGTTCTTGTCCTGATCGAACCGAGCGGCGGAGGATAGCACTATGCCGAAAAAAAAGTCCATCACCTATTCTCAACTGAGAGTGGGCATCGTTGTTCTCATTGCGTTGGGTATCTTCGTTTCGATGACTCTCTACGTCACGCGCCAAGGGGGCCTGCCTCTGTTCAGCGGCCAGTACACGCTTTATAGCTATCTCGGTGACGTCAACGGGCTGAAGGCGGGCGCGCCGGTGCACCTTTCCGGTGTCGAGGTTGGCTCGGTGACCCGCGTGGCGTTTGCGGGGCCGGACGCGCCCCGGCCGGTTAGAGTAGCGCTTCAGCTTCGGAGCGATATCCAGGACAGAGTGACGTCCAACTCGCAGTTGAGTGTGGGAAGTCTGGGAGTTCTGGGTGAAAAAATGGTGTCGATCGATCCGGGGCTGCCCGGGGGCGAGCCCCTTGCGGACGGAGGAGTGTTGGAGGGAGAGGCCGGCGATCCCATCAAGGGGATCATCACCGATGCCTCCCAGACGATGAAAGACGTACGGGATCTGATAGCAAGTGTTCAGCGTGGAGAGGGCTCGCTAGGAAAGATCCTAAAGGGGGATGAGTTTCACGACAAGCTCGCGGACTTCGTGAACAGGGCACAAGCGGTATTTCAGAGCATGAGCACGGGAGAGGGCACGCTGGGCAAGTTGATCAGCGATCCGGCGGTTTATGAAAACCTCAGCGGTCTCTCGGCAGACTTGAGCGCGATCACGACCAAGATCCGTGAGGGTGAGGGTGGGCTAGGTAAGCTAGTCAGCGACCCGGAGACAGCCGCTTCGCTCAGCAACATGATCCGCCAGCTGGACGCCGTCTCGGCTCGCATGGCCGAGGGTGAGGGCTCCATAGGGGCGCTGGTGAACGAACGGGAATTCTACGACAAGCTTAATTCGCTCTCCGGCAATATCGATAGTATTACCGCCCGCGTGAATCGCGGCGAAGGGACGATGGGGCAACTCATTCAAGACCGCCAGCTGTACGACAATTTGGCGGCAACCACGGGCGAGCTTCAGGGTTTGCTAAAAGACATCCGGGCCGATCCCCAAAAGTATCTGCGGATCAAGGTGAGCCTCTTCTAGTCGCTCGACGCGTCCGCAGCCCGTTCAGGCGTCACTCGACCGGATGGGTCACGAATCAACATGGCCAGACGCCGGCTGGCGCTCTCTCTCGTCGTGACGACGGAGGGCCTCCATCATGAACTCCGTGGTCGAGCGCACCGATTGGATGTTGGAGCGGATGTCGGAGTGCACGAACATGAATCTGCCCCGCCGGAGGGGAACGAGGCGGTAGACGGCTTCTTCTCCTAGCTCCGGTCCGGCGAATCCGCCGCAGATGTAGCCATCCAATAGGTGAATTTCCCCTTGGGTCTCCTTGGTCTCGATCCGCAACACTCCAGTAGCCTGGTTCGCCTCCAGTATTTGTAGGATGTCGGTTGTCTTGAAGTGCGAGAGGTCGCCGGACAGCTCGCCAAGTTCCCCCCGCTGACTGAACTCGATCTGTTGCCGGCAGCGTCGAACCAGCTCCTTCATGCTGAAGGGCTTGAGCAGATAGTCGTGGGCGCCCGAATCGAGACAGGCGAGTCGATGCTCGGGCGTGGAGTCACCCGAGATCAGGATCAACGGGAGACCGTCCGAGCCGGGTACGCCCCGCAGAGCCCTGCTGAAGGCAAGACCGTCCATATCTGGAAGCTCTTCCTCGCACAGAACCAAATCCGGAGTCTCCCGGCCGATGACTCGAAGGGCTTGCTGGGCGTCCGGGAGCGGGCTCACTTCGAAGCCCGATTTGACGAGGTATTCCTGTAGTACCTCGCTGAGCTCCAAATTGGGCTCAATGATCAGAATCCGATGGCGCGACATGGAGTTTCGTTGGGTTGCATAACCATTCTAAGGAGGGCGCCGAAGTTCTGTCAAATAGCAGGATACGCCGGTTTGGTCCCTCCAAACGACGGCGCGTTTCTGTTGGCGGTCATCGTTCGCCGATGGTAAACTTTAGCTTCCGCAGGGATCTATGATTGCAAGCGCCGGACTAACCGACATCGGAAGACGTCGACAGCTGAACGAAGACGCCATGTTCGTCGACGACGACTCGGGTCTCTACGTGGTCGCCGATGGCATGGGGGGTCACAACGCCGGCGAAGTCGCGTCCAAGCTGGCAGTGGAACGGTCTCCAAATTCGTGCGGCGTTCCGGCGACGATGAGGAAATCACGTGGCCGTACGGTGTGGATCCCGCGATCTCCATCAACGCGAACCGGTTACGCACGGCGATCATGCTTGCCAACAAGAGGGTATGGAAGGAAGCGGACAACCGCGAGGACTATACCGGGATGGGGACGACGATCGTAACGGGTCTGGCAGAGGAAGACAATATCATTCTCTGCGGAGCGGGTGACAGCCGCGCCTACCGACTTCGGGACGACGCCTTCGATCAGATCACCACCGACGACTCTTGGGTGCAGGTGGCTCTGACGGAAGGTTTGCTTCAGGCGGAGGAAGCCGAGAACCATCCCATGAAGAACATCATCACCAAGGCAGTCGGAGCGAAGCAGAATATCGAGTTGACGGTACAGGAGGAAACGCTCGAGGATGGAGACATGTATCTGCTTTGTACCGACGGCTTGCATGGCATGTTGACCCGGACGGAGATTCTGGAAATCCTCATGACGAAGAAGGACGACTTGGAGCAGGCCGTCCAGAGTCTCATCGCGGCCGCCAACGAGAATGGCGGAAAAGACAACGTCACCGCAGTGGTTCTTCGATACAACAAGTAGCTCTCCGAGCCGGCCTCCGCCAGCCACTGATCACTAACCATCTCCGCGTCTCATCAGGGAAGCGTGTAGGTAATGTCGTCACACCCCGACTACAAGAGAGTTTCGGTGTTGAGCGAGGCCCTGGGGCCGTTCAAGCGCCGCTTTGCTTGGGCGGGCGCCTACTTCGGCGTCATCGTGCTCATCGGCATGACCGGCTACCGCCTCATCGAGAATTGGGGCTGGTTCAATGCGTTCTATATGTCGGCGACGACCGTAAGCTCGGTAGGGTTCATGGAGGTAGAGCCTCTGTCAGCTGTTGGACGCGGTTTCACCGTAGTTTTGATTTTTTTCTCGCTTACTGGGCTCGGAATCTGGTGGGGTCTCATCACCGCGCTTATCGTTGAGCTCGATCTGGCTGGGTTGTTGCGGAGGCGTCGAATCATGAAGAAGATCTCGGAGTTGAAAGATCATTTCATCATCTGCGGTGGCGGGCGTATGGGGCGAGTCGTGATCGAAGAGCTTTACACCGCCGGAAAGCCGTTCGTCGTGGTGGAGCGAGATCGCGCGCAAGTAGCGGCCATCGAGGATCAGTATCCGGACGTGTTGCTGATCACCGATGACGCAACCAAAGAGCACACCCTGAGCCTAGCGGGAGTGGAGAAGGCAAGTGGATTGTCTGCGTGTCTCGCCGAAGATGGAGACAATCTCTTGCTGTGTCTGACCGCGCGGGGCATGTGTCCGCATCTGACCATCGTAGCGCGGGCGGCGTTCCAGGAGTCCTTGGACAAGCTTCGCCGCGCTGGTGCGGATCACGTGATGTCACCCATCGTGACGGGTGGGCTGCGTATCGCTTCGATGCTCTTGCGACCATCGGTGTTGAGTTATCTGGACGTTGCCACGACCGGAGCCGATGAAATGGCGTTGAGGCTCGAGGAGACGAGCATTCCCACGAGCTCTTCCTTGGTCGGGCACTCGCTAGCGGAAGCGAAGATTTCCCAGCGTACTGGTCTCATCGTGATGGCGTTGCACCGTGGGGGTCTGGCCGGCCCCGCCATCCACAATCCCGAGCCGGAGACGGTTTTGCAAAGTGAAGACGTGCTCATCGTCCTCGGTCGCCAAGATCAGATTCAAACACTTCGGGAGTACGTCGAGCGCGGGGAGCCTTGAGAAGCCTAGTCGCGGGTGGTAGTCTGAGGGTTAAAGGAGTTCAAACATGGCTCGCATCGTTCGCGGTGGCCTCATACAAGCTTCGACAACTGGATCCGGTACCGATCCCATCGAGAAGTTGAAAAAGGCCATGGTGGAAAAGCACCTGGGTCTCATCGAGGAGGCGGCCGGCAAAGGAGTTCAGGTCCTATGCCTGCAAGAGCTCTTTTACGGGCCGTACTTTCCCGCCGAGCAGAACTCTCGCTGGTACGAACTGGTCGAGCCCGTGCCCGACGGCCCGGCAGTGAAGTTGATGCAGGAGCAAGCCAGGAAGCACGGCATGGTCATGGTGGTTCCGATCTACGAAGAGGAAATGACGGGTGTGTACTACAACACCGCGGCCGTCATCGACGCGGACGGCAAGTACCTCGGCAAGTACCGGAAGCATCATATTCCACACTGTGACCCGGGATTTTGGGAGAAGTTTTACTTCAAGCCCGGCAACTTGGGCTATCCGGTTTTCGAGACCGCCTTCGGGAAGGTCGGTGTCTACATTTGCTACGACCGGCACTTCCCGGAAGGTGCCCGCATTCTGGGGCTCAACGGAGCCGAGATCGTTTTCAACCCTTCCGCCACC
>PVMS01012822.1_pt1 | contig 11111 bp, 10 predicted proteins | sample 1853461 | NCBI WGS metagenome assembly PVMS01 (sample SAMN08582032, study PRJNA380276) | Marine sediment metagenome, whole genome shotgun sequencing project. | isolation source: ocean sediment barecode stripped | collected 2017
CCAGATATAGTTGCCCATTACGCCCACTGGATAGGGTATATCAAATCCACGGCTATAGGCTTGCTGCCCAAAAATCGGAAAGATATAGTCATACTTCACCTGCTTAAGGCTGTCGGTATAAGCCTGTTGTTTTTTAGTTATTTTGTGTGTGGCATATTGTGCATTTATGCTCTTTTGGCAGAAGGACAACATCATCATTGAAATGACGCCAATTTTTAAGGTTGAATTCATCTTTAGTCTTATTATCATTTATACCGCTGCTAGCGTTAAAATGAACTTGAGGTCGGCACTATGCAATGAGGACCTCCCGCATATAACCAATCTTAATTGCTTTTTGTTTGGATTAACACTCTAATTTTGACAAATCCCGCTTTTAAAAAAGTTTATGTAGATTTACAACAAACCATTGATAACCTAAAGATGAAAAAGCTACTACTTGTTGTTTTCGTTCTGGGAATGTCAATCTCCTCTTTTGCCGGTTTAAAAGAGAAACATGTGATTGGCAAATGGAAGTATGAAGCCGTTACCGACCAGGGATCCATTTTTGGTACACTGACCTTTGAAAGTAAGGACGGCAAATTGACCGGAGAGGTGAACACAGATGACGGAGATACATTCACATTCACCAAGGTGGAGATCAGGGAAAACGATGTACTCTATTTCGAACTGGACACTGGATATGAAACCCTTCAGGCCACAGTTACCGTGGAGAAGAAAAAATTCTCAGGTACAGTTGGGAATAGCCAGGGAGAGATGCCCTTCACCGGGGAAAAGCTTCGATAGCTCTGAAAACTCTCAGGTGAAATAGTCCTCCGTACCTCTTCCCGGTCCCCAGTTGTACTTGGTTACATTGTTGATGCCCAGGTAATCTACCACTTCACTATTGGTTTTCCCCCGTATACAATTGAATAAAAAACTTCTTACATTTACATCTGAACCCCAACCCCTCACTTCATGAATAAGGCAATTCTATCCTTGACAATCCTAATCATCCTTGTACTGATACAAAGCTGCGAACAACCTTTCGCACAGTGGCGGGGGCCTGATCGCAACGGCATCTTCCCAGAAAGCAACCTGATGGACCAATGGCCCGAAGACGGGCCCGAATTGCTCTGGGTATTCGAAGGATTGGGCCGTGGTTATGCTGCACCCGCAGTCACCGAAAACAAAATTTTTGTAAATGGTGAGCTAGAAGGCAACAGTTACCTTTTTTCCCTGGATCTGGAAGGGAATCTACTCTGGAAATCGCCCAATGGAAAAGAGTTTCTGGGAGAGGGATTTTCAAGTACCTATCCAGGCGCCCGTTCGACTCCCACCGTCAATGGGAACCTTGTCTACACTACCTCCGGCATGGGTCAGATAGGCTGTTTTGAAACTTCCGGGGGAAAGGAAAAATGGGCGCTTAACATCCTCGATTACCTGAATGGCGAAGTGGGCCACTTTGGATATTCAGAATCAGTGGCCGTAGATAAGGAACGAGTATACTGTTTCCCGGGTGGTTCAGGAACCAACATTGCCGCACTGGATAGATTCACCGGAAAAATTGTCTGGACTCACTCAGCCCTCCGGGATACCTTTGCCTATGGATCACCGGTTTTGGTAGATCTTCCCACCCAAGAAATTCTGATTAACACTTCAAGACACCATATTTTTGTGGTAGACCGAAAAAATGGTGAACTGCTTAGCTCCTATGAACTTGAAGGTTATGAATACGATGGAGAGCACTGCAATACACCAGTCTACTCCGACGGATATATCTACTTCGTGGCCAATGATATTCCCGGTCAGGGAGCCATCAGGCTTCAACTCTCTTCGGATGGGACAAGCATTAAAGAGGTATGGAGGAACCAGAAGATACTGAATAATTTCGGGGGACTTGTAGCGGTTAACGATCACCTGTTTACCACCATTAAAGGGAACAAACTGGTATCCCTGGATCCCGCAAAAGGAGAGGTGGTTGATACCCTAAAGGTAGCCACAGGAAGCCTGATCTTTGCCGATAACAAATTCATCTGCTATGGCAACAACGGAACCATTAACCTGGTTAACTACAGCCAGAAAAAACTTGAACTTGCAGGACAGCTAAAAATAAGGGAAGGGTCCGGACAACATTTCTCACACCCCGTGGTAGCCAATGGAATATTGTACATCAGGCGCGGTGACGGATTGATGGCTTACCAAATAAAAGAATAGGATTAGTAACTTGTCATTTCAAAATAAAAAAAACACTCCACATGAAAAAACTCACCCTACTTGCAACTGCTCTTCTCTTGGTCGGCCAGGGATTGATCTATGCACAATCTGAATCCATTTTCAATGGAAAAGACCTAAAAGGCTGGACCATCTATGGGACTGAAAAATGGTATGTAGAAGATGGACTGCTAATTTGTGAAAGCGGACCTGACAAAGAATACGGATACCTGGGTACAGAAAAGCAATATAAAGATTTTGAGCTGACCGTTGAGTTTAAACAGGGAGCCGATGGAAACAGCGGCGTATTCTTCCGTTCCTCCATTGAAGGAACCAAAATTACCGGATGGCAGGTGGAAGTTGCCCCTCCTGGAAGCAATACCGGGGGGATCTATGAATCCTACGGCAGGGGCTGGCTTATTAAACCAGATCCCGAACTCGATAAACACCTGAAATTCGGTGAGTGGAACAGCATGAAAATACGTGTGGTTGGCGACCTGGTGGAAACCTGGTTAAACGGTAAGAAGATGGTCACTTTCGAGGATGAAAAGATCGGTGAGGCATTAGGAAGCATCGCCCTTCAGATACACTCTGGCGGAGGAATCAAGGTGATGTGGCGAAACCTGGAGGTGAAGGTGATAGAATAATCCTGGTCATGAAAAAATTTCTCCCCATCCTGATCCTTGTCCCTCTCCTGGGTCTGGTTTCTTGCACTACCTCTCAAAAAGGTGAAACAACAGACAATTCAGACTACAGTACCCCTGAGGCAGAAGGGATCTCCTCCGGAGCCATTCTGAAATTTGTGGAAGCTTTGGAAGCATCGCAGCCGGACGCCATTCACAGTGTGATGATAAGAAGACACGGAAAGATCGTGGCGGAAGGATGGTGGGCTCCATATGGTCCAGACACTCCTCATTTATTGTGGTCTCTTTCAAAGAGTTTTACCTCAACCGCCATAGGGATGGCGCAGGATGAGGGATTGTTAAGTATAAACGACCAGGTAATCTCTTTCTTTCCGGAGGATACGCCTGAGGAACCCGGCGAAAACCTGAAAGCCATGCGTATTCGCGATCTCCTGAAAATGAATTCGGGACATCAGTGGGGAACCAGTGGCGGAATGATGCAGGGCGAGAATTGGGTGAAGGGCTTTCTTGCCCAGGAGGTGCAACATAAGCCTGGGACCCATTTCGTATATAACAGCGGGGCCACTTATATGCTATCGGCTATCCTGCAGAAAGTAACTGGTGTGACCGTGTTGGATTTTCTGACTCCAAGGTTGTTTGTACCCCTGGGAATTGAGAATCCCACCTGGGAATCGGATCCGGATGGTATCAACGTGGGAGGTTGGGGACTAAGCGTCACTACCGGGGACATCTCTAAACTGGGTCAACTTTACCTCCAAAAAGGAGTCTGGGAAGGAAAACAGCTGATCTCCGAAGCCTGGGTTGAGGAGGCCACCTCATATCAGACCTCCAATGGAAGTAACCCGGAGAGTGATTGGGAGCAGGGTTATGGATATCAATTCTGGCAGTGCCGGCACAACCTTTACCGGGGTGATGGAGCATTCGGACAGTTTTGCATAGTGATGCCCGAACAGGATGCTGTGCTCGCCATCACCTCCGGATCCGATGACATGCAGGGGATTATGAATGTGGTTTGGGAGCACCTGCTACCAGCCATGGAAGAAACGCCCCTCCCACCTGATGAAGAGGGTGTGAAGCAAATGAATCAAAAGCTGAATGGACTGGCGATCTCAACCCAAAAAGGAGATCAAAGCACACCTATGGCTGCGGAATTGTCGGGGAGAACCTATATCATTGAACCCAACAATCGCTCCATAAAATCCATCTCATTCAATTTCGATACCTCTCCAATCCAAATTAAAATCTCCACTGACACGGATGAGTACTCGCTCAGTGCAGGATACCCGGAGAATGAGTTGGGCCTGTTACCCAGTCCTTCGCTTGTTTCCCAAAAAGTGGCTGTGAGTGGCGCATGGGAAGATGCCAACACCTATACAGCGCGGATTATCTACTATGAGACACCTCAAAGTGCCAGTTTTACCTATAAATTCAAGGGGAATAAACTCACCTGGGATACGGAGAACAAAGCATCCTTTGGCCCGAAAAATCTACCACAAATGGCCGGCACTGCTAAATAGCACCTTCTAAATCTTGCCCGGTTTCCCCCCAGAATGGGAAGAATTGCAAGTTTATTGCAAATAAATGTCGTGTTTACTTGTCATTATGTATATATTACTTATCTTTGTGTATACTTTTATTTACATTTAGTACAATATACCATACATAAATACCAGAAATCATGTCATATCAAGAGAAACAGAATATTGTAAACATTTTTAGCGGACTGTTAATCACAATCATCTATGCAATCATTGTCTATCAAAGGCACCAGGAGGGAAGATTTGATCTAACAACTGATTTCGATAAATGGGGAGTTATATTCCTTGTATTTATAGGAGTCTCCGTTGTGGTACGCATCATCATCCAGATTATTTTTCACATCATCAATGCCATCGCCACCAGGGAGGAGAAAACTCCGGTTGAAGATGAAAGAGACAAACTGATCAAATTAAAAGCCACCAGAAATTCATATTATGTATTCACCAGTGGTTTTGTAATGTCAGTGATGGGTCTGGCTGTGGGAATGCCTGTCTACGGAATGTTTATTGCATTTGTGGGTGTCGGTCTGATTGCCGAAATCATTGAGAATGGTTCACAAATCTATTTTTACCGGAAAGGAATCTGAGATGGCAACAAGTAAAATACAAAATAACATCCGCAGGCTGCGTTTTAATGCAGATGAGATGACCCAGCAACAGCTGGCAGATAAAGCAGAGGTATCCAGGCAAACCATTGTAGCCATCGAGAAGGGGAATTACTCCCCTTCCCTTGAACTGGCCTTCAAGCTTTCCCGGATTTTCAAAACCCCACTGGAAGAGTTGTTTTCATATGAAGCTGACCAGGATAAAAAATAAGAATTACTCCCATTTCAAAATATCCACAGGTTTTTTACGTGCCATTTTAACTGCATGGTAAATAATGGTGATGTAGGCAATTCCAACCGAGAGAGCCACAGCCAGGATCCAGGAAAAAGGCGAAAGGTTTACCCTGTATTCAAAATTCTGTAGCCAGCTATTGATAAACCAGTATGCCAGAGGAAGTGCAATAGCCACTGAAATAAAAACGAAGGTCATGAACTGGAAGGATAAACTTCTGATCAGTGAGGCGTTTGAAGCCCCCATCACTTTACGAATCCCAATCTCCTTGGTCTTTAACTCCGCATTGTAGGCTGTGATGCCAAACAGACCCAGGCATGCGATCAGAATGGTAAACAGGGTAAATCCTTTGAATAGCTTGCTCATTTTAATTTCCGATACATAGAGGGAATCCAGATGGTCATCCACGAAATTGTAATTGAGTACCGCATCGGGAACAAGCTCTTTTACTTTTGAATCTATTGCATCGAGCTGCTTACTTACATCTCCAGGATTTAGCTTGATAAGAACCGTATTAGCCCATCCTCTCAGACTTTCACCCATGTTGTACTCCAGAACCACAGGCTCGATGGGTTGGTGCAATGAAGCAAAGTGATAATCATCGATCACTCCGCGAATGATGCCCTCTCCTCCAAACATCGAGGATCCTGTTTTACCAATGGGATCTTCCAGTTGCAGGACTTTGGTAGCCTCCTTACTAAGGATAAATTTGCTTGTCTGGGGAAACTCAGATGTAAAACCTGGCCCTTCGATTAAATTCAGACCCATGGTTTCGATGAAGTCTTTACATACCCTGATAAACCTCATGGAGGGCATGGGATCGCCGGGATTCCAATTTGGAAGCGTTAGACTTTCCACACTGAGTCTTTCGCCCGGGATATCGGAGCAGTACGCCACACTTTTGACAGATGGCAAAGCAAAAAGTTCCGCTTTGAGAGAGGCCCCGTTGTTATACAGGAATCCTGCGGTACTGCCTGTAGCATTGAAACTTACCAGGTTCTCTTTGTCAAATCCAAGACTCTTATTTTGAAAAAAACGCATCTGGTTAAAGATTCCAATGGTCACGAAAATCATAAATACCGAAACAACAAATTGAAATACCAGCAGCATCTTTCTAATCAGGTTAGCTTTACTGGTTGGATCCTTAAGACCTTTCATGGCAAGCACAGGATCAAACCTTGTGATAAAGATTGCCGGATAAGCTCCTGACAGAATCCCCAAACCAAGTGTAATTCCAACAAATATAATGAGGTTAAGAGACGAAAAAACATCTTTTAACTTAATATCCAAATCACTCAAATTTGCATAGTAAGGCAATAACAGATCCACAATGAGAATGGCCAGAATACCACCAAGTATGGAGGTGATTACTGCTTCGGAAAAAATCTGAAACCTGAGCATTGAACTGCTCGATCCGTTCACCTTCTTCACTCCTATCTCCTTAGTCCTTTTAAGCGCAAGCGATGTGGCCAGATTCACATAGTTTGTTCCAACCACGATAAGGATAAATATGAGAGAGACAATAAAAACGTAGATATAAGTAATATTTCCATTGACCTTGATTTCTTCTTCCAGGTTGGAGTGCAGGTGTATATCCTGAACGGGTTGCAACATCAGCTGCGTTTGGGTTAGTATATCAATTGTATCATCAAATAAAGGGGCATAGTAGTGAATAGTAAAATCATCCATCCTGGATCGGACACTTTCAGCACTGGTGTTCTCTTTCAATCTGACATAGTTATAGAGTCCGGCCCATCCTTTGGAATAGTAGAGATCCGAATATCCGGCATTGAGTATCATAGATTTAAAACTCTTATAAGGCACAAAAAAGGAGTAATCCAGGTGAGAATTTTCCGGACAATCGGGCAAAACTCCTTTAACCGTTAAGATGGTATTGTCACCCTCCATCATCAACTGTTTTCCCATGGGATTGTCATCTCCAAAATATCGCCTGGCCATAGTTTCAGTAATAGCAAGGGAAAACATATCTTCATAAAAATCAAGGGGATTCCCCGCTATAAGATCAATGCCAAACACATCAAACACCGTTGAATCTGCATTAAATCCACCCGTCTCCTCAAACCGGACCTTTTCCCCATTTTCATTTTCATAGCTTAAAGCCATATTGCCTATGGGCCTGATCCTGGTAGCATAATCAATCTCTGGGAAAAAGTCTGTAATCTCCTCAAGAATTGGTGTGGATGTGGTTGCCCACGCCCTGGAGTTCTCCCCCTGACCATTGTTAATTACCCGATAGACCTTATCCACATCGGGGATGTGTTTATCAAAACTTGTTTCATATCGGATATGCACAATTAACACAAGACTAACGGCAATCCCCAGTGCAATACCTATAATATTTAAAAGAGAAATTAGCTTCTGCTTGAATGCGATTCTAAAGGCTGTAACTACAATATTCTTGAACATAATATTTCTATTGGTTGCCTTTTTTTATTTCCAAAACCATGCCACCGACCGGAAAGATCATGATATCAGAAAGATACAAATTCAGTAAAGATCAATCTGGCAAATAACGTCCATTTATGGACAAATACCAGTCCATAAATGGACAATTCATTGAAATGATTACATTTGTCTATAACCCGAACCATGAAGAAAACCAGGGCAAGCATACTGATCGTAGATGATGATGCGCATATTATTTTTTCACTACGCGCTCTGCTAGAGAGATTCTTTACGCAGGTATACACAGAGAAATCACCCGACCGCATCCCCTCCATACTCAATAGAAAGGATATTGATGTGATTGTTCTGGATATGAACTACGCATTTGGAGAGACTTCCGGAAAAGAGGGACTTGTGTGGATCAACAGGATCCTTGAGCTGGATCCAAATATGAGTGTTGTACCAATGACAGCCTATGGAGGCGTGAATATGGCGGTAGAGACATTGAAATCGGGAGCTGTGGATTTTGTGGTAAAGCCCTGGCAAAATGAGAAGATTATATCAACCATCAATGCAGCATGTAACTATACCCGATCAAAACGAAAGATCTCTGTCCTGAAGGAACAAAAAGCGATTCTTAACAGAACCTCCAGTTCCTTCGCCTTCAATTTCATTGGAGAGTCAGATGCCATGAAGAAGTTATTTGAGAAGGTTCACAGGGTGGCCGGAACAGATGCCAATGTGCTTATTCTTGGTGAAAACGGTACTGGAAAAGAATTGGTGGCCCGTTCCATCCACAACCATTCTGACCGACAAAGTGAAAGCCTCGTCAATGTGGACCTGGGAAGTATTGCTGAGACCCTCTTTGAATCGGAATTGTTCGGATATGTGAAGGGTGCATTTACCGATGCAGCTAAAGATAGACTGGGTCGATTCGAAGCTGCTGATGAAGGCACGCTTTTCCTGGACGAAATCGGTAATATTCCCATGGCTATGCAATCCAAATTGCTTTCAGCATTACAAAACAGGGAAATCTTCAAAGTGGGGAGTAACCGGGCCTCCCCCATTGATATCAGGTTGATTACTGCCACAAACCAGAACATCTACAACCTGGTAAATGAGGGATCCTTTCGTAACGATTTGTTTTACAGGATAAATACTGTGGAAATATTGCTCCCGCCCCTTCGCAACAGGGCAGAAGATATAGTGCTGATAGGGGACCATTACATCCGAAAATATGCCAACAAATACAACAAACGAATCAATCCCATTTCGAATAAACTAAGCGCCCACCTGCTTAAATATGAGTGGCCCGGAAATGTGCGTGAACTGCAGCATAGCATTGAGAGGGCCGTTATTTTGTGTAATGGAAATGACCTGGAAATTCGGGATTTTCAAATCAGCTATTCATATGACCAATCACAGCCCTTGCAATTCGACCATCTGGACCTGGACAGAATAGAAAAATGGGCCATTAAAACCTGCCTTGGAAAACACGATGGCCATGTCACCAGGGCAGCCTCCGAACTGGGTATTACCAGGGGAGCATTGTACAGGAGAATTGAGAAGTATGAGATTAAAAAGTATTAAGATAAAAATTGTACTTAGGGTATTGCTTCTGGCAATTTCTCTTGCACTGGCAGCTTTCCTTCTAGTGCAAAAGGATCGAACCTTGCAGGGCTTGTACGCATCCATCATTCCTATCGCCCTGACCATCGAACTGGTTCTCTATATTGACAGGAATAACCGCCATATGAAGAATTATCTGGACGCCATTGAGTGGGACGACCTGGGAGTAAAAATGCCTGAAGATATTCCGGACAAATCATTTCAGGATTTGAATCGCTCGCTCAACCTGTTCAATAAAAAACTTGAGAAGCTACGCAACGAAAAGATGACTCAATTTTACTTCACCGAGGCCCTGGTCAAAGATGCGCTGGTCGGGCTTGTGGTTGTGAATCAGCATAAAAAGGTCTATTATGTCAACAATGCCTTTGAAAGGATTATCGGCAAGAGTAGCATTCAGACAGATAGTCCGGCACAAAAGGAATTGGAGCCGGTCTGGAATCAAATTTCCAATCTGGAGCTAAATGAAAAAAGATCTATTGAAATTAATATCAACGGACAGGTAAGGATCCTGTTGTTCCAGGTTTCGGAGTTTGTAATTGATCAAGAGAATTATCGTTTATACTCTTCACAAAATATTAAATCCGAAGTAGATAGTACAGAGATTGAGGCCTGGAAAAAACTGATCAGAGTACTATCTCACGAGATACTGAATTCGGCCTCCCCTATACTTTCGTTAAGCGGCACACTCTCAGACATGATTCATGATGATCAGTACAACCAGCGTACATTGATAAAACAGCTTGAGGAGGGGCTGGACGTCATAAATCAGCGCAGCAAGGGCCTGATGAAATTTACGGATACATTCAGCACCCTTTCCAAACTTCCTGAACCAGATAAAAGTGAGGTCAGAATAACAGAATTGATCCAGTGCATTAAGGTGCTTTACGATAGTCAACTCAAACAAAAAGAGATAGAATTTGATTACACCGTGTTACCAGAGGCTGAGGTGTTGTTTGCAGATCAGTATCAGATTGAACAGGTCCTGATTAACCTGGTAAAAAATGCCTTAGAATCCTTCCCTGAAAAGGCTGGAGGCAAGAGAATCTATCTACTGGCATCCTATAGTTCGGGCTTTGTCAGGATCGAGATAATCGATAACGGCAGTGGCATTCCAGCCGACAAAATTGAAAAGATTTTCCTCCCATTTTTCACTACAAAAGAGAGTGGTAACGGAATCGGACTTGCCCTGTCGAAACAGATACTTAATTCACACAATGGAACCATATCAGTCGATTCGACTGTGGGTAAAGGGACAAAAGTGATCCTCGAATTGCCTAAAACGTCCTTTAAATGAAAAGTTGCAGATTAAAACCTTCAATATTTCATTTAAAAAGCAACAACTTCCAACCCGGACCAGGCACTCAATTTGCTATATTTTCCACTATTTTTACTCGCTCATTTAAAAGTATGGTATAAATGGCAGAAAAAAACTTCACAGAGTTATACAATGATCAGGATCTTAAGGTCCTAAAAGTAGCCGAAGACTCACTCAATCCCAGGATTGACAGGGTCCATGAGATCATCGCCTATGCCAGTGAGGCAAAAATAAATAAGATCGGCATCGCCAACTGCATCAGTTTCAACAAAGAAGCCATCCAATTGGAAAACATTTTTCGAGATGCTGGTTTTGAAGTTGAAAAAGTTCATTGTAAGTATGGTAAGGTAGCTTTCAATGATATGTTACCGGGTTATAAAGGCACATCCTGCAATCCGGCCGGGCAGGCTCAATATCTTGAAGAAAAAGATACGCAGCTTAATGTTATGATGGGATTATGCCTGGGACACGACATTATTTTTAATTCGAAATCCAAAGCTCCGGTAACTCCTCTAATTGTAAAAGACAGAAAGACCAAACACAGGACCATCC
>PVMS01047422.1_pt1 | contig 11111 bp, 9 predicted proteins | sample 1853461 | NCBI WGS metagenome assembly PVMS01 (sample SAMN08582032, study PRJNA380276) | Marine sediment metagenome, whole genome shotgun sequencing project. | isolation source: ocean sediment barecode stripped | collected 2017
GGAAGGCACGCAGCGAGATCTGCTTTTTCGTTTTTGGCGGCGGCGGGTTGAAAAAGCTCGGCCGCTTGCCGGGGCCTACCCTCCTCGAGCCGTTGCTCCTCCAGGTGAGCTGTGACACAAGAGTAGAGTGTTCGCACCGGCGTGGTGGGCATCCAGGTCTCGAACACCATCCACGACCGAGAGGGCTCGGTCGAGCTCGCCCCGCTGATAAAAGGAGTGGGCCTTCGAGAGAAGCGCCGCGATATGGCGTTCTTCCAAAGGACGGTCGTCGGCGTCGTGAGCCTCTCGCCGCGGCTCGCTCACCTTATTGGCTAGGCGTTCCTTTGCACGTGATACGCGGCCAGCGATGCGCTCGCATGCCCGTACCGCGCGAGTGTGCATCTCGACGGACTCGAGGTATCCAAGGTCGGGATCCAGAGGAAGGGCACGGTGAAGCCTCTCGCTGGCGTCCAATCGTTTTCGAAGAAACACAATAAACTCTCTAGCTGCCTCGGTGGTTGGTAACGGCTCGAGCCGGGGCCTGTTCTCACGAAGCAGCCTGTCCAGCCTGTCGACGATTTTTCTGGTTTCCCGCTGAATGTAGAATCTGCGGCTGCCGAGAGTTTTTGCCATTTGATCGAGGTCTCGCGCGAAGTGCTCTATTTTTTGATAGCGATGTGTCGGGTCCTTGGCGAGTGCACGCATGACGATGGACGTGAGCTCCGGGGGGAGGGATCGCTCGACCTGCAGCAGAGGCTCGGGTTCCCGGGTCACGATGTTTGTGAACGTCTCATGGTATGACTTGCCGGTGAAGGGCTTGCGGAAAGTGAGTAGCTCATAGAGAACGGCGCCGGCCGAGAAGATGTCGGAGCGGTGGTCTACCCGCTTGCCCATTACTTGCTCGGGGGACATGTAGTTGGGGGTGCCCATCACCATCCCGGATTTCGTGAGATCGGACGAGGCGATGCGAGCAATACCGAAGTCGAGGATTTTCACGTGATCCTTGCGGGTGATGAAGATGTTGCCGGGCTTGATATCCCGATGGACGATCTCCTTTTGGTGAGCGTGCTCGAGACCTTCCGAGAGCTCCCGCATGAAACGGAGCTTGCGCTCGAGTGACATCGGCTCGGATCGAGAGATCTTGGATTTGAGCTCTTCGCCGTCCAAGTACTCCATCGCGATGAAGATGCGACCCTCTTCTTCGAAGAGGTCGTAAATGGTGATGAGATTCTTGTGAGAGAGGCTTCCGGCGGAGCGCGCCTCGCGCTCGAACCGCTGTCTGAGCTCTGGCTCATCCATGTCGGCGGACATGGTTTTGACCGCGAGGACACGGTTGATGTGGGGATCGAGGGCCTTGTAAACGACCCCCATGGCGCCTTCGCCGATTTTTTCGAGAACTCTATACTTGCCGATCGTGTCCACGGCCCTGCCTCCGGGCCAAAACATGCCCTATCGAGATCGGCAAGAGGGCGTCAGGTCGCCTTCTATCGTGGGGACGCAACCTGGTGATTCGAGCTAGCCGGCAAGCCAAGAACACCCTCCCGGCCCGACCTTGCGATGAAGCTTGAAGCGGTGAGTTTATCACGGTAGGTATTTTCGGAGCAACAACTTGGCGCGACGGAAAAGATCGGCTGGAGTTCTCTCCCTTGAAATCCACAGAGGTTTTGATAAGCGGAACAAAATTGATATCTTCCTTCGGTGGTCGAACTTAGCAGGCTTAGTAAACGCTACGCGGTTGTTGGCATCGGCGAGTCCCGCATCGGGAAGCGACAGGACCTCACGAATATCCAGCTTGCTGTCGAAGCCGTGGACAATGCCGTCGCCGACGCCGGTATATCCTACGACGCTATCGACGGCATCTTGAGTCACGCGCCCTACGGAGACCCCGAGTTTCTCTATACTATTAAGCTCGCCGAGGCTCTCGGCATCCAGCCCTCGTTCGCGTTCGACCTTCATATCGGTGGAGCGACACCTTGTGCAGCGGCGGCGGTTGCCGCGGGAGCGATCGAGGCCGGCTTGTGTCAGAGCGTTCTCTACGTCGGTGCCGAAGCGATGTGGTCGCAGTACAAGGAGCGTCGTCCCACCCACGGCAAGTTTCGCTGGGGATATGAAGACTTCGAAGAGCCTTTCGGTCTCGTGGAAGCTGCGGGTGCCTACGCCCTCTTCGCACGAAGGCATATGCACGAGTTCGGTACTACTCACGAGCAGCTAGGAGCCATTGCGGTTACAACCCGAAGCCACGCGACGATGAATGACAACGCTCAGATGAGCAAACCGATCACCATGGACGACTATCTGCGGTCGCGGTGGATCGCGGAACCCTTTCGCCTTCTCGACTGTTCGCTCATCTCCGACTTTGGGGGTGCCTTCATCATCACGTCTTTGGAACGAGCTCGAGATCTCGCCAATCCACCTGCCATTATCCTCGGCGCCGCACAGCAACATACACACCGTTTCGTGGCCTCGGCGGAGCTTACTCAGTGCGGTGCGGCTAAAGCGGGGCCGCGGGCGTTCGAGATGGCGGGGTTGACACCGAAGGACATTGATGTCGCTGAGCTCTATGACTCCTTTACTTATACGACGCTCGTCCAACTCGAGGATTATGGGTTTTGTGAGAAAGGTGAAGGGGGCCCCTATGTCGAGAGCGTCGGGACCGCCCTAGGAGGTAGACTACCGGTGAATACGCACGGCGGACTCCTCTCGCAGGCCCACGCCGACGGAATCCTTCACCTCACCGAGGCCGTCAAGCAGCTTCGGGGTACTTGTGGCGAGCGGCAGGTCGAGGGCGCGGAGGTGGCGCTGGTGAGCGGAAGCGGGGGTATCTTCGCAACGCACAGCAGCTTGATCCTTGGACTCGAGTGAGATGGAAAAACGCGCCTCTTTGCCTATTCCCGATCCCGACAGCCGGCCCTTTTGGCAGGCGTGCCAGGAGGAGAGGCTCGTTGCGCAGATCTGTGGCGGCTGTGGTAAGTTGCGCCTGCCACCCTTGCCCGCTTGCCCGGAGTGCCACTCTCGCGACTTCCAGTGGGAGGAGTTGACGGGGCGCGGTGCGGTGTGGAGTTTTACGGTGGTTCACCACGCTTTTCGCCCGAACCTTGAAGACAAGGTTCCCTACACCGTGGGACTCATAGATTTGGATAAAGGCCCACGCGTCGTGGGCAAGATCACTGCCGGAAATCGCACCGTAAGCATCGGATCTCGAGTGCGAGTTCGGTTCGAAGAGATCGAAGGAACGCGCTTGCCGTACTTCGAATTGGAGCCCGAGTCTACACCTGGCTAGCGGAGGAGCATAGAAACGATGAAATGGCCCGCCAACCGATTGGCATCTCAAATTGACAAGAACTTTGGAATGTTCGAGGTCGCCCACGAGATGGAGAAGAAGGGCGTGGATGACATCATTCACTTGGAAGTAGGCCGACCCTCCTACGACACACCGGCCCACATCAAGGAGGCTTCCAAGAAAGCCCTAGATGACGGAATCGTGCATTACGGTGATCTTCGGGGCAACACAAAGCTCCGCGAAGCGCTGTCGAAGAAGCTCAAAGACTACAACGGAATCGAAGTGACTCCGGACGAGGTCTTGATCACCAATGGACTGACCCAAGCCTCTTTCGCAACCTTCATGGCGGGACTCGAAGAAGGAGACGAGGTGATCGTCTTCGAACCCTACTACCCACAGCACAACAAGAAGATCGAGCTCTTGGGCGCCAAGGTAGTTACCGTCCCGCTCGCGAAGTCGAAAGAGTACCGGCTGGATCCGGACGCGTTGGAGAAGGCGATTACACCCAAGACGCGCATGATCGTCTTCGTCAACCCCGCCAACCCGGTGGGAAGAGTCTTCACTCGTGATGAGCTCTCGGAACTGGCGGAAATCGCAACCAAGCACGATCTACTCGTACTGACAGACGAAGTCTACGAGTATGTTCTCTACGATGATCACAAACATCTCAGCCTGGCGACGCTTCCTGGTATGCGGGACCGCACCATCAGTACATTCGCGTTTACCAAGGCGTACGCGATGGATGGTTGGCGGCTGGGCTACGTCGCCGCGAAGAGCGAGTTCGTGAACGCGATCTACAAGGTAGTCTTGAACGAGACCACGCATCCCAATGTCTTTGCCCAAGAGGGAGCGCTGGCAGCGGTCGTCAACCCGCAAGACTGTGTCGCAGAGATGGTTAAAGAAGACCGCAGGCGGAGGGATCTGGTGCACGGCAGGCTGAACGCGATGCCGAAGGTCAAATGCCACATGCCCCACGCCACAATCTATACCTTTCCAGATTTCGGCGGCTGGGGCACGTCGTCCGATCAGCTTGCAGAAGAGCTACTTCGAGAGGTGCACGTGGCCACCGAATCGGGCACCTTCTACGGAGCTTCGGGCGAAGGTCATCTGAGGATCTGTTTCGGCTCCGAACCCTACGAAAGGTTGGAGGAGGCGATGGATCGCATAGAGGGCTATTTGAAAAAGAAAGCCTAGATCTTGACCGCCCACGAGCTGCTCGAGCGGCGAGCCAGGGACTGTGGCGACCAGCCGTTCCTGGTCGGTGAAGACCACACCCTGTCGGCGTCGGAGATGCTCGCCGCGAGCGACGAGTGGAGCGGCCGCCTAAAGAAAGCCGGCGTCAAGGCAGGCGACAGGGTTCTCCTAAAGCTTCCCAACGGCTCGGACTTTCTCGCGATTTGGTTCGGCCTGATCCGTGAGGGAGCGGTCATGGTTCCGATGAACCCCGCCTCATCCCCTTCCGAGGTGGATTGGGTGGCGGATCATTCGGGTGCCCGTCTGATAGTCGTCGCCGAGGGCGTAAGAGAGTACGCCGAGCCCCAAGGGACCGTAACTCTACCGGAGGATACTGCCGCGGTTCTCTATACGTCGGGGTCCACCGGAAAACCCAAGGGCTGCATGCTTTCGCACGATTACTACGAGATCGCGGGGCGGGTTTGGGTGGAGGCGATGGAACTGTCGTCGTCGGACCGCCTTTTCATGATGCTTCCGCTCTTTCATATGAACGCTCAGGTCACCAGCGTCTACGGCGCGCTCCTCTCGGGAGCGACCATTGTTTGGGTAGAGCGATTCAGCCGCTCGCGATTCTGGAGCCAGGTGGACTCATTGCGACCTACCCAGGCGTTTCTGATCGGTGCGATTCCGGTCCTCCTCGCCCGCGAGCAAGAGGGCAAGCGTCCCAGCAGCCTTCGCAAAGTGACGTGTGCGGGCTTGCAGGATGATCTGCGGGCCGAGTGCGAGAAGCTCTTCGGATTTCAGATAGTCGAGGGCTACGGTCTGACTGAGGGCGGCGTGGTCACGATGGAACGTCTCGGGGAGCCCCATCTCCCTGGATCGGTGGGACAACCGGTCCGCGGAAAAACGGTCGAGATCCGCGCCTCCGATGGGCGTCGCTGCGAACCGAACGAGGACGGTGTGATCTGGGTCGGGGGAGAAGGATTGATGTCCGGCTATCTCGGCAACCCGGAGGCGACGGCAGAGGCTCTTCCCGAGCGGGGATGGCTCCGCACGAACGACGTAGGTCATATCGATGCCGATGGCTACTTGCACTTCACCGGTCGCGGAGGCGACATCGTTCGCCGATCAGGAGAGAACATTTCACTCCGCGAGGTGGAAGTGGTCTTGCGATCGCACCCGGCGGTCTCCGAGGCTGCACTGATCGCGGTGCCCGATGAGATCTATGGTGTGGAGCTTGAAGCGTATGTCGTTTTGAGTGGAGAGGGGAAGGCGACCGGCGAAGCTCTATACGATCACTGCGCGAGCGAGCTTACTCCTCATAAGATCCCCCGCTCGATCCATCTGTGTCGCGACTTGCCGCGGACCGGTATGGAGCGGGTCAGCAAGCTCGCTTGAAGGAGACCGGACCGATCGAGGAGTACGAGAGGTTCGAGCGACCAACCAAGCGTCCCGTCTAGCCTCGGACGAAACGGACCCTGAGATCGCCCGCCACGTTACTTAGGTGCCTCAAGAACAAGAACCATAGAATCGACATGCCCGCCATTTCGATCGTTTCTTCGAACGATTTGGAAAAATGGCGGAGCGCGTCGAACGCGGTCTCGCCGAACCGCGCCTGGGTCCAGGGTTCCAAGTCATACCGATTCGCGATAATCGTGTAGAGATTCCAGCGGTGCTCGGCTTCGAGACCTTCCACGAAGTCCATACCAACCGCGACGACCTGTAAGAAAATGGCGGTCATCAAGAGCACGCGCGACGACCTCGAATCGAGCTCGTACCAGAGAAAGCCGAGCATGAACAGCCCAAGAGCGCCGAAAAGGGGTAGGAACAGAATTTGCCAAACGTAGCTGGGAAAAAAGCCGAGGGTGACGCCCGTGGCGTTCCACAACACCTCCTTGAACGTGCTTCCAATCCGCTCGTGGAGTTGGACACCGTCATCGACGGCCATATAGAAGAAGAAGGCGGTCAATACAAGCCATCCCCAGGGCTTCCATCGCGGCCCGGGTCCATTCTTAACCGAGAGGTAGATCAACCCCAAGGTAAGGCTCGCCAAGAGCGTCTGGGTCATGGCGAACCAGGAAGCAAATCCATCCTCCCTCGCGGTATTGAACATGCGGCGCATCGCCCCAATGTACGTCCACTCCCCGTAGTTGATGTGGTAGTCGAGAAACGCGAAAACGATCTCGGTGAAAATGCAGAAGATGAGGATCCGGCGAGCGAGCCGCTCGGAATTGATGGTCAGGTGGACCGGTTCCGGTGACACTACCGATAGGCTAACACGATGGTCGGCTTACTCGTAGCGGAGGACGGTCATGGGATCGACGCGGGTGGCGCGCCGGGCGGGCAAGTAGCTGGCGAGTGCAGCGACCCCTATCAGCAAGATTGGCGTGCCGAGGAAGGTTAAAGGATCGAGCGTGCCCACACCGTAGAGAAGCGACTGCATGAGTTGGGCGAGACCCGCCGCCGCCGCGAGTCCGATCGCCACCCCTGAAGCCGTCAGTCTCAAGCCTTGTTTCAATACGAGTTTCTGGATGTCTCCACTCCCCGCACCCAGAGCGATCCGGATCCCCAGTTCGTGAACTCGCTGACCGACCGAGTAAGAGATGACGCCATAGATTCCCATCGCCGCGAGAAGGAGCGCGCCCACGCCCAACACTCCGACCCCGGCCGTTCCTCCCGACCAGGGTCCCATGGACTCACGGATGACTTGGTTCATGCTTCGCACGGCAGTGATCGGAAGGTTGCTGTCGGCGGCATGGATTTCACGCCGCACACTCGAGACCAGCGACAGCGGGTCACCGGCGGTTCTGGTGACGAAGAAACGGCGGCGGCTTGCGTCTTGGAGCTGTGGCAAATAGTCGAGCGCCGCTGGGTCCTCGTTCATCAAGAAATGCTTGCTGTTTTCTACCACCCCCACGATGGTAACCAGCCGGTCTTCTTCTGTGCCCGGGTCTAGGCGAATCCGCCTACCGAGCGAGTCCTCATCCGGCCAGAAGCGTTCCACCATGCGCTGGTTGATGATCACCACCGGAGAGGCACCTCCATTGTCTTGGGGCGTGAATGTGCGACCGCGCATTAGAGAGATTTCCATGGTGTCGAAGTATCCGGTGCTTACACGGAAGTTGTTGGCAACGAGTTTCTCCCGTGGCTCGGCGGGGGGACGCCCCTCGATTTCGAAGTCTAGGCCGTGGCTTTCGAAGTTGAGGGGAAGTGGGTAGACGGTCGCGGTGGAGTCGACCCCGGGCAACATCCGGACCCGTTCCATGACGCTTTCATAAAAGAGATTCTCTTCTTGGCCGCTCGGGTATTTCGACTCCGGAAGAATTACTTCCATGGTGAGAACGCCATCCGGATTGAAGCCGGTGTCGACGCTTTGCATCCGATAAAAAGACTGCAACAAGAGCCCCGAGGTCGTGAGAAGTGCCATGGCTAGGGCGACCTCCGAGACAACCAGGATGCTTCGCAATCGACGGCTTCCCGTGCCTCCGCTTGAGCCGCGCTCGGCGTCCTTGAGTGCTTCCGCCAGATTCGGCTTGGTTGTCTGAAGAGCCGGGGCCAGGCCGAAGAAGACTGCCGCCAGGAGTGAAACTCCGACCGTGAAGGCTAGCGCCCTTCCATCGACGACGATCGCGCCAACCCGATAGAGATCCTCTGGGATCGTCGGGCCGAGTATTCCGACCAGCCAATAAGCGAGGAGTCCTCCCGCCGCGCCGCCAATGAGTCCGAGGACCGCACTTTCTGTCAAGAGCTGACGGATCAGTCGGCCGCGCCCGCTACCGAGAGCGGTCCGGATGGCGATCTCTCGGTGCCGTCCGGTCGCCCGCGCCAAGAGTAAATTCCCAACGTTGGCGCACACGATCAGCAACACGAAGCCGACGGCGAGGAAGAGTGTCGTAAACGTGAGTCGAAGGAGATCGTAGAAAAAAACCAGCGCCTCCCGGAGAGGAACGATCCGAGCCCCCTTGCCGACGTTTTCATCGGGATACGCCATCGCGAGCCGAGCCGCAACCGTGGCCATCTCCGCTTGCGCCTCATTCATGGAGGTATCTGGTGCTAAACGTCCGACCACCATCAAGGGACCGCTCATTTTTCGCCGAGACTCCCACTCATCGAGTGCTAGGGGAGTCCACACCTGTGCCGCCCTCAGCGGGAAGACGAACTCTGGTGGCATCACTCCGATCACCATGTACCTGACGTCGTCTAGAATGACCGTCTCACCGAGGACGTCATCCCGGCCCGCGAAGTAACGTTGCCGGAAAGCCTCGCTCAAGACCACGACGCGATCTTTACCAGGAGTGCCTTCTTCGGGGAGGAAGCGCCGTCCTAGAGTCGGCTCGACCCCCCAGAAGCTCGATCAGATTGGGTGTCAGCCGGCCGACCAGAAGGCGCACCGGATCCTCGCCGGTTGCGAGGTTGTAGCTCTGATAGAAGTAGCCTCCCAAATCGGAGAAGACGGAGCTCTGCTCTTTCCAATCGAGGAAATTGGGGACGGACACGCGGAGCTGGTCGTGACCGAGCTGGGTTTGCGTCTCCCAGATTTGGACCAATTGCTCGGGCTCGTGAAACGGAAGTGGCCGCCAAAGAAAAGCGTTCACCAGGCTGAAGACGGTGGTATTAGCGGCGACGCCTACCGCCAGCGTCAACACGGCGATCGCCGCGAACCCCGGGCTCCGCACGAGGATGCGGAGGCCACCGCGGACATCTTGCCACAGGGTTTCCACGATGAATCTACCTGGTTGTGTTAACGGGAGTAGGAGCCGGAAAGTTCCGCCCGAGCTTCGGTCTACTTGAGATCTAAGGCCCAGATGTCCGCTTCCTGCGTCTCGAGGGCGAAGTAGATGGTGCGATTGTCGCGTGCGAGGGAGGGGCCTCCGATCCAGCCTTCGGGCGTCGCTAGCAGCTCGCGAGACTCTTTGGTTCGGATGTCCAATAGAAACAGTTTCCCATCGTCCGCCAGAATGAGCCTTCAATCCCTCTCCCCACAGGGGAGAGGGGTCGTTCGAGCGACGAGGCGCTTCGGCCGCAATAACCTCGCCGGACCAATAGTATATGGTCGTCGCCCCCGTGGTCGTCAAGGTTATGTGGTAGTTTTAGGGCCCATTCGAAAGGACGGTAACCGTGACTAAGATTCTATCTTTGTCGGTCCTCCTGGCCAGCTTGGTAGTCGTCAGCCCGGTGGAAGCTCGGTCCGCCGTAGTGAGTGAAGGCGAGGCGCTCGTGCGCGCCAAAGAGATTCTCCGCACTACGCCTCTCATCGACGGCCACAATGACCTTCCGTGGACCATCCGGGAGTATTCCGAGGCTCCGCGGGACGTCGAAGCGTACGACATTCGCGGGGAAACGGCGGGAGTTACCGACCTTCCGAAGCTGCGCGCCGGCCAAGTCAGTGCCCAGTTCTGGTCGGTGTGGGTCCCGGGCGAGCTCAAGGAAGGCTACGCCAAGGTGCAGCTCGAGCAGATCGACATCGCGCGACGCATGATCGCCCGCTATCCCGAGAGCCTGACATTAGCCCTCACCGCCTCGGACATCGAGGCCGCTTTCGAACAAGGGCGCATCGCTTCGCTCCTGGGTATGGAAGGCGGTCACGTGATCGAAAATTCTCTAGGGGCACTCCGGGCCTTCTATGCTCTGGGCGCTCGCTACATGACCCTTACTCACAACGTCACCTTGGACTGGGCCGACGCGGCGTTGGACGAGCCGAGACACAAGGGTCTCACCCGTTTCGGAAGAGAAGTCATTCGAGAGATGAATCGGCTCGGAATGTTGATCGACCTTTCGCATGTCACACCCGAAGTCATGAACGACGTTCTCGACGTCAGTGAGGCTCCGGTGATTTTTTCGCATTCTTCTGCCCGCGCTTTGGTCGATCATCCCCGAAACGTTCCCGACGCGATTCTCGAGCGCATGCCGAAAAACAGAGGCGTGGTGATGGTGAACTTCGTTCCGGGCTTCATCTCAAAAGAGGTGGCAGCATGGGAAGCTCCTTTGTCGGATCGTCTCATCGGAACGCTCTCGAGCGGAGAGTACGACCGCATCCGCAAGGAGTACGCTGCCGAGCATCCGATGCCCCGAGCGACGCTTGGCCAGGTCGCCGATCACATTGAGCACGTCGCCAAGGTCGCAGGCATCGATCACGTCGGCATTGGAAGCGACTTCTGGGGAGGAGACGACATGCCGGTCGGCTTGGAGGACGTATCCAAGTTTCCATATCTCTTCGCCGAGCTCATCCGCCGAGGCTGGAGTGACGCCGATCTTCGAAAGCTGGCAGGAGAGAATTCCCTCCGGACGTTTCGTGAAGCCGAGGCGACAGCCAAAAGGCTTCGGGACTCGCGGCCCGCTTCCCCGGCGACTATCGAAGAGCTCGACGGCCCAGGGGACCCCAAAAGCTAGGGGTCGTGTTAGCGAGAGTCTCCTCGAGGGATATGGACCGCGAAGTTGTTCACAAGGACCGCGTCGACTCGGTCTGGCTCGCTGGCGAAACCACGTATGAGCCTACCAGAAGACTTACCGGTGTGCGGCGCGCCGACGTTGCCATCATCGGGGGTGGGTTCACCGGCGTGTCCACTGCTTATCACCTATCGAAGCGACACCCGGACAAGCGGATTCTGAGCCTCGAACCCCACGAGCTCGCTCCTGGAGCTAGCCGCCGTAACCGGGGCTTGGCCCTCACGGGTCTACC
>PVMS01028925.1_pt1 | contig 11110 bp, 8 predicted proteins | sample 1853461 | NCBI WGS metagenome assembly PVMS01 (sample SAMN08582032, study PRJNA380276) | Marine sediment metagenome, whole genome shotgun sequencing project. | isolation source: ocean sediment barecode stripped | collected 2017
CAGATTTGGGGCTGGTAATCTGTTTCCCCCGGCCTCAGGCGATCTCCTTATCGTATTTATGGATCAACCGCCAGTGCACGAAGAACAGGATGCAGGAGACAAGGAGAACGATGGCGGTGCGAATCAGCTCTTGCATCGCGGTACGCTTGTGATTTTTGATTAACATCCGATAGCTCTCCAGCCTCAGCTGCTCTACTTCTTCATCGGACAGGGTGGTCGGGCCAGCATCCGATTCACTGTTTATCAGCATGTCGGATTGACGCATGGACAGCGACCTGGCGACACCCATGGCTCCCGGAATGATAAATGCCTGGGGGTGAAACCGGGTGGCATAAAAGTGCGACTTTTTGAAGTTATCCAGCGACTGGTGGGCGTTGTAGGAGTGGGTGTCCAGTGTAAGCTCCGGCGCCACTATCTTGAGCAGGCTGTGCAGGCCCATACCAGCAGTGATCGCCGCACAGACCACTGATACAAAGCACACGGCCAGCAGGTAAATTCTAAAACTCCGGTCTTGTGACACGATGTCCAACCTCCGTAGCTACACAGGTGTTCAGACATTCGTGAACAGGAAACAGTTCCAACAATATCGACAAGTTTACCGCCGCTGACTGATAATCTGGCGATGAATACATACAAACGCCACCGATTCCTACCCGACACCCTCAGCATGCTTTGGCACAGACTTTAGATAAATTCTAGCCAGGGTAGCTTCGATGTTACCTTGGTAGGACGAGCAGGCTACACAGCCTCCACCAACTCCCCCCACCACTCGCCACTCTTCTCAACAACCCCGTCCCAGACGCTACCAACATCGGGCATAGTGGGGTGGCAGACACTGTGCATCACATCATCCGGGGTTTCATCAGCCATGCCCATATCTGAGTACAGCTGGTCCAGATCATCCAGGTTTCCACAGGCCAGCTTGATTTCATAAGCGGTGGCAGCGAGTAGTATCGGAATACCCAGCAGGGGAATTGCTTCACCCGGTATCTCGGCAAGGGTAGTAGCTACCAGTTTCTTTGTGCGCTTGGTGACTTTTGTTCCAAACTTTCGAGTGGCGAGTTTGCGGTTCTTGATAGTTTTGTTCCTGGCATCGATTTTACCGCGTAGAACATCGGATACGGTCTGGATACCGAAGGCTGTACCCATCAGGCCCGATCAGCGGCATTGAAGGCGGTTACCTGTATCGCTCGATCCACACCTTCGGGGGCTAACGTCTGTGAAGCGGAGCACAAAGTCGGCTCGGCTAAGGGTAAATATGTGAACCAGGTTGGATGGTGCTGGAAAGCGAATCTGACTGAAACCCCATAACTGGACTACACTCTACTCTCATATGAGAAAGTGAAACCGGAGAAAAAGTCCATGGCGCAATATGACCTGATTATCAGAAATGGTGAAATTTACGACGGCAGCGGCCAATCGCCTTTCCGGGCAGACATCGCCATTGTGGACGGAGTCATTACTGCCATTGACAGCCACCTTGCCGGTGATGCCGAGCAGGAAATTGAAGCACAGGGCAAGATCGTCACTCCCGGCTTCGTCGATGTGCATACCCACTATGATGGCCAGGCCACGTGGGACTCTCACCTGACGCCCTCATCCAACCTCGGTGCCACAACCGTGGTAATGGGCAATTGTGGCGTCGGCTTCGCACCCTGTCGTCCAGAAGACCGCGATGTTCTGGTACAACTCATGGAAGGTGTGGAGGAAATTCCGGGCACTGCACTGGCAGAGGGATTACCCTGGACCTGGGAGAGTTTCCCCGAATTCCTCGACACGCTGGAAAACATGGCCCGGGATATCGATGTAGCTGTACTGTTACCCCACGGCCCCCTGCGGGTCTATGTAATGGGTGAGCGCGCGGTCGAACGCGAAGCGGCTACGGAAGAAGACATTCGCCAAATGAAATCACTCCTTGAGGAAGGTGTCAGCGCAGGGGCTGTGGGGTTTTCCACTTCACGCACCCTGGTACACCTGAGCAGTTCGGGAAAGCATGTACCGACCTATCGGGCTGCCAGCAGTGAGCTGAAACAACTCGGCGAGTCTCTATCCGGCGAACAGGGCCACGTCTTTCAACTGATCTCCGATTGGGAGGATCCCGACGAAGAGTTCAGCATTCTCCGTGAAACCAGCAGGAAAACCGGCGCCAAGGGTACCTTCACCTTGATCGTTATCGATGGAACCCTGTTGGGCATCGACAGTAACCTGGACTTCTGGCGGGACCAGCTCAAGCGTATTGATAGCGCACAAAGCGAGGGCCTGGATATACGGGGCCAGGTAATCTCCCGACCCATCGGCATACTCATGGGACACCCGGCTTCAATGAGCCCTTTCTACCAGCGCCCGACGTTTTTGAGCCTGCAGAACCTGCCCCGGGATGAGCGCATGGAAAAACTCAGGGATCCGTCGGTGAAGGCACAAATTCTCGCAGAAAACAATGAGGACCCCCATATTTTTGTCCAGTTGCTCAGCGACAAATTCGACATGATGTACCCCATGGAAGACCCCATCGAATACCTGCCGGCAGCAGAAAACTCGGTAGCCGCCCGGGCTGAGCGCGAGGGCATTGACCCGGAACAATGGCTCTATGATTTTTTCCTCGGCGACAATGGCAACCACCTGGTCTATATCCCCGCTGCCAACTTTGCCGAGGACGCCATCCCCCAGCTATTGGGCCACGAGCACACAGTGGCCGCCCTGGGTGATGGCGGCGCCCACGTAGGCTCTATCTGCGACACCAGCGCCAATATCTACCTGTTGACAAAATGGGTACGGGAGAAAAAAACGTTCGACCTTGCCAGGGGTATCAACATGCTTACACGGCAACCGGCCGAGTTATATTCCCTCAACGACCGCGGCATGATAGCAACCGGACTGAAGGCGGACATTAACATCATCGATTTTGATGCCCTGCAGTTGCATACCCCGCACATCGTTCACGACCTGCCCGCCGGTGGCAAACGCTTCCTCCAGAAGGCCGATGGTATTGTGGCAACGATTGTCTCCGGCGAGGTCATTTACCGCGACGGCGAGGCGACGGGAGCCTTGCCCGGAGCACTGATACGGGGCCAACAGAAGGATCCGAGAGTACTAATGTAATGCCACCCATGCCGCTAGCCCGGCGCGGTCCTTGAATCTAGCATTCATGCTGAAGGACCTTAATCTTGGATGGGCGATTGTCATAATTATTTTCAGGAGCTTGCACAGGGCGTGCTGGTGGGCACTGTGGCTTGAGCATGAGGTAGGTGACGGGTAGGGGAAAGTTGTGCAGAGGTTGCCAGTCTGGTGGCAGGGGTGGGTGATCTGTTGTTCAGGGGTGCAGGATTGGCGGCTTATTGAAAATTGCCCTGGAATTCGGGGGCATGCCTGTTGATGGGTATGGGCTTGAAGGGGGAGTAGGGGCAACAAACTCAAGATATACCCGACGAACCCGACGTACTCGACGGTGGTGATGGGGTGTACCCGATAAATGACAAGGGCGAGTGCTATTTGTTATTGGGATTTTGCAATGATTATCTGCTAACTTTCTAGAAGAAGCCGCTCAGGAAACCCGGTTTCATGCGGATTTGAAGTACGCCATATTCCTAGCGATGTTGGAAGGGTTGCTGGAGGTTATGTAGAAGTAGGAAATGCTGGACACAAATATTTCACCCCGAATTGTCATAGAAGGAGAGTAGAGGATGAGAACCGAAATGAAATCTGCCATCGCTGCATTGACTGCCGCCACATTGGGGCTTAGCTCTATGGGCTATGCTGGCAAGCCTGAAGTCCAGTATTCACCTCATATCGATAAGAATTATGCAAGCAATGTGTATTGGGGTGATACGCACTTGCACACCAAGCTGTCTGCGGATGCGGGTGCCTTCGGTAACCGCTTGGGGCTTGATGAAGCCTATATCTTCGCCAGCGGAGGGGAGGTGACATCCTCCAATGGTCAGCGGGCTCGTTTATCCCGTCCCCTTGATTTTCTGGTAGCGGCAGATCATTCCGACGGCATGGGCTTCTTTACATTGTTGGAGGAAGGCGCACCTGTAATGATGGAAGACGAGGACGGGCGACGCTGGCATAAAATGATTGCAGATGGTGAGGGTGGCAAGGCAGCGCGGGAGCTTATAGGCAGATTTTCCCAGGGTAAGATGCCATGGAAAACGAACGATCCCGAGTTGATGACCCCGGTTTGGAATGACGTGGTAGATGCCGCTGAGAAATACAACGAGCCTGGCCACTTCACTGCTTTCATTGGATATGAATGGACCTCCTTAATCCGTGGCAACAACCTGCATCGAGTTGTTATTTATCGGGATGATGCGGACAAGGCCAGGGGCGTATTGCCCTACACCCTCGGCGATAGCGCGGACCCGGAGGATTTATGGGCTTATCTTGCATCCTATGAGGAGAAAACTGGCGGATCGGTTCTGGCAATACCCCACAATGGAAACCTCAGTAACGGCATGATGTTCGCCGATGTCACCGTGGGCGGGAAATCATACGATAAGGGCTATTTGGCGCGCCGCAAACGCTGGGAGCCACTGGTGGAAATAACCCAGATCAAAGGGGATGGCGAGGCTCACCCCTTTCTCTCTCCGGATGACGAGTTTGCCGACTATGAAACTTGGGATCTTGGAAATCTCGATTTAAGCGCAGCGAAGAGCAATGACATGCTCAAGTATGAGTATGCCCGCGAGGCCTTGAAGCGTGGACTTGAGTATCAAGCCAAACACGGCGTCAATCCCTTTGAATTCGGTATCATTGGCAGCACCGATTCGCATACCTCGCTTGCCAGTGCGGAGGAAGACAACTTTTTTGGCAAACACGCCGGATCAGAGCCGGCTGCGGATCGTCTTACTGATATCTATAAATCTACTGAAAATGGCACGATCTACGCCTGGCAGGAAGTCTCTTCCGGCTATGCCGCTGTTTGGGCCCAGGAAAACACCAGGGCGAGCTTATGGGATGCGATGAACCGCAGGGAAACCTATGGAACTACCGGGAGCCGAATGACGATTCGCTTGTTCGGCGGGTGGGGATTTACCCTGGCAGATGCGCGCAATCCGGATCTCGCGGCGGTAGGCTATGCCAAAGGTGTTCCCATGGGTGGTGAGTTGCGTGAGCGGACAAGCGCGATAGCACCCAGTTTTCTGGTTGCTGCCATGCGCGACCCCATCGGCGGCAACCTCGATCGCATCCAGATTGTTAAAGGTTGGTACGATTCAAAGGGTGGCCTACAGGAACGGATATATAACGTCGCATGGGGTGGAAGCAGGCAGCTAGACAAAGCCGGTAAATTGCCAGCAGTGGGCAGCACCGTGGATGTGGCCACTGCCACCTGGGCTAACACCATTGGTGCATCGGAGCTGGTGACTGTGTGGCGCGATCCTGACTTTGATCCCAATGCACAGGCATTTTACTACGCCCGGGTAATAGAAATACCGACACCGAGATGGACCGCCTACGATGCACAACGCTTTGGTCTGGAATTGCCGGAGAACGTACCCATGACCACGCAGGAACGTGGCTATACCTCGCCAATTTGGTACAAACCATGACATCAAACATTTATTTCCCCCGACACCCCGGGGAGCCAAAAAGCCATGGCCATAATCACCCGTTTACTGGGTATCGCCTCGCTGTATTCGGTATCGCTAGAAGCAGCTGCCGCCGAACCTGTGCAGAGCCCTCTGCGCAATGTGTACTTCGGCGAGACCCCTATGCACACCGCCTACTCACTGGATGCCTACCGGGCAGCTAAAGGCGAGACTATTGTGGTGAACGACCGCCCTCACTGACAGATACCTGCCAGCTACCATAAGTATGGTTGAGAACGAGACGGTAGGACTATATTTGGGCATAAAACGGTCACTGGCACAGGGAGGGAGGGTGGCAGTTTTTGCAGACTTTTATTTTTTCCGCCTGACTGGCAGATCATTATTACCAATAATGATTCCTTTTTAAATTTCCAAAACTTGCTACCCTCCCTCCCTGTATTGGGTAGATCCATGAGTAGCAAGGGTTTCCGGGCTTTGGGGATAGGGTGGCAAGGGTAGGAGCCGGCTTCCTGGGCCATGTCAGACCAATCAAGGCCACCTACGGGTAGATCCGCAATGTCAGGCAAAGTATCCAGGGCATGGGTGGGGTAATGCCACGGTCCAACCTGATCCACAGCATCCCACCCTGGGACCGGTAGGCGTACCCATGACAGCGACGTCGGCTTTACCCAGGCCGAGCCTATAAGAACCCCCTCGGAATTCGGGCAGGGTTACCTTTGTTGAATGCGCAAAAAAGTATGGGGAGTACCCGGGGGGGATAAACTCCAGATATAGCCGACGAACCTGACGACTCGACGCCGGTGATGTTTCTGGAAGGGTTTGGAGTTGAAACCTGGCGACGGGTTCGTCGAGTGCGTCGGGTTGATTGGATGGTTTCTGGGGCGGGGAAGGGAGCCTGAACTTCGCGCGCGCGGGGGCAAATTCTTCGCACAGCCATCCATACGTATCACTGGCCGTCGAAAGGGGGGTTCCAGGGGCAGTCATCACAGCAGTTGTAGCTGCTGAATTGATCTGGATGATTGTCTGCTTTTAGCGAAAGCGGACATTTGAATGCTTCAGGTCGGTGTCTGCTATCGGGCCGTTCACACCAAAAGCGGTCGTTCACGGCTTGATTGCACTAAGGGCAGAAAATACCTCTTGCTTGCTTTTTGCCGGTCGCGGGTTTAATACTGTAGATCTTTTCGCGGGCGGGGTGGTCATGTCTAATCCACATCATCTGGAGTTGTACGGCGATGCTCGCAGTCGCGGCAGGACCCACGGGGGTGAGCTGCGCAGAGAGGTGATCGCCTGCGTGGAATTTTACCGCGGCCTGCTGGGGCTGAATGAGGCGGAACTGCAGCACCGTGCCGGCGTTTTCGAACAACTTATCCGGACCTACGCGCCGCAACAGGCCGAGGAAATCCACGGCATCGCGGCCGGTGCTGAGCTGCCGCCGGCTCATATTTTTGCCATCAACGCGCGCAGTGAACTGGTGCCATTCACCGCTCCCGAGTGCACGGCGGTATGTGCGCCGCAGGCTGGACTGTTGGGACAAACCTGGGACTGGTGTGAAGAGTTGGAAGACCTGGTCACGGTAATGTCCATTACCCGCGAGGACGGCCATCGCCTGTTGACCGTCACTGAACCCGGCATTGTTGGCAAGATCGGGCTGTCCAGCGCCGGCCTGGGCGTTTGCCTCAACTTCCTCTCCGCTCCGCGAAGCAGTGACGGGGTGCCGGTACACAATCTTTTACGCGAGGCACTGGAGTCAAATTCCTTGCCACAGGCCCGGGAGAGACTGCGACAGGCCGGCACCGGGCGGGGTGGAAATATTCTGCTGGCGGCGGACACAGGTGAGGCAGTCAATTTCGAATTTGCCGGTGATGCTGTGGACGAGCACGCTGTGGGGGAGACCTTTGTCCATACCAATCACTGCCTTTTTCACCCATTATCCGCAGGTGATATGGAAGCCAATTCCCATGCCAGGAACAATCGAGCGCTGGAACTCATCGCGAGCACGCCGTTGGAAGGTTTGCAGGATATGAAAAATGTGCTCAGCGACAGGCACGACCTCGACGCCCCTATCTGTGCTCCGTACCACCCCCTGTTCGGACTCAACCTGGGTACTATCTGTACGGTGATTATGGATCTTTCGGGTCGTGAGTTACATTTTCGTATGGGCTCCCTGCCGGGCGCCGAATTCACCGTTTTCAGTCTGTGAATTCGGCGGCTCGTTGAGCGATCTGTCTTCCCCACGCCAGGCTTGTCACTTTAATTGCTGCCCCGGTTGGGGTAGGGTGCCACTCAAGGCTGATTGATCGAGGTGATTACACGAATGAGCAGATTCTCTCATGCACAGGTCATGCTGAGCCTGGCCCTGCTGTCCTATCGCGGCTTCTGGAATCCCGGCAGTGAAAACCGGCAGCGGATAGCGCTGGCGATTTCCGAGGGCCTGCAACAACTCGAACCGTTGAAAGGTGACTGGAACCTGGTCTGGGGACCGGGTACCTACCGCTACCTCGGGTCTGTTTTCGACAGCTCCATGATGTACGTCGTCCAGCACGCAAAGCGCGAGGGGTGTTACGCGATAGTGGTGCGTGGAACCAATCCCGTGGCTCTGTTTGACTGGTTGCTCGGTGACTTCCTTTCGCACCGACAGGTGCCCTGGCATCCCGGGGGCATCGCTGTTGCACCACAGGCCAGGGTGTCGCTGAGTACGGCACTGGGGCTGAAAATCCTGCTCAATATGCGCGCTGAATGTGCTCCCGACCAAATCGTGGAAGCTGGAAAATTCAGTTTCCTGCTGGACATGGGCGTACGGGCGTTGTCCGCGGCAAGAGATGCTGGAGATAAAAGCCTGGTTACCACCGAAGACGCCCTGAACACTGTGGGCTCGGGCGCGGTCTATGAAGGAGTGGCTCGCCTGGTCGGCAACCTGAAAAAGTACCAGAACCAATGGGGATTAGCCGAGAAAATTGTCGATAAAGTGATCGCCACCATCGAGAATTTGCTGCCACTGGATGATGTAACGACACGACTGTCCTTCCGGCGTCAACTGGTATCACTGTTGGACAGCTCTCTTGACGCGGTAGCTGATGATGCGCCGGTCGCAATCCTGATGCCGGGCGAGGAGGAGTTGTCACGGGACCAACCGCCGGGCATAGGTCTACTGGAATTGCTGGGTAATCTCGCGGCCAGACACGGCGATGCACTGGAGCTTTTCATAACCGGCCACAGCAAGGGGGGTGCACTGGCACCAGCCCTCGCCCTTTTCCTGTCCGATACGCAAAACGACGACAGCGTGCCGGTCCCGGATCACTACCGATGGAATCCGGGTACCAGGGCAGGTATCCACTGCTATGCATTTGCCGGGCCCACGCCGGGTAACGCGGCCTTTGCCGAGTATTTCAATGGGCAGCTTGGCAGGAACTTTTATCGCTATGCCAATAAACTGGACATTGTTACGTCCGCCTGGCACAGCGAAGGGCTGCGCGGGATAAGCTCTATCTTCGGCGAGGAATTCACCGCCCCCCCCGGGCTTGATCTGCTGTTCAAGGAAATGGCCGATGAGGTAGAGGGCCTGGATTACTGCCATCCGGGGCAGGATTACACGGAACCGGGCTTCGCCGGGAACCGGACTGAAAAGCACGTGGTGGAGTTTTCCGGGCCGTTGCGCGAGAAGAATTCATCCTACATGCTGCAGGCCATTCACCAGCACATGGGGGGCTACACCGATGTGCTGGGCCTCGATCGCTTTTTTGACCTGCAGGAACTGATGGGCCTTGCAGTCAGGCCGGGTCGATAGCATAGTAGCTGGCCGCAGCGGTTACGCCATGCATGAGCCGTACCATTCCCTAACGGAACAGGGAGCCAACTTATGAACAGCACTGAATACCCCGATTGCATTCAGGAGCTTTACTAGAGTGAAGTACTCGTAATCGGCGCTGTATTTCTCGTTCTCTCGGTCCCATGGCTACAGTCTCCTGGACGGTACAACTTCAGGTTAGACTGTCCCGGAGGGAATGACATATCTACAGTTCGAAGCAATTTCGTTTATTGCTAGAATCTTTTCGACTTCATCCATTGTTCATTCCTTGTTGTTAGACCTCCAATAAGGATATACCGAAAACAGCTGATGTCTCAAAATGCCAGGAGCGGTCGTTCACGGTTTGAGACAGCTTAGGGCAAAACTAGTAAAGCGGTCATCCAGGGTAGTCCCCCAGCCCGATTCCTCTCTGCTCCATACCGCCTGCTGGTGAGCAAAGCGTCCATGGCATGGGGCAGGGCACTACCCTGGGCCAGAATGCTCCAGAAATGGGCGTTCACCTGCTGTTCGTGGGTGAGTTGTTGGGGCGGCGTTCGGGCTAGTTGATATTCACGCTAAATTGTGGATTCGCCACACAGAGGTTGGGGCAGGCGGCAGTGCAATTCGACACACTATGCTCAACGAAAGTCAGTACTTGGCGCAGGATTGTGGCTCATGTGGCAGAACAATTTTCGGCGAGCAGCGTAGCGATTTCGATCATCTCATCCAGGTCGGCGGGTGATTTGACGTAATCATCGATATGAACGCTGATCTTCGGACCGGAGAGGGCAATCTCCAACCGTTGTTGGGTGGAGCCTAACAGTTTCTGGCGCAACAACGGGTTGAGGACGTGATGTATGAATGCCTGATCGTCCGAGCGGATTTGAAATGCGTTGTCGAATGCGCTATCGCCCGAGGTTGATATATGACTACTCGAAACTGAACTGACCAGCAGGTTCACGCTGCGGTCGAGGCGGTCGGTTCGTTGTATGTTTAGCTCATGGCCGGTATCGGGCTGAATTTCCAGGTTGACGAACGTGAAGGGGCCGTTGAAACCGGGTCGGCTGGCAGTACCCGAAACGAGCGTGCCGCCACTGGCCATGGCACCAAGAAAATAACGTCTCCCGTCGCGTACAAAACGGAGTTGCGGTAACGTCAGCACGGTGGCCGCCTTTATGTCGCCGCTATATGCCGTGGCGACGGGGGTAAACAAGTCAATGAGGTGACGGCTTTGCTTACGGTGTTCCCAATACGCATAGGCTAAGGCGGCGACCATGGTCGCCGGGATGACGATCCACCAGATCATATCTTCTTCCTCATCCGCGAATAATAGCTTCGAACTGCGTTATTGCTTTACCATAAAAAATCAAGCCACCGCTATCAACATCACTTTGCTACGCGTCAGCGCGCAGGTAGTCTGGTCTACTAACCTGGATAGTACTCACTTCGCCGGGTACCGCCAAGTTAACTGGTCGTAGCTGATAAAATAGGCCCATGAATAGTTACAAACGCCCCCGATTCCCGCCCGAGATAAACGGCACACTTCTTGGCAGTACCTTCGCAAATAACTAAGCCATGGCGATATCGAGTGCTCGCTGTCAGATAACGCAGGTGCGACTGATTCTCTCTGCCTGTCAGCGCCCGCTGATGAGCAATGTGGCCAGGGCATGGGCAAGGTAATACCCCTGGGCAAAGTACGCCACAGATTGCCGCTCTAGTGCCAGTAGCGGATATCTTGGGCAGCCGGTGGGAGTTGCCCTGATCTGGCGCTATAAGAAGC
>PVMS01117135.1_pt1 | contig 11110 bp, 8 predicted proteins | sample 1853461 | NCBI WGS metagenome assembly PVMS01 (sample SAMN08582032, study PRJNA380276) | Marine sediment metagenome, whole genome shotgun sequencing project. | isolation source: ocean sediment barecode stripped | collected 2017
CAACATTCAGCACGAAAACAGCTTCCCACTCCTGCCCCTTCGCTGAATGTTGCAGACGGAAATTTTCCGTCTGAGTTTGCGACCGGCAAGCCGGAAATGATCGAGGAAGAACGGCGTCTGCTATATGTGGCGATGACCCGTGCCAAACAATCACTGTCGCTTATTGCGCCGCTCAAATATCACGTTACACAGCAGCGGCGGGATGGAGACAAGCACGTCTTCGGTGCTCGGAGCCGGTTTTTGAGTGATGCATTACTGGAGACGATGCAAGGGAGCTTTCATGGCCGCTTTGAAGCCAGCGCGACGCGGCAGGATGCGCGATCGAACAAGCGTCTGGACGTAGCCTCGCGCATGCGCGAGATGTGGTAAAAAAAAGGCGGTGGCAAATGCCACCGCCCAGTCGTTACGCAACAAACAGCATAAGGGATTTAGAGTTTGCTACGGCAACACTAACCGCGTGTTACGTAGCTTTGATGCTCTGGCGGTGCTTTTGGTTGCAACAAAATCAGCATAAATGGCGCCCTTATGCCAAAAACTTAGTTTCAGGCGAAACGGCCACCGTGGCGGCTCAGGATAAGAACATTGCGTACGCCGGATTATCGCTCTCTTCCCAGTGCGCATAGCCCAGATCCGCCAGATGCGCCTCCAGTTCCGTAGTTTCGTCCTCAGGAACATCGATTCCTGCGAGAATCCGACCATAGTCCGAGCCGTGATTGCGGTAGTGAAACAGGATGATAGTCCAGGCGGTTCCATACGCGTTTAGAAAGTCCAGCAGCGCGCCAGGTCGCTCAGGGAATTCGAAGCGGAACAGGCGCTCGTTGGCAATGCCGGGCGAACGACCCCCTACCATGTGACGCACGTGCAGCTTCGCCATTTCGTTGTCGCTCAGGTCAGCCAACAGGTACCCGGCTTTTTCGAGTTCGGCGATGAGCGCATAACGTTCCTCGCCGCCGCCGCTCAGCTGTATGCCAACAAATATGTGCGCATTCTTGTGGTCGCTGTAGCGATAGTTGAACTCGGTAATGCCGCGGCGGCCGATAAGCTCGCAGAATTTTCGAAAACTGCCAGGCTCTTCCGGGATCTCGACCGCGAGCAGCATTTCGGTCTGTTCGCCGACCGCTGCTCGCTCCGCGATGTGGCGCAGGCGATCAAAATTGACGTTGGCACCGCAATTGATCGTGACGAGATTCTGCCCCTCGAGCTGATGCTCCGCGATGTACTTCTTGGCACCCGCAACACTCAGTCCACCGGCCGGCTCGACGATCGAGCGAGTGTCCTCAAAAATATCCCGAATTGCGGCGCAAATCTGATCGGTGTCGACGGTGATGAATTCGTCCACGTATTGCTGGCAAAGACGAAACGTCTCATCGCCTACCCGCCGCACGGCGACACCGTCAGCAAAAATTCCGACATGATCGAGAACCACCGGCTCGCCGGCGTCGATCGACATGCGCATTGCGGCTGAATCTTCCGGCTCGACGCCGATAATGCGAACCTCCGGCTGTAGGGCTTTGACGCAGGCAGCAATGCCGGCGATCAGACCGCCACCGCCAATCGGCACGAAGATCGCGTCAATTTTCTCGCTTGCCTGCTGCAGTATTTCCAGGCCAATTGTGCCCTGGCCTGCGATAACGTCCGGGTCGTCAAAGGGGTGAACAAACACGTAGTTGTGCTCGCTCTCGAGCTTTCTTGCGTGGGCATAGGCATCATCATAGGTGTCGCCGTAGAGCTCGACCTCGCCCCCGAGAGCGCGTACCGCGTCTACCTTGATTGATGGTGTTGTGACCGGCATGACAATCACGGCGCGAACGCCGCGACGTTGAGCCGCCAGGGCAACGCCTTGTGCGTGATTGCCGGCAGAGCTGCAGATAACGCCCGCTGCGAGCTCACTGTCCGGTAGCGACGCGAGCTTGTTGTAGGCGCCGCGAAGCTTGAACGAAAACACCGGTTGCAGGTCTTCGCGTTTGAGCCAGATGTGGTTGCCCAGGCGCGCCGACAGATTTTGCGCAAAATCCAGCGGCGACTTGATGGCCACGTCGTAGACCGACGCGTTTTGACTGCGTTGCAGATAATCCATGTTGTCTCCCAGAGCGGTTATCGCACACCCGGACCCTGCTCGCAAAATTTCGCAAAACTGCTCTGTTACTGTTGCGGCATAGCCCGCATAATCGTACCGATGAACAAGCTGCTGATCACCAACACTCGTCTGATCAACGAGGGCGAAATTCGCGATGCGGATGTACTGATTGAAGGTGAGCGAATTGCAAAGGTCGCCGCCGGTATCACGGCCGAGGACGGCGTCGAGGTGATTGACGCGGATGGCTGCTATCTGATGCCGGGAATGATCGACGATCAGGTGCATTTTCGTGAGCCCGGGCTCACCAACAAAGGTGATCTCGCGACCGAATCGGCTGCCGCCGTAGCCGGAGGCATAACCAGTTTTATGGATATGCCCAACGTCAATCCGCAAACGACAACTCGCGAGGCACTGGCGGATAAGTACCGGATTGCCCAGGACCGATGCTCGGCCAACTACGGATTTTATCTCGGTGGTACGAATCGCAATATCGAGGAGATCAAACAGCTGCAGGTCGGTGAAGCGTGTGGCATCAAGGTTTTTATGGGCGCGTCAACGGGCGACATGCTGGTTGACGACCCGGCCGTGCTCGAGCAGGTGTTCGAGCATGCGCCGGTGATGGTTGTTACCCACTGCGAGCATTCGCCGACCATCTGGGAAAACGAGGCTCACGCGAAGAAAAAGTACGGCGAGCACGTGCCGATGTCGGAGCACCCGAATATTCGCTCGGCGAATGCCTGTTTGAATTCGTCCAGCATGGCGGTTGATCTTGCGCGTCGCCACGATGCTTTGTTGCATGTCCTGCATCTGACGACAGCGATCGAGATGGGGCTGTTTTCAAAAGCGCACCGCTCCGAGAAGCGCATCACCGCCGAAGTTTGTGTACATCATTTGTGGTTCGATGAATCCCGGTACGAAGAGCTTGGCGCCAGAATCAAATGTAACCCGGCCATCAAAACGGCAAAAGATCGCGAAGCGCTGGTTACAGCGCTCAACGAAGGCCGTATTGATATTGTTGCGACGGATCATGCGCCGCATACAGCGGGCGAGAAAACACGAACCTATTTCAAGGCGCCAGCCGGCCTGCCACTTGTACAACATGCGCTGCAGACACTTTTTGACCTGGCGGCGTCTGGGCAGATCAGCCCGGAGCTGATTGTCGAAAGAAGCTGTCATGCTCCAGCAGACATTTTCGGCGTCCGTGATCGAGGCTACGTTCGTGAGGGCTACTTCGCTGACTTGACCCTGGTGGATCCGAACAAAAAGTGCCTGGTCGACCGTTCAGACGTTCTCTATAAGTGTGGGTGGTCACCGTTTGAGGGCCACGAATTCTCGTCGACGATCAACACGACAATCGCCAACGGAGTAGTGGCTTATCGTAATGGCGAGCTCAGTGGAGCTGTGATCGGGCAGAGGCTCGAATTCGGCCGGTCACGCTAGTCAGAATTAAAGTATTTACATTCCGGTCGATCCCGTTATGCTAGCGCCAAATACGGGATCGGACTGTATGCCGGATGGAGGAATATGTTCGGCGCGAGCTTGGAATGAAACCGACTGACACCTCCAACCCTGAGTACTTTCATAAAGTCGTCGATTGCCAGTGGGCGTGCCCTGCCCATACCGACGTGCCGCAGTACATTCGTCTGATCGCACAAGGGCGATTCACCGAAGCGTATCTCGAAAATCGTAGCTCCAATGTGTTTCCTGGCATTCTCGGACGAGTCTGTGACCGTCCGTGTGAGCCCGCCTGTCGACGCGGCCGCGTAGAGGACCGACCTGTCGCTATATGCCGGCTGAAACGCGTCGCAGCAGACCATCGCGACGACGTCAGCGACCAGTTACCGCAGGCACCAGCGAAAACCAATGGCAAGCGTATTGCACTAATTGGCGCCGGCTGTGCGTCACTAACCGTTGCAAACGATCTGGCGCCGCTCGGTTATGAGGTTACGATATTCGAAGCGCTCGACACGACGGGCGGCTTGATGCGGACCAATATCCCGCGGTTTCGACTCCCACCGAAAGTGCTCGACGAGGAAATCGGCTACATCCTCGACATGGGAGTTGATCTTAAATTCAATCACCGCATCGAGAGCATGAAAGAATTGCTCGATGAAGGATTCGATGCGGTATTTGTTGGCACGGGCGCTCCTCGCGGCAAGAACCTCAAGATTCCGGGTCGCTACGGTAGCGACAATATCCACATCGGCATCGACTGGCTCGAATCGGTTGCGTTTGAACACCTGAAGTCGATCGGCGAAAAAGTGTTGATCATTGGTGTCGGTAACACGGCAATGGATTGCTGTCGTACGTCACTGCGTATCGGGGCGACCGACGTAAAGGTCATGGCGCGCAAACCAAGAGACTTCTTTAAAGCCTCGGACTGGGAGCTTGAAGATGCCGAGGAAGAGAATATAGAAATTCTCGTCAACCACTCACCTAAAGAATTCGTCATTGAAGATGGCAAGCTTGTCGGCATGAACTTCGAGTTGATGGAGTACAAGATCGATGAGTCCGGGCGAATTGACGCAAGTACTGTGACAGGTGAGAAGGTCATTCCTTGCGATGATGTGATTCTCGCGATCGGTCAGGACAACGCGTTCCCGTGGATCGAACGCGACATCGGTATCGAGTTTAACGACTGGGATTGTCCTGTCGTCGACGAGCAGACAATGATGTGCAGTCGCGACGGTGTGTTTTTCGGTGGTGATTCTGCGTTCGGCCCGAAAAACATCATCTGGGCAGTCGCACATGGCCACGAAGCAGCGATTTCAATTCACAAGTATTGTCAGGGCGATGACCTTCAGGATCGGCTGCCCGTTGGTGTAAATCTCGCCAGTCAGAAAATGGGCATGCACGAGTGGAGTTACTCAAACGACTATGACCCGGCGGCACGTCGTTTGATGCCGCACGTCGACCTCAAAGAGCGTTTCAAGAAGCTCGATATCGAAGTTGAGCTTGGCTTTACGGTGGAACAGACGATTCAAGAGGTTGAGCGTTGCCTGAACTGCGATATCCAAACGGCATTCGCCGCTCCGCTCTGCATCGAGTGCGATGCCTGCATCGATATCTGTCCCGTCAATTGCCTGACGATCACCGAGAACGGTGATGAGGAAGACCTTAGAACAAGATTGTCTGCACCTGCCGAAAACAATGAGCAGGCGCTGTATGTATCCGCCGACTTGCCACAAACCCGTCGCGTCATGGTCAAAGACGAGGATCTGTGTGTGCACTGCGGTTTGTGTGCCGAGCGTTGTCCGACCGGGGCATGGGATATGCAGAAATCCACCATATTAATTCCGCACGCCAGCGACGAGGCAGCGGACGATCAATCAAAGTCGGCAGCGCCGGCGGCTTAGACAGAGAAAATACGTGGCCACAGTTAACGACATCGTCATCAAGATAGGTACGGTAAACGGTACCGGCTCGGCGAGCGCCAATGGCCTGCTGATGAAGTCTCTGTTCCGTATGGGTGTTCCTGTCGTCGGCAAGAATTATTTCCCATCCAATATCCAGGGTTTGCCGACCTGGTACGAGATTCGTGTTACAGGGGACGGCTACCAGGCGCGATCAGATCGTGTTGATCTCATGGTAGCCATGAACGCGCAGACGTATGAGCGCGATCTTGCCGAAGTCGGGCCGGGCGGCTGGCTGATCTACGATTCGACATGGCCGCGAAGCGTGCTGCTCGATCGTGACGACGTCACGGTGCTCGGGATCCCGTTGTCCAGAATGTGCAACGAGCATTTTGATGGCGCGCGTGCGCGCATCCTGATGAAGAATATTGCCTATGTTGGAGCGGTAGCAGCTCTGCTTGATATCGACCTCGACATAATTACGACCCTCCTTGAAGAGACGTTTGCATCGAAACCGCAACTGATCGGCTCCAACATGGAAGCGATCCGGCTCGGCTACGACTATGCAAGCGAGAACTTCGTTTGTCCCCTGCCGAGTAAAGTTGCAGCGATGGACGGTACTAAAGGGAACATCATCATCGACGGCAACACGGCAGCGGGTCTCGGCTGTGTCTACGCCGGAGCCACGGTCGCAGCGTGGTATCCAATAACGCCATCGACATCGGTAATGGACGCTTTTCGTTCCTATTGCGCGCAATATCGTATTGATGCGGAATCGGGTAAGCGCACCTATTGCATTATTCAGGCCGAAGACGAGTTGGCGGCTATCGGTATGGTTTTGGGTGCGAACTGGAATGGTGCGCGCTCATTCACGGCGACGAGCGGCCCCGGAATTTCGCTGATGAGCGAGTTTCTTGGTTACGGCTACTACGCGGAAATTCCTGCGGTCGTCATCAACGTGCAACGCACGGGTCCATCGACCGGCATGCCGACGCGAACGCAGCAATCGGATATTCTGTGTTGCGCTTACGCATCACACGGCGATACCAAACACGTACTGTTGTTCCCGTCAGACCCGGGTGAGTGTTTCACAATGGCACAGGTCGCGTTTGATCTGGCTGAGCGCCTGCAGACGCCGGTCATGGTCGTGTCAGACCTCGACATTGGCATGAATGACTGGATGGTGCCGGAGTTTGAGTTTGACGAGCAGCACGTTCCGGATCGCGGCAAGGTCCTGAGTGCCGATGAACTTGAGGAAATGGAAACGTTTTACCGTTACCTCGATGTTGATGGCGACGGCATACCCTATCGCACGTTACCGGGCACTCATCCAAAAGGGTCGTATTTCACACGTGGCTCGGGCCACACGAAATATGGCGCCTATACTGAGAACTCTGCCGATTATCAGGATGTCCTGGATCGCCTGCTGGTCAAGTGGGAAACAGCGCGCTCGATCGTCCCGCAGCCGGAAATACGCTTCTCAAAATTCAACAAATCGGCTGTAGTCAGTGTTGGCAGTAGCGATGGTGCGTGCAAAGAGGCACTGGATCGGCTTGCTGCGCAGGATGTCAATCTCAACTATTGTCGTATCAGGGCATTTCCATTCAGTGATTCGGTAAGGGAATTCATCGAGCAACACGACGTCGTGTATGTGGTCGAGCAAAACCGTGACGCACAGTTGCGGACATTATTGCTGCTTGACGGTGAGGCAGACCCGGCGAAGATCGTGTCGCTATTACATTACGACGGTATGCCGTTGCACGCTGGTTTCGTCGTCGAGCGGGTGCTGGAGGAACGTGCAAAGGGGCAGGCTGCATGACCTACATTGCGAAACCGAAGATCGCGCATCCGAATTTGCCGCGCAATACGCTGGGGCTGACGGCTCGCGATTACGAGGGTACGGTATCTACGTTGTGCGCGGGTTGCGGGCATGATTCAGTTACCGCGGCGATTGTTCAAGCGGTGTTTGAACTCAATATCGAACCGCACATGCTCGCCAAGATGAGCGGCATCGGTTGTTCTTCTAAAACGCCGGCGTATTTTGTCAGCCAGTCGCACGGTTTCAACTCCGTTCACGGGCGCATGCCGTCGGTGACGACTGGCGCCAACGCAGCAAATCGATTGCTGACCTATATCGGTGTCTCGGGTGATGGCGATTCCTTGTCAATTGGTGCGGGGCAGTTCGTGCATGCGATCCGACGCAATCTCAATATGTGTTACATCATCGAGAACAACGGCGTCTATGGGTTGACCAAAGGGCAGTTCTCAGCATCCGCCGATATCGGTACCAAGCCCAAGAAGGGCTTGCCGAACCAGCAAGAACCGATTGATCCGGTGAGCACGGCGTTGTCGCTTGGTGCTACCTACATCGCGCGCAGTTTTTCGGGCGACAAAGAGCAACTTGTACCGTTAATACAGGGCGCATTGAAACATGATGGCTTTTCGCTGGTTGACGTTATCAGTCCTTGCGTGACATTTAATGATCATGAGGGCTCTACGAAAAGCTATGCGCATACGCGCGAGAATTATCACAATCTCATGGATGCTGACTACATCGCGCCGCTTGAAGAGATCAAGACGGCCTACGAGGAAGGGTCTGCGATGTCGATCGAGTTGCACGACGGCAGCAAAATCGTCTTGCGCAAGATAGCCAATGATTACGACCCAACCAGCCGCTCTGCTGCGTTCAAGTATTTGCGCGAGCATTTCAATGCCGGCGAAATCACAACAGGTCTGTTGTACTTCGATGATTCGCGCAAAGAAATGCACGACCTGATGGGCAATATCGATACACCGCTGGCGCAGTATCCTCTCGACAAGTTGATTCCGGGCAAAGACGAGCTAAAGAAAATTCTGAGCCGTTACCGATAGAGGTGCGCGCATGAAAAAAGCCCCGCTCAAAGACCGGGGCTTTGCGATCCACTCAAAGTGCCGTTAGTTCCAGAGGCGTTTCCACCACGGCGTGTCGTCCGACGTTGGCGTTACCCTATCGATAAACGAGATCTTTGCGCGGATATCATTGATGTCCCAACCGGTCAGATTTGCGAGCGTCTGCGCTTCGCGTTCCTGGCGCTCTTTGACAGCCGCTTTATACTGCGTTGCATCGCAGCTTGTCGCTCCTTTCCACGGATGTCGGATGACGTAGCGGCCCTGGTAATTCTGCCGATCGCCGGTCTCCTGAAACATCAGGTCTTCAGGGAAATGCTGGCTGTCATAACGAACGTGTAATCGACTAACGAATACATTCTGTGCCTGTCCCGGCGCGACTCGGCTATTCTGAGTATCGTTCACCCAGAACACACCGAGCTTGCGCAGTTCATCAGCGCTCAGCGGATCTGCGGCACATGGGTCGCACCAGGCCATATCCCATGCATATTCAAGAAACACACCGCGCTCATTTTCCTGCAGAGTTTGACGCTCAAACATCGAGCGGTAGAAATCGGCGAACTCGGCTTGCACAAACTCCGGTACTTCGTTGTTACTTGGCAGCTTGATCGTGCGGTAGTTGGTCGTCTCGACACGACCCGTGCGGGTCAATGCGTACACGTAGAGCTCCTGCTTGCCGTTGGCGTTTAGCGTGCCGAGTCGAATCGGCAACATGAACTTGTTGTGTTCGTACGCGACCTGCAGCGGACGCAGCTTGGAAAAGCCGAGCTTGGTCTGCTCTTTCAGGTTCACTTTCGCGACGAAAAAGTGCATATCCTGCTTGAGGTAACTGTCGACAACTTTCTCGGCGCCGCGCGGGATGCGATAGTCGTTCTCATCCAGCCAATTGATAAGGCCGCCGCTTTCCTCAGCCGACAGAATCAGAATGTCGTATTCGCCGACGGTGTAACTTGCCTCGATGGTTACGCCTCTGGAGCGACCTGACTCTTCCAGTTCCATTCGCGCTGATTGCGGCAACGCCGCGTCGTTTGCCGACATGCTCTTGAGCGCGTAGATTGAGCAAGGATCGGGATCATGATATTCGACCAGTCGTGGTGCGGTGTAAGCGTCGAGATGATCAATCAAAGCACCGTCAGCGACGTTAATTTGTCCGCGCTCAATAAAAGTCGGTACCGGAATAACCATGGCGAAGTCTTTGACGTCACCCTGGAAATCATTTGCCATTGTGATAACGGTCCTGTCGTCATCACGGACCAGTACAACCTGCGATGCCTTGTTGAACAGGCTCGTGTCTGCTCTCGCGACGTAAAAGCCGCAAAAGGCTTGTGCGGTAGTCGTTATTGCGAGCGTCGCAATTGTCGCTATCGCAGCTATCAGAAATCTCATCAGTACACTCCTTGTGGTTTTTCCCAGCGGTAGATTTGCCCGCGGGAGATCGCGTCGATCAGCGGTACAAACGGTGCTGATATTATTAACGCGAGGATCGGTCCGTTGGGTTCATAAAAAACGAATTGAATGGTGTATGCGATGGCTGCAACGAATGCGCCATAGGTAATCCGGCCGCGCGCGGTATTCGGCGATGTCTTCGGATCTGAGATCATGAAGAATGCGAAAATAAGCAACGCGCCGTTTTGCACCTGGTGCAACGGGATACTCAATGGGTCGCCGAGCCAAAGTGCACGCACAAGCAACAAGCCCGCGAAAAACCCGACAAACGCCAACGTTGTTTCTGCACGTTTGGCGCGCGTCAAAACGAGAAGGCCCAGGCAAGCCAGCGCGAAAGCGCTGATTGTTGCGCTGCCCCATTGTCCAGACGACACCCAGGCCTGATCGCTGCACAACATCAGGCACACCAAAGCGACATTGGCGGGATTGAATACATGTTTGCCATGCACACGGATAAGAAATTTGCTGCCGATCGCTATGACTGCGGCAAGCATCGCCAGACCAATGACATCCGTGCGTAACAGCAGCGTCAGTGAGAACGACGTAATAAGCGCGCTTAGCGGGTCAAAACGGCTTTGCGTAAAAAGGCGCATGCCGATGAACTGGACGAGCTGCGCCGTTGCGAATATCGCGATGGCATTTTGCCAGCGAATGCCAAAATCGAGGACGCCAATGCCGTAGCTGAGCAGCAAGCTCAGTACGATGATCTGATACCAGCGCGGGTCCGCGAGTCGCGGCAAATGTCGGGCGATGTAGCTCATGCCCCATACAAACGTGGGCAGATGTCATGCGGGGTTAGCCTCGGATCAAGTTCTGCATTGGTTGTGCGTTGGCGCTGTCAGGGAACACTGAGCTATTCAGTGTCGAGCCCGCTATCGTCAAATGGTCCGACAAAATTCCCTTGAACATGCTGCGCATGTCGTTCGTCGGCATCAAATCGCGCTCCTGGAACAAATCCGACTTGCCGAGGCCTGGCCAGTCGGCGATTACCCGACCACCGTTAACAGCCCCACCCAGCAGAATCGCTGCCGACGCCGTGCCATGATCGGTACCGCGCGTTCCATTGACGGCAACGGTTCGCCCGAATTCGGTCACCACGGCGACTACCGTTTTCGACCAGGTTTTGCTGAGCTCATCTCTCAGTGTCATGAGACCTGCGTCGAGGCCACCAAGCCTGTTTGCGAGTGCCCCGTTTGTTGTTACCGCAAATCCATCCCCGCCAAACCAGCCACGATTCTGACCGTCTCCAAACTGACCGCCACCACTTTTTCCACCAGAGACAGCAGGTCTCCTTTAAACCGTACTTTCATCATCTGATCCACATAACCCTTGTTAACAGGTTGGGCAA
>PVMS01030692.1_pt1 | contig 11109 bp, 11 predicted proteins | sample 1853461 | NCBI WGS metagenome assembly PVMS01 (sample SAMN08582032, study PRJNA380276) | Marine sediment metagenome, whole genome shotgun sequencing project. | isolation source: ocean sediment barecode stripped | collected 2017
GGTCTCCAGGGCATGCTTCGGTGGGTCGAAGGAGGCCATGGCCGCGATCTTCTCGACCAGCGTTTCGATCTGGTACTCGTAGGGATCCGGGATCTCGATGTCTTCGACCACTCCGCACTCGATGCACACCAGATGGTGGTGATGGCCGGTGAGCCACTCGGCGAGCTCGTAGCGAGAGATCCCCTTCGTGGCGAAGTGGGGGACCACGACCCCGGCTTCTTCGAGCACGGCGAGCGTTCGGTACAACGATGACAGCGGGATCGCGGGCGCCATCCGAGCGCTGAGCTCGGCCGCCGAACGGGGCCCGTCTTCCGCGACGAGGGTGGTCACGACGACGCGGCGGCCCTTGGTGTAGCGAACCCCGCGCTCGCGAAGACGGTTCTCGACCTGGCGATGGAGGCTGGAGCCGGTCACTGGGAGAGCTTTCTGATTATGATTCTCAATATCGTAGTAATGGTTCTCATTGTAGGTGGCGGATCGAGAGAAGGAAGTCCTCCTTTGAACCTGTCGAGCCTCGGATCTCCGGGCGGGGTGCTGACGTTCGTGGCGATGCTCGTCCTGCTTGCGGCAGGGTGCGCCACTGATCGTCATACGTCGAGCACCACATCCGGCGCGGAGCAGGGATCGACCGGTCCGACCGTCGTCGTCACCACGACCGTCTGGGGCGATGTCGCGAGCAACATCGTGGGCGAGAACGGTGTCGTTGAAGTGCTGATGCCGCTCGGCGCCGATCCTCACGGGTTCCAAGCATCGTCGCAACAGGTCGCCGCACTCCACGCAGCGGACCTCGTCGTCGCCAACGGCCTCGGCCTCGAGGGAGGTCTGCTCGAGGTGCTCGCGGTGGCGCAGGGCGACGGGGCGAACATACTCGAGGTTGCGCCACTCCTCGACCCCATCCCCTTCGGCTCCGGCGACGCCGACCACGAGGAACCCCGTGACCCCCATGTCTGGATGGATCCGACGCGCGCTGCCGATGGAGCCCGGATCATCGGCAGGGAACTGGCGGCGATCGCACCGAACGTCGACTGGGTCGGTCGCGCCGACACCTACGCAGCAACCCTCCTCAGTACCGACGACGCCATCGAGGACACCCTCGCCCCCATCGCGCAGGAACAGCGGCGCATGGTCACCAACCACGATGCACTCGGCTATTTCGCCGATCGGTACGATCTGGCGATCATCGGGACGGTGGTCCCCGGAGGGTCGAGCCTCGCCGACCCGAGCTCCGCCGAACTCGCCGACCTCGTGGAGACGATGCGCCGCGAAGACGTCAACGTGATCTTCGCGGAGACGACCCAGCCTGCTGCGCTGGCAGAAGCGGTGGCGAGTGAGCTCGGCGAGGAGGTGCGGGTGGTCGACCTCTACACGGGGTCGCTCGGCGAACCCGGTTCGGGCGCCGATACCCTTGCCGGCATGCTCGTGACCAACGCCCGACGGATCGCGGACGCCCTGGGCGGGGTACGGTCCTGATCGTGGAGTGGCTGACCGCCCCCTTCGAGCTCGCGTTCCAGCAGCGCGCCCTCGTCGGTGGATCGTTGGCCGCGATCGCGCTTGCCCTCGTCGGTACCTGGGTCGTGATCCGTGGGATGTCGTTCCTCGGCGATGCGCTCGTCCACGGCGTTGTCCCCGGCATCGCTTTGGCGATCCTGTTCGACTTCAACGTGCTGATCGGCGCCGCAGCAGCCGCGGTCGTGATGATGCTCGGCATCAACCTCGTCCATCGACAAACCGCCTTCTCCGAAGACACCAGCATCGGTCTGCTCTTCGTGGGAATGCTCGCCCTCGGTGTCATCCTGATCTCGCGCACGACGTCGTACGCCGGGAACCTCACGGCCATCCTCTTCGGAGACGCCCTCGGGGTGACCCGCAACGACATCGTGATGCTCGCCGGTCTGGTTGTCGTCATCGCTCTCGTCTCGGCGCTCCTCTACCGGCCGTTCCTGGTCCTCGCGTTCAACGAACAGAAGGCACAACTCCTCGGCCTTCGGCCCCGGCTCGCACACACCGCTCTGCTCGCTTTGATCACGCTGGCGGTCGTGGGATCGTTCCAGACGGTGGGCACGTTGCTCGTGTTCGGCCTCCTCGTGGGACCCGCGGCGACGGCCGCCCTGGTCGTGCGTCGGGTTCCCGCCATGATGCTGACCGCTGCCACGGTCGGCGTTTCGTCGGTCGTGGTAGGCCTGATGATCAGCTTCCACGCCAACACGTCGGGATCGGCCACGATCGCGATCGTTCCCATCGTCCTGTTCTTCATCGTCCTGGCGATCCGGTCGGCTCTGCAGCGCCGCCGCCGGGCACCGGAGTCGGCAACCGCTGTCTGATCACTCAGTTCAGGGGCACGCGTCGTCAGTTCCGCTGGTACCGGGCGACGATCTCGTCGTCTGCCATCTCCCCGGTTTCCATGAAACCAAGGTCGGCGTACAGCTTGCGGGCCACCACGTTCTCGGGCGAGTAGGAGAGCGCGACGTTGGTCCGGCCGTTCTCAGTGAAGCGCTCCAGGAACGCCAGCACCGCCGCCCGTCCGATGCCACGCCCCTGGGCCGCGGAATCGATCACGAGCCCACCGAGCCAGGTCGAGCCGTCGGCCTCGTCGACCGCCCACATGACATGACCCACGATCGACCCGTCGGTTTGCACCGCAAGCGGGTGCCACTCACCGCCGTAGTGGGCGAGGCACAGGTACCGGGCGACAGGGGCGACGAAGTGTTCCTGGTCCGTTCGCGGTGCGACGTCGACGACGTCTCGCCAGTTCAGGGCTTCCACCTCCAAGAGCCGCACTTGCGGAACCCGATGGGTCATAGGGCGTAGCCTACCGAGCCGAATCCGACGTCCCCCAACGCCCTCTCCGGAATGGAGAGCCGTCGTACGGCGAGCGGCGACCGGGGCGGCGGCGCGCGGACCTGCGATAGCGATTCGCACCGAGAGATGTCAACGGAGCGATTCACGGTAGGGTCGGGACCCAGTCGCCCGAATGGAGGATCATCTTGGACCTCGGGACATTCTCGGTCAGCCTCTCGGTGGAGGACATGGCCGTCTCGCGTGACTTCTACGAGAAGCTCGGGTTCACGATGTTCGCCGGGGACGGCGAGACGTGGACGATCGTCGCGAACGGCACGACGGTGATCGGACTCTTCCACGGGATGTTCGACTCCAACATCCTGACCTTCAACCCCGGCTGGACCGGTCTCGGACTCCCTGCCGAGGAGTTCACCGACGTTCGGGAACTCAGCGCACAGCTCTCCGAACTCGGCATCGAGCCCAGCGACGACACGACCGCCGAAGCCGCGAGTGGGCCGGCCAGTTTCAACGTCACCGACCCCGACGGCAACGTGATCCTCTTCGACCAACACGTGTGACATCGACTCCCAGGGTTTCTCGTCGTGGGGTGTCCTCGTGGGCCGGTCCCATTCGTAGGGAGGGTAAGCGCGGGAACCGCCCGCACCTGAGTGAGGAGTACTCATGAGTCAGTATCTGTTGTCGATGCATGTCGTAGAGGGCGAGGTCCGCGAGCCGATGACGCCCGAGGACATGCAGGGCTTCATGGAGAGGGTCAACGCCCTCGAAGCCGAGATGAGGGCGAGCGGTGCGTTCGTCTTCACCGGGGGGCTCCATGGACCCGACGCGGCGACCGTCGTTCGCATGAGTCATGGCGAGCTGGTCATGACCGACGGACCGTTCGTCGAGTCGAAGGAGCACATCGGCGGGTTCTACGTGATCGAAGCGGACGACCGCGATGTGGCGCTTGGGTGGGCCGGCAAAGTCGTGGATGCGATCGGCCATCCGATCGAAGTCCGCCCGTTCCACGACTCGCGGGGCGCCTGAGGACGTGACCCGGATCGTCGCCGCCTCGCGGCAAGCGACGGACGTCGAGCGCGTGTTCCGTGAGGTCTACGGCCAAGCGGTGGCGACCCTGGTTCGGGTCTTCGGCGACATCACGCTCGCCGAAGACGCCGTCCAGGATGCGTTCGTGGTGGCGAGTGACCGGTGGCGGAGTGACGGCATTCCACCCAACCCTGCGGGATGGATCGTGACGACTGCACGAAACCGTGCGATCGACGATCTTCGCCGTTCGGCCCGGGGCAGGGAGCTCCATGAACAGCTCGGTGCGGTCGAAAGCACATCGCCCGGCCGCGACGCCGACGATCGGGGAGAGGACGGACCCGTGGGCGACGACCAACTCCGGCTCATCTTCACCTGCTGCCATCCGGCGCTGCGAACGGAGCACCAGGTGGCCTTGACGCTCCGGTTGTTGGGCGGTCTGAGCGTGGACGAGGTGGCCCGATCGTTCCTGGTGAGCGAGTCGGCGATGGCCAAGCGGCTCGTCCGGGCCAAGTACAAGATCAAGGCCGCCAAGATCCCCTACCGGGTGCCGGCTGATGCCGACCTCCCCGAGCGGCTCCGGTCGGTCCTGTCGGTGCTGTACCTCATCTACACGACCGGGGTCGACGATCCGGAGAGGGCCTCGTTGCGGAGCGACGCGAGTCGGCTGGCGCGAGCTCTTGTCGAGTTGATGCCCGACGAGCCCGAAGCTGCGGGGCTGCTCGCGCTGGTACTGCTCAGCGAATCACGGGTGTCGGCCCGCACATCCGCGGATGCCCTCGTGCTCCTGCGTGATCAGGACCGCACCAAGTGGGACCGCACGATGATCGAAGAGGGACATGCGATCGTGCGCTCCTGTATTCGCCGCGACCAACCGGGCCCGTTCCAACTCCAGGCCTCGATCCAAGCTGTGCACTGCGACGCCGGCTCGTTCGAAGCAACCGACTGGCCTCAGATCCTTGCGCTCTACGATCATCTGTTCTCGGTCATGCCCTCGCCCGTTGTCGCACTCAATCGGGCGATCGCCATCGGCGAGGTCGACGGTCCCGGTGCTTCGCTTGCTGGCCTGGACGCGATCGCACCCGACCTCGACAACTATCACTTGATGCACGCGGCCCGCGGCACGACGCTGCGTCGGCTCGGGCGACGAGACGAAGCGATGGCCGCCTACGAACGCGCCGCTCACCTCGCAGCGAATGAACCAGACCGCCGGTTCCTCGCACAGCAGATCGAAGAGTTGGCCGAGGACGGCGCCCTCATGCAGCACCGACCGAACGGATCGACCGGACCACCGAACGAAAGAGAGCGGCGCACTGAGGGTTGAGCTATCGGGGCGATGAGTACGCACGGCGGCGGCAGGTCTTGTCTGGACGTGCGACGGACTACGGGGGACCTCGAGACAGAGATGTACGATATGTACGACACGTACTTGACGTACGAAATGAGTCTGATACGGTGGGCACATGGACACGAAGGAGGTGCCGATGTCGTCAACCCTGGTACGCAGTTCAACGAACGCTCGAGACAACTTCAGCAGCGTGCTCGACGAAGCCGCCGAAGGCTCTGCGACCGTGATCGAGCGTCGCCAACAGCGCGTCGTTGTTGTTGATCAGGCACGTTTCCTGGCAGCGATCGAACCGTCGCTCCCCACCCCTGTCGCCGTGCCTGAGGACGACGGATGGTCCCTCATGCTCCCGGGCCTCCCGATCGCTGCGGACGGGCCCACCTTTGATGACGCGATCAACGAGTTCGTCGACGCCCTCGTCGAATACGCGGAGGACTGGGAAACACGCCTGCGGATGGCGCCCAACCATGCAGCGAACTGGCCACTCGTCCAGTTCGTACGCCTGTCGTCTCGCGACACCCTTCGCGAGTGGGTCATTCGCGTCCCCGAGTGACGTTCCCTGCCCCGTCGCGCAAGAACCACAACGCATTCTGCACAACAGAAGGATGGACGCCGGTACGCAACGCCAAGAGCAAGACCGGCCACCACGTCACCTATGAACTCGCCCTCCCCGACGGCGCCGTGCTGCGCACACGTGTCTCCCACCCGCCGAACAAGGACACCTACGGCAAGAGTCTTTGGGCCCACATCCTCCGTGACCAACTTCAGGAATCGGACGCGGAGTTTTGGGCATGCGTGAGAGATGGGATCCTCCCGACACGCAGCCAACAGCAGCCTCCCACGGACGCAATCCCCGCCGGCGTCGTCCATCAACTCGTCACCCACGTCGGGCTGTCCAAGAACGATGTCACGGCGATGACCAAGGACGAGGCCATCGATCGCCTCCATCACTTCCGCACATACGGGACATGAGCGCGGTCGAACCCCGTGACCTGGGCGGACTGATTCGGGAGTCAGTACCGGAGGCCGCAGCGGCCAACCATCGTGACCCCAACGGCGTTGCAGTACCGTCGCCACGTTGACCGCGCCTTATCTGACAGCGGAGTCTTGGCCGACTGAACGCCACCGACGTGGTCGATTTCGGACGAGATCCGCAGATCGATCTTCGCAAGGATTCCACGATCGCTGGTCATCGTTCGCGTCCTCGGTCTACCGGCATTCCGGTAGCAAGCAGTTGCATGTGCATGTGTGATTTGACAGGGTTCGTGCACGAACGCGAGCCGTCCTCGTCAAGTTGCTGGCCGCCCCTGTGCAAGGGGTTTCGTCCGTGGGCCCACGTGGATTTGAACCACGGACCTCATCCTTATCAGGGATGATCAGGGGGTCCAGCGGGTCCTAAAGAATCGCCAGAAACCCTTATGTCCCAAGGTTTTTCGGTACTCATCGCTTCGCATCGTTTCTGGTCGTTTCTCATCCTCCTGTGGACGCGGTGTGGACGCGGGCTGCGCCAGGCCGCCGGTTGGCGGGCTGAGGTGGGCATCCTCTTGTCGTGCTTCCTCGCCTCGCGGTCCAGCTGCGACCCAGGACAGGACGAGTGGCATCAGGCTGGGAGCCTCAGTCGGGCTCGTAACGAGGCGCGTGGTACTTCAGTCGATCGGAACGAACCACGAACACTCCCATCGTGTGGCGTGCCAGGTTCTCGACGAGCCCTCGAGGTGACGGTCGAGCAGATCGGTCGCTTCGAGCTGATGACATGTCGCGTGGCGATGGCCTGAGTGTGGTGTTGGCGCGCCAGGTGGATCATGTAGTCGTCGTCGGGATCTCGAGTATGGGCCGGTCCGGGCGGCGGATTGGATGGATATCGGGGTGGTGGCCAGGGTTGCTACGAACAGCTCGGCAGCCTCGAGGGGGACCCACTTGCGGAATCTCCGTCGCTCGATCAGGACGCTGCGTACCTCCTCGAGGAGTCCGTGACAGATCACCAGCTCGAACGGTTGATCCGTCAGCCAGGCGTCCACGATTCGATGCGATGCGCCCTTGAATCCAGATCGCCGTTGTGTGTTGCACCCGGGATCATCCCCGGGAACCAACGACGACTGGTGGATCACCAGACCCCGCTCATATCCGAAGCGCCGGATTACCTATCTGCGCGCGCTCTAAGCTCTGACGCAGAACAGGTCGATTTCAGCCGCCTGGGTCGCCACATGCTTTTCGTGACACAATCCCGATTGAAATGAGCCAAACGCTACCTATCGGAACTGTCACCTTCCTCTTCACCGACATCGAAGGGTCGACTCAACTCGCCCAGATGTTCGGTGCCGACTATGCGGGACTTGTCGCTGACCATTTTTCGATCATCCGTGCCGAGATCAGCACCTCGGATGGGGTAGAGGTCAACACAACGGGCGACGGGCTATTCGCAGCCTTCCCCAGCGCGAGTGACGCGCTGAAGGCAGCGAGCACGATTCAACGTCGGATGTACACCACAGACTGGCCTGAAGGCGGAGATGTCAGTGTGCGAATCGGAGTCCACACTGGAGAAGCGACAGTGATGGACGGCGATTATGTGGGCGTCGAAGTACACAAAGCCGCCCGAATCATGTCGGCAGGGCACGGGGGCCAGGTGTTGGCAAGCGAATCAGCTCGGCTGCTCTCCGGCGGTGATTTCGAGTACAGGTCGTTGGGTCGACATGTTCTTCGCGGTTTGGAGAGTGACGAAACTGTCTTTCAGCTGGTGATCTCCGACCTGCCTTCCGAATTCCCACCGCTCAACACCGCATCGGCGATCCCCAACAACCTCCCAACCCGTGTTTCGTCGATCATCGGGCGGGATGATGACATCGAGACGATCGCCGGGCTGATCGGAGAGCACCGCCTGGTAACGATCTTGGGCCCTGGGGGAGTAGGAAAAACTAGCCTCGCGCTGACCGTGGGGAGTCAACTCGTCGACGGATTCCCGGGAGGAGTCACCTTTGTCGACCTCTCAGCTGTATCGGATCCTGCGCTCGTTGTTCCTTCGATTGCCGACGCCTTGGAGATCGACTCTGAGACGGTGGAGGGTACTTCCGAGCGGCTCGGCGAGACGAAGGCTCTCCTGTTGCTCGACAATTTCGAACAAGTCATCGAAGCTGCTGACGAAATCGGGCGTCTAATGGCCGCAAACGCTCACGCTCGGTTCTTGGTCACTAGTCAGCGACCCCTGCGTTTGGCCGGCGAGCAGCGGTATGTCTTGCCAACACTTCCAGTGAATGGGTCGGTTGACTCTGCAGGTGTCCGGCTGTTCTATGAACGTGCTCTCGCGGCGGACCCCTCATTCTCCGCTGATCTCGCAGATGTGACGGCGCTGGTGGGACGTCTTGATGGCCTGCCGTTGGCCATTGAACTGGTGGCCGCGCGTGTCAACCTTCTGTCTCCGGTAGAGATGCTGGAACGCATCGACCAAGGGGTCATTCCCTATACGGCGTCGGCAGCGACTCCGGAACGAAACCGCACGCTCAGCGATGCCCTCTCGTGGAGTTATGACCTCTTGGATGAGGTGAGCAGGGCTGTGTTCCGACGTCTGTCGATATTTGCCAGCGATATAAGCCTGGCCGCCGCGGAGGCGGTCGCCAGTAACGACGGTGTGCCCAACGCCTTGGCCGCCATCGGCGAGTTGGTGGATCAATCGATGCTTCTTCGTCAGACCGGTTCCGCAAGCAGGTTTCGCATGCTGAACGGCGTTCGACGTTTCGGACGCCAGCGCCTCACCGAGTCAAACGAAGCCGATGACGTCAGGGAACGTTTCGTGGCTCACTTCTGCCGTCTCGGTGACGAGGCATATTCGGGACTTCAGTCGGATAGGGGCGAGTGGTGGCACTCTCATCTTGAGGATGAGCTCGGCAACATGAGGGAAGTGTTGTCGATTCTTCATGCCGACAGGGAGGCGGGGAGAGGATTGGAGCTGCTCGGCAACACCGGGCGCTTCTATCAGAGTCGTGGCCATCTGGTGGAGGCTGAACTCTGGCTGCAACGCTTCTTCGCTCTCCCCGATGCCGAGGTAGACAGTGTGGGTCTGGTCAAAGGGGTGATGGCACGAGCAGCAATTCACTACTGGCGACAGCAGCCTGATCTTGCGGTCGAGGACTACGAAGAGGCGGTGGAACGGGCCCGTGACCTCGGGGATCGGTCTTTGATCGCCGATGCAGTGTATGGGTTGGCCACGTCGCTGGTGTGGGTTGATCGCGCTTCCGAGGCCGGTCCCTTTCTCGATGAGGCTCGAGCCATCTACGCCGAGCTGGGGGATCTCGGGGGGGTGGCCGACATCGTCGCTGCCGATGCGTTTGCTGTCCTCAGCGAGAGTGGCTTTGCCGGGCTAGCGCCGGAGTTTGAGTACGTCGCCGACCTCTACCAACAAGCCGGGCGACAGGTCCAGGCAACGCAGGCGATTTTTGGTCAGACGGCTGTTGCGCTGACCGAGAACCGTTTGGAAGACGCGCAGGGCCTGGCACGTTCCGGGTTGGCACGTGGAGTAGATCTCGCTGACGTCGTCCTTCAAACCTGGGGATTGGAATACGCCGCGATGATCGAGTTGATGTTCGACGATGTCGACCTCGCCGCACTCTTGGCTGGTGCTGCCGAAGCTCAGCGCGAAAAGGCCGGTGGCAGTTCGGGCCCTGGGGATGTGGATTTCTTCAACGCTAGGACGCTGCTCGTGGAGAGATTCGGCGAGGATCGCGCCGAGGAGATGGTCGCACCGGGCCGACTCATGGATCTCGCCGACGCTGTTCAGTTGGCCATGCCCCAAGACGAGGACTAGCGACTGCTCTCGTCAGGCCTTGATCAATTTGTGATCAGCAGGCCCGGCCGAACGTGCCCAACTAGGCACACACAACCGGCAGGACCCTACGCGTGAGAGAAGCGAGCGCCGACGTGCCTCGATCTGCTCGTCCCACCGCTGTGGGCGGTGTCCCTGATATTCGGTGTTCGAGCCGTGCCCGGTCCCGCGTCTGGAGACGGGGATGCAGGTAGCGGACATGTCCCGAAATGGGGCAGGTTCATTGGGATCTGAATGCGCTGTGCGCTGTGTCAGTCTTCGTCGTCGGGTTCGACACCCTTGGCTCTGAGCAAGGTTTCCACGTCCATTTCGACGCCTTCTTCTGGCCATTGGGTGGAGAGGTCTCGATCGGCGTCGGGTGGGTAAAAGTCGTCGGGGTCGAGTTCCATGTCACGAAGGAACTGCTCCTGTTGCATCTCACGCGGCCGGACCGGGTCCGGAAGCCGTAGCTTGTCAGGCAACTGGCCCGGCGGGAACATGGCCCGCGGGTCCATCGACCCGCTCGCAGAACCGGGCGGAATCGCGGCCTTGCGCGCCCAGATCGAATCGCTGGTCACATTCACCACCATCACGTCGGGGGCACCGAATATGAACATCCCCTTCCAGTGGGCACGCACCTCTGCCACCGACTCGCCTATCAGCTCTTCTTCGTAGTTGGTGTGGGTGATCATCCCCAACCGAGGGTCCACCTCGCTAAACAACTTCCCAGCGGCGTAGTACGGCGTGTGATAGGTATCGATGGTGTATTCGGTCATGAACTCGGGGGTTCCCCACTTCATCGCCATGATCGCGGGCAGGTCCACCTGACCCTCGGTGACGAACACGTCCACGTCTTGTGAGTACTGAACCGTCTTCTCGTCGGGTCGCCCGTCACCCGTCCAGACAAACGACAGGTCACCCACCTCCCAATCCAGCCGGTACGCCGACGCGCCATCCTTGACGTGCGATCGGGGCCAATGCCGCACGGTGACACCGGCCTGGTCATAACAAGCACCGTTCTCGTCTCGCCAGTCGAACTCGGTGACATCGACCTCGGTTCCGTCACCGATTGGGACGTGCTCGAAGTTCTCGATGTGCCACACCAACATCTCGCGCATCTTGTCCACCATGTAGCCCGTTCCTAGGTCGGGAC
>PVMS01173404.1_pt1 | contig 11108 bp, 7 predicted proteins | sample 1853461 | NCBI WGS metagenome assembly PVMS01 (sample SAMN08582032, study PRJNA380276) | Marine sediment metagenome, whole genome shotgun sequencing project. | isolation source: ocean sediment barecode stripped | collected 2017
CATCTGCTCACGCCGGTCGTCACGGACATGAAAGAAGCGGCAAATGCGCTGCGTTGGTGTGTTGCGGAAATGGATCGTCGTTACCGATTGATGGCCGCACTCGGCGTACGAAATATCGGCGGATACAATCGCAAAGTTAAGGATGCAATACAGGCGGGCAAACCGATTCCGGACCCGACCTGGACGCCACCGCAGCTGGAGGACCCGGATAAGCCGATCGAGCATCCGACACTAACGCCGTTGCCCTTCGTAGTATTGATCATTGACGAGATCGCCGACCTGATGCTGGTCGTCGGCAAGAAAATAGAGGAATTGATCGCGAGAATCGCACAAAAAGCGCGCGCCTCGGGCATTCATATGTTGCTGGCAACGCAGCGACCATCGGTCGACGTGCTGACCGGCCTGATCAAGGCGAACATTCCCAGTCGTATCGCTTTCCAGGTCTCGGCCAAAGTCGATTCGCGAACCATACTCGACCAGATGGGCGCCGAGACCTTGCTCGGCCATGGCGACATGCTGTACCTGGCAACGGGCACGTCCGTACCGGTTCGCGTTCACGGCGCATTCGTGGCCGATCACGAAGTGCACGCCGTCGTAAGAAACCTCAAAAAAGGTGGCCAACCCAGATATATCGATGAAATTGTGCAGGCGCCAACGAGTCCAACTCCAGGACTGGCCGGGATTGATTCGCCGCCCGGTGCTGGCGTCGATGCGGAGGAAGACCCGCTATACGACCAGGCTGTACGCATCGTCATCGAGACCCGCAAAGCCTCTATTTCCGGGGTACAGCGCAGGTTAAAGATTGGCTACAACCGTGCAGCGCGCATGGTCGAGTCCATGGAACAGGCAGGACTGGTGGGGCCTCTGCAGTCGAACGGCAGTCGTGAAATCCTGCTGCCGCCTTCGGCGAACGAATGACATATGCGAGCGTGATTTGAATCGATTTATATCATTACTAAGCCTTTTCGGACTGACATTACTGAGCCCGATGGTCGCGGCGGAGGCAGACGCCTACCCCGATGACAAGGCCAAAGCGCTACTCGAGCGTTTCGTAAACAACATTCAGACTCTGCAGGGTCGCTTCGAGCAGTCGCTGATCGACGCGGACCAGCAACTCGTCGAGGAATCGAGCGGCACGCTGGAAATTCGACGGCCCGGTCAGTTTCGCTGGGTATATACAGAACCCTACGAGCAGGTATTGGTCGCGGACGGTTCGAACGTCTGGAGTTATGACGTCGATCTCGCCCAAGTAACGGTCAAGCCGCAGGCAGAAGTTCTCAGCAACACGCCGGCGGCGTTACTCGGCGGATCACCGGATGCGTTGGAGCAATTCGATTACATCGGCAGCTTCATTGATCGTGGCACGGTATGGGTGACGCTGCGGCCGAAGGACAGAGACAATGGTTTCGCTAAAGTCGAGCTCGGCTTCAACGACGGCAAGCTCAGCAGAATGTTGTTCTCGGATAATCTCGAGCAGACGACTTTGATCGCACTGTTTGATGTGTCACTCAATCTCGAAATTGATGCGGATCATTTCGAATTCAATCCCCCGGACGATGTCGATATCGTCGGCACGCCGCTGTGATCGTCGAAACCTAAATGCTGCCGCTGCGTCACGAAAAGCGTTGGCGTCTGGCCGGCATCGCCTTGCTGCTCGCTGTCCTGTTTGCGACGATCATGCCGACCCTGTGGCTGCCGACTCCAAGCAGGATCCCGCTGGCGGACAAGTGGCTGCACTTGCTGACCTTCCTGTTCCTGTCTTTGTGGTTCACGGGGCAGTACTCACGTAAATCATACTGGCGACTGGTGCTTGGGTTGGTGGCGTTTGGCGTATTGATCGAGCTGGGGCAGGGAATGATTCCCTACCGGTCGGCAGAGTGGCAAGATCTCGTCGCCGACATTGGTGGTATCGGCATCGGCCTGGCTATCGCGGTCGCCGGTCTGGGTGGCTGGAGCCTGCGATTCGAACAATGGTTGGAGAAAGCACGAGTCAGCAGTGACTGATTTATTCGACAGAGACGACGACAACGCGGTCGGTCGCCCGCTGGCGGATCGCATGCGGCCTGTGAGAATCGAGGATTTCTTCGGCCAGTCTCATCTGCTGGCGGAAGGAAAGCCATTACGGCAGGCAATCGATCAGGGAAAAGCGCATTCGATGATTTTCTGGGGTCCGCCGGGGACCGGCAAGACCACCCTGGCGCGCATGATTGCCGAAACCACGGAGTCTCATTTCATCGCATTGTCGGCGGTCATGGCCGGCGTCAAGGACATTCGCGCGGCCGTCGCAGATGCCAAAGAGCAACGGCAGATGCGGGATCGCTCCACTGTCCTGTTTCTCGATGAAGTGCATCGCTTCAACAAGTCGCAGCAGGACGCTTTTTTGCCGTTTGTCGAAAACGGCACGCTGACCTTCATTGGCGCAACCACGGAAAATCCGTCTTTCGAACTCAATAACGCTCTGCTTTCGAGGGCGCGCGTCTATGTCCTGAAAACGCTCGATATCGAAGCCCTTTCCGACATCGTCAATCGTGCGTTGAAGGACGATGAGCTGGGTCTCGGAGATCGCTCCGTAACGGTCGACGACGACGCAATGGAATTGATCGTCCTCGCTGCAGACGGTGACGCTCGTCGCGCATTAAACCTCGTCGAGCTGGCCGCGGATCTGGCGGCCGAGGGCAAGACAGGACTAACGATTGATCGCGCCGTGGCGGAGGAGGTCGTGCAAGGCAGTCGGCGCCGCTTCGACAAACAGGGTGAGTACTTCTACGACCAGATCTCCGCCTTGCACAAGGCAGTCAGGGGTTCGGATCCTGACGCGTCCCTTTATTGGCTGATGCGCATGCTCGACGGTGGTTGTGATCCGCTCTATGTCGCCAGACGAATGGTACGGGTTGCATCCGAAGATATCGGCAATGCAGATCCGAGGGCTCTGCGCATCACGCTCGATGCCTGGCAGACGATCGAGAGACTGGGCAGCCCCGAAGGCGAGCTCGCCCTGGCCCAGGCCGTCGTCTTTCTCGCCTGCGCGGCGAAGAGTAATGCCGTGTATATGGCGGCGAAAGCGGCGGCAGCAGATGTCGCTGAATTCGGTTCCCTTGAAGTGCCAATGCATCTCCGAAACGCACCGACCCGCCTGATGAAGGATCTCGGTTACGGCGAAAACTACCGCTACGCGCATGACGAGGAAGATGCGATCGCGGCCGGCGAAAAATATTTTCCCGACGACATGCCCGAGCGGACGTATTATCATCCCGTGCCACGTGGCCTTGAGTTGAAATTGGCGAAAAGCTCAGGGAAATCTCGCGCCGAAATCGTGAATCATGATCGACCCAAAACTACTGAGACAATCTGCTAAAGAGGTTGCCGAGAATCTGGCGAGGCGCGGCCATGTGTTTGACGCGGACGCCTATCTGGCTCGCGACGAGCAACGCAAGACGCTTCAGGGCGACGTGGAAGCGCTGCGGAACGAGCGTAATGTGAGCGCCAAGAGTATTGGCAAAGCGAAGGCCAGCGGCGAGGATGTCGAGCCCTTGCTCGCTGCCGTCAAGGATCTTGGCGATTGCCTGGACAAAAGCGAAGCCAAACTGCATGACATACAGGCAGCCGTCCAGTCGATTGAACTCGGCTTGCCAAATCTGCTTCAGGATGACGTACCAACCGGCAAGGACGACGCCGACAATGTCGAAGTGCGTCGTTGGGGCGATGTTCCCGAGTTTGACTTCGAGCCGCAAGACCACGTGGATCTCGGTACGTCGCTCGGTATGCTCGATTTCGACGCAGCAAGCCGCGTTTCCGGTTCACGATTTACGGTCATGCGCGGCCCGCTCGCCAGAATGCAGCGTGCACTGATCCAATTCATGTTGGACGTGCACACGAGTGACAATGGCTATGAGGAAACCTACGTCCCATACCTCGTGCAGTCAGATGCCCTTCTGGGCACAGGCCAACTACCGAAGTTTGAAGCAGACCTCTTCAAGATTGAGGGGGAATCGCCGTACTACCTGATTCCAACAGCAGAGGTCCCGCTCACCAATCTGGCGAGAGAAAGCATTCTCGAGGCCGCCGAGCTGCCGAGGCGCTTGTGCGCGCACACACCCTGCTTTCGGTCCGAAGCCGGCTCATACGGTAAGGACACGCGCGGCATGATTCGTCAACATCAGTTCGAGAAAGTCGAGCTCGTGCATTTCGTCAAGCCAGATGAATCCGATGAGGCGCTCGAAGAGTTGACCGCCAACGCAGAAAACATCTTACAAAGACTCGAATTGCCCTACAGGGTGGTTACGCTCTGTTCAGGAGATGTGAGTTTCTCGGGCGCGAAAACCTATGACCTCGAAGTCTGGTTACCGGGCCAGCAGAAATACCGGGAAATTTCTTCCTGCAGTAATTGCACCGACTTCCAGGCTAGAAGAATGCAGGCTCGATGGAGAAATCCGGCCACTGGAAAGCCGGAGCTGCTGCACACATTGAATGGCTCGGGCGTCGCCGCTGGACGCGCGCTCATTGCGATCATGGAAAACTATCAGCAAGCCGACGGCACTTTGCGAATACCCGATGTGCTGCAGCCCTACATGAGCGGCGCAGAGTTTGTTAGATCCACCAACTGATTATTTTCGATGCAACGTGTGTTTGAGTTCGACCAGCGCGTTTTGCCATCTGTCCTCTGACAAACGGTAATACTCTTCCCAGTCCTCGCTTGCGGGAATGCCGGCGATGCTGATTGTCACCTGTACCTTCTCGTCCTGTTCCCGAACGTGAAATTCGACCGTGATAGGACCACTGGACAATGGCTCTTCGCCTTCGCGTGGTGCGAGAACGAGACGCATGCGTCGTGGCGGCATGAACACATCGATGCGGCCAGAAATTTCAGAGTCGTCGCGTAACGACAGGGAGAACGGCCGGCCGATCTGTGGCGTGAATTCGCCGTCTAACACCAACCAGTTTTTCAGGTACTCAATGTCGGTAACAGCGGTCCACACATCTTCTACAGCACTTGAGAGCTCAACCTCTGCGCGATGACTACGCGTGATGCTCTCTGCCTGAGGTGCCGCTTTCGCCGTCGATGTTTTCGCTTTCGCCGTGACCGGAGCCGGCTCGTCGCGAGCTTCCGGATAGGAAATGAGGTGCAAGTCGCGTTGCGGGAATGGAATCGTGACTTTGGCATCGCGGAATGCCTGATCAATTGCGAAGTTCAGGTCGCTCGTGACCTGGAAGCGGCGTTCGATTCGATTGATTCGCACGCGAAGTTCGAAATCAAGCGAGCTGTCGCCGAAACCCATGAACAAGGCACGTGGCTCCGGTGCGCGGCCATCTGTGATGACCTCCGAATGAGCGTGCGCGACGGTTTCCAGAATCTCGCGAACTTTTTCGACATCTGATCCGTAGGCGACGCCGATTTCTATTCTCAAGCGACCGAAAGTATCCCGCAAAACCCAGTTTGTTACTCGTCCGGAGATCAGTTCGGAGTTCGGCACCAGCACGTTCTGGTTATCGAGCGTTTCAATTTCGGTTGCCCGAATCCGGATACTGCGTACGAAACCCTCGACTTCGCCGACGGATACGAAGTCGCCTGCCCGTATCGGCCGTTCAAACAACAAAATCAGACCCGATACGAAGTTGTTGGCGATCTCCTGCATGCCGAAGCCGATACCAAGTGCGAGCGCGCCACTGACCACTGTGAGTCCGAACAGATCCACACCGGCGAGACTCAGCCCGATTATTACTGCAACAATGAAACCGACGTAGCCAAATAAGGTGACCAGAGCCTCGCGCGCACCACGCTCCAGCACAATGTGCTGCAGCCAGCGGCGGTTGATCCAGCCTTTGATCCATCCGATTGCGACCATGAACATGGCAAAGACGAGGATGCCGCCGATGATGTCGAGCGGCACCAGTTTGATGTTGCCGACTTCGCCGCCCATAACCACGAGTTCGACGAGGCGATCGAGCGTCGTGCCGGATTCGTCCCATACGTAAATCAGATAGACGACGAAACTGAGCCACAGCACCAGGTCGGCAATCAGTTGCATGAAGCCGAGGCCGGTTCGAGACGCTCTTTCGGTGACACCCAGATTTGCACGTAATCTGGCTGCGCCGGGCGTGTCCTGACGCAGCAAATATTCGAATGCCATTAACACGAGCCAGAGCAGAATCCAGAGCATGAACAGTGCCAGGGTCGTCCTGATAACGCCGTGTATCAGGTAGCCGGCAAAATTCTGGTAGCCAAAAAAGAGCGCGCCAATTCCGAGGATTAAGCCCAGCGACGCGAGATAGCGGATCAGGCGAAAGCGGCCGAGCATTCCGGGTATTCGCCCGAGATAAGCCAGCATGTAGAGCAGGGAGATCGCAACAAGAAAAATCATCAACACCCGGCCGCTGACGTCTGGATCGACGACCCGAATCGTCAGCCAGTTGGTCCCCAGCACGACAAAACTTGTAACGAGTGCAAGCGCCAGAAAGCGAAGCCGGAACCGAAGCGGTTTGACGTGATCTGGTATCAGCCCTTTGACGTGGGCAGACGGCGACAAGGGGCCGGTCGCCCAGTCGACGATCACGCATGCCACGCCGTACAGCAGAATACCCAATGCAATGCGGACAACGGCGAGATCGAAGGAGGCGTCTTGCAGCGCAAATATGAGCACGGCGACGAGCGCCATGCCTTCGAGTAACAACGGTGAAAATTGCGCCAGCGGCTTCGGAAACAGGTATTTCATTTGCGGTTCGGCATCGTGGCCGCCGCCGGCCGCAAACCAGCGATTGAAGCGATGGCGCAGGAAAAGGCCAAGCGCAGCGGCAAAACTACCGGCAACAATCAAAAGCCAGAATAAATCTACCGTCGTAACCTGTTCCTTTAGCTGTAGATCGACAGATTGTCTAAGACGATCCGGCCAGGTCGGAACGCGAGACGGTATGTCCCGCATCAGGGATATGATCGACTGGGCACGGCTGGAAAGATATCGCTGAGACAGCTGCGTCTGTTTATTGGTGACTCTCTCGAGCAGAACGCCTGCAAAATCCTTGACGGTTAAACACTGCGTTTGACGAGCCAGTGCACCGTCGAGAAGCTGGCGGATCTCGTTACGTTGATCCATGACCGAAGGCGCAACTTCGGCATCTACTTCTTTGAGGGGTTCGAAACGCGCCTCAAGTCGCGCAAGCTCTGCAGTCGCCTCCAACTGACAGATATCGGCGGCTGCCTCGATTGCGACAACTTGCGCCCGAGCCGCGGCAAGAAACGGCGGATCAACATCTTCATCTTCGAGCTGACCGGCGAGCTGATCGAGTTCAGCGCCAACACTGATCGGATCGAATGCTTCATCGTCCTGCGCCTGAGCAGTCAGGGGGAAGAAAGCAGCAATCAGGAAAATACAGAGAAAGGTGTTCCTTGGAACGAGACGTCGGGCCAGTGCTCTCGCCTGTGTCATGTTGGGATTATCCGTTCCACACCAAAGCAGGCCGCAGTATACAGCGAACTGTTGTCGATAAAAATGGAAAGGCGAGGGCATTCAAATGAATGCCCTCGCCGCAATTCTTGCTAGTGGCGACTCATAAAGAGTCGGAGGATGTACCAGAACATCAGCGCGATAGATGCGAACAAAGCCATCGACGCTGCTACGTATCTGTCTTGAGGGTAGTGGTGCATGATGTTTGAGGTGTCATACAAGACTGCCGCACCGGCAAAGCCGATCATCGCAACAGAAAACCAGGTGCCCAGATGAAATCCGAATAACAGACTGCCGATAATGCCGGCCATCGCCAGGAAAAACATCCAGGTCAACATGCCTCTCAGGAACGAGAAATCCTTTCGTGTGATCATCACAGTAGCGATCAAGCCAACGCATCCAAGAATGGTTACACCCGCCGCACTATCGATAACGCCGGGTTGGCTGATGGCGGCGATATAGAGCATGGGTGCAAAGATCAATGCTTCGACAAAAATGAACGCCGCGAATGCGGCATATTGTGCGTTCTTGGATTCGATGCGGTGCGCGACATGTGTCGCACCCCAACTTACCAGCATGAACCCGCCCAGCACGAACAGCCAGTTGTTGCGCATTGGCGCGGCGATGCGTTCTGCGATGCCGGATGAGAAAAAATAGACCTCGATCGCAGCAAACGCGAGTATCGCGACGACGACGTGGGCATAGCACTTCCAGATAAAGTCCGAGCGGTCTTCTACTGATGCATCGGAGACCGGCCCCAGATAGTTGACGTTGTCACTCATTCTGCAAACTCCTGCTAAAAATCAGTCGGCGATTCTATCACGATCGATTTAGCGGTACATTGAGGGGTCGATCTGCATTGCCACCTCACTGATCTTGTCGACCGGAATGCCGACGCGCTGAGCGTGCTCATGAATCGCATCGGTATTGGGAGCTTCGTATTCGCAATAGACCTTGCCTTCTGCTTCGGAGACGAAACTCCGAACCCAGACCAGGCCGTCCATTTCATCGCACACCTTCGCTGACAGTTTGCCGACTTCCGCCAGCTGCTCGGGGCTTTCGGCCTTCATGTTTCTTTCGATGATGTATCGAGGCATCTCTGTCTCCCTGTGTGGAATGCTCGGTCCTGAAGTGAATTAGGACGATTGTAGCTTGTTGGCGAGCGATTCCAGCTCTTTGTCACCAATTTCTCGCCCGATGGCCAGAGCCGCTGCAGAAAAAGCGTCGGCCTGCTGTTTTTGTCCTGCCTCCCGGGACACCTCACTCAGGCGCTGCAGTGCCCATCCCTCGCCGGCGCGGTCTCCCAGTTTGCGCCGTTGTTCGACACAGCGTTGGTACCAGTCGCTGGACTCAGCCAGTTGGCCTGTGCCGAGTGCGGCAGCGCCGAGTGCGGAGAGACTGTCGGCCTCGGCACCTTGCTGATCATGTTCACGATTTGTGGCGAGCGCTTCGCCGAGCACCTTGAGCGCCTCGTCTCCCCTATCCTGTTTGCTTAACACGGCACCGAGGCCGTTCAGAATGACGCCAAGTTCCTGTTTATCGGCACCCAGTCGCAAAATCGCTGCGGACTTGCCGAACTGCTTCTCCGCCTCGTCGAGGTCTCCACCCTGCCAGGCGAGGACGGCCAGACTGTTTCGGATACGGGCTTCTGTGGCCTGGTCCTTCAGATCGGTAGCGAGTGACAATGCCCGGCGATACAGCCATTGTGCGTCCGATTGGGCTGTATGCTGACGTAGGCCTGCCAGGCGTTCGAGCGCAAGCAATGTGCCCTGCTGATCACCCAGCCGTTCTTGCAATTCGGCCACCTGGCGCCAGGTTGTCTCGGCCTCGGCAAGGCCTGCACGCTGCTGGGCTTTCGCAAGTTGTGCCAAGGCAGATACCAGCGGTTCTTCGATACCGATGCGTCGCAATACGACAACCGCTTCCTCGAAATGGGGGACCGCCTCATCGGGTCTGCCGCAATTCACAAACGCTTCGGCCAACAAGACGAGCGACTGTGCCAGGTGATCAGCACGGTTCGCTCGTCGCGCCAGTTGAACGGATTCCTCGTATGCGGCCAACCCTTCATCGAGTTCACCTTTCTCGAGGTAGATCGCCGCGAGTCCGAGCAGATTGAACCCTTCACGGGCAGGTATTCGCGCTTCACGGGCGAGCTGCGCGCCTTCTTTAAAAGCTTCGATGGCATCATCCGGTCGTTCCATGGCACGTAATAAATGTCCCATGTAGTTATAGGCATAGGACTGGTCGGCCGGGTTGCCGGTTTCATTAGCAAGGCCGAGCGCCTCGTCGCCGATTTCAACCGCTCGATCAAAAGCGTCCTGACGCCGAAGAGCACGTCCAAGATTCAACAGGTCGACGATCAGGCGACTGGTGTCATCGCTTGCGCGCGCGTTTTCGATGGCCTGTTCGAGCCACGGGACGGCTGCGTGGTAATTACCTTGCCGCCAAAGCAGATGTCCAAAACTTCGTACTGTCCTGCCTCGAAGCTCGGCATCCTCAAGCTGATCGGCAATCTCGAGTGCCTGGCTAAAGAGTGGCTGTGCGTCCTCATAGTTGTCCAATAATGTGTACAGGTCGCCTTGCCGCACACAAACCTCGCCGAGTTCCTTGGTAGCTTCATTTACCGGTAAGAGCTCTCTGAGGTCATTGATAACAGCCTGTTGATCGTCCCGACGGCCCAGTTTCTCGAGGTGACGTTCCAGGTCCAGCAGCAAGTCAACGAGCTGCGTACTGCGTTCATCAGGATCCTTGTCACTTTTCTCGATCCAGTCGCGGATACGAATCAGCGTTTCTACCGTTTCCGGCAGACGCCACAAGCCTTCCGCTATGCTCGCTGCAGCGAAGCCGTAATGGATCGCCTTGTCCCATTTCTCTGCTGCAGCAAAGTGCACGGCGAGTCGTGCTGATTGTTCGTCCGGATTATCGCCATACAAGCTCTCGATAGCTTCGCCGACCAACGCATGGCGTTCTTTTCTTTGCCGGGCCAGCAAACTCTCGTAGGTTACGTCGAGCGTTAATGCGTGTTTGAAACGGTAAGTCGGTTCCGGAACGAGACCGGTTCGTTGTATCAGACCGCCTGAGCGAAGTGTCTCCAGTGCACCTTTCAACCGGGGCCGTGACGGAACTACGCGACTCAACAACTCGAGGCCGAACTGCCGTCCGATTACGGCGGCACAGCGCAGCACTTCCCTTGCCTCCGGATCGAGTCGGTCAAGCCGGCTTTTCAATACCGCCTCGACGGTGTCGGGAATCTGCAATCGGTCGACGCTACCCGCAAGCCGGGCTTCGCCCTCGTCGATGACGATCGTTCCGGATTCGAGCAGGGTTCGACATAGTTCCTCGATGAATAAGGGATTGCCACCTGTTTTTTCGCTGATCAGTTCGGAAATCTCGGCAGGAACCTTCGCGCCGCTACAAGCTGCACTCAACATTTCGGCGGCAGGTCCGCCACCCAACGGCGCAAGCTCGAGGTGCAGGTCGCCGCTCGGCAGCGAGCTCTGACCACTCTGCACCGGCCTGGATGTCACAATGACCAGCAGTGGGTAAGCTGACACCATTTCCCGCAGCAAAAACAGCACTTCTTTCGAGCCTTCGTCAGCCCAGTGCCAATCCTCGAGTATCAACACCAAGGCTTGCCCGGCGGAACCCAGAGTAAACACAGAGATCAGC
>PVMS01092528.1_pt1 | contig 11106 bp, 7 predicted proteins | sample 1853461 | NCBI WGS metagenome assembly PVMS01 (sample SAMN08582032, study PRJNA380276) | Marine sediment metagenome, whole genome shotgun sequencing project. | isolation source: ocean sediment barecode stripped | collected 2017
AGTTCAAAACCCGATTCGCTGTCGAAAATAATGCCGCGCGCCAGGATCGAGAGGCCGCCGATGACCCGGTAATTGATTCCGACCGTAACGTCACTGTTCGAAACATGGTCCATATCATGGTATTCGTAACCGATGGAAACGTCGGCACGATCTGAAATCTGTCCCCTGATCATTGCTTCAACGGAATAGCCATCGTCGCTGATATCTGACGGTGAGGTGATATTCAGGTTCTCCATTTCGGCATAGATATAGTTGCCGCGAAGGACGAGATCGGCATTTTCGCTCAATCCGATCATGTCAAAACCCAGGTTAACTCCCAAGCCTACCTTGACGCCTTTTATGTCGGCATCAAAAGTAGTGCCATCCAGGTTGGTATTACAGCCCTTGCATGTACCGTCCAGGTAGCCGAAAGCTTGTCCCTGGACATGCAGCCAGTTCAGGATACCCAGGGAAAGGTCGATGTTTTCGCCTTCGAGGGTGCCATTGTTGTAACGTTCGTCGACATTTGGGTTGACGCCGTACTTGACGTCCGTCCATTCATAGCTGATGCCGGCATAAGTGTATCCGGGTCCGGCCGCACAGGCGACGGAGGTGACCAAACTGGAAACCACCAAGGCTACAACTGTTATGCCCGTGGTTGGCCCGAATAAGCGCAAAATCATATCTATCCCCCTGGACGTTGTTCTGATGCTGATAATAAGCTGTCCACGTGGGACTATAACGAATCATTTGCGGGCTTGCCACAGGGTAATGCAGCTCTTGTTCATAATTGGTCAGCCCGCCACAACCCGCTTCCTCTATACAATTTGTGGGTCACAAGCACATGGCGCGGCTTGCTACAGGATAACCGGGAATGCCAACAACCTGTTTGCCGAAGATACCTTCCAAACCGGTGGCATCAGCTCTGGCATTTCCAAATGCTGATTATGCAGGTTCTGCTAAAATTATTGGTTCGCTTCTAACAACGACATTTTCACGGCATCATGCAAGGTTCCCGGTCTTCCCGGATCAGGGTCTTTAATATTAGAACTACGGAATGCGATTCGACCTATGGTAAGAGCCTGCAGCGACATGCACCCGATCACCGGGACCCTTGATGCCGGCATCGCGTCGGCCCTGGCCTGGGCCGACGTCGAGCAGCACGCCGACGGCTACTGGGTCGGTGTGCTCGAATCGAATGCGTGCATGGAAGCGGAATGGCTGCTCGCATTCCATATCCTCGGCTACGATTGCCCGTGGGCCGGGGAACTCGTGACCGGGATCTTGAATCGACAGCGGCCCGACGGCGCCTGGGAGACGTATTACGAGGCGCCGGCCGGCGATATTAACGCGACTGTCGAAAGCTATGCGGCGTTGCGCGCCAGCGGAATGGCTGCAGATTCCGAACCATTGCAACGGGCCAGAGCCTGGATATTTGCCCATGGTGGGTTACGCAAGACACGCGTATTCACGCGGATTTGGCTGGCGATGATCGGCGAATGGCCGTGGCACGAGTTGCCGAGCCTGTTGCCGGAAATTATCCGTTTGCCACTGTGGATGCCGTTCAATATCTATAACTTTGCATCGTGGGCGCGGGCGACGATCGTGCCGTTGACACTATTGACGGCACGTACCCACGCTCGTCCATTGCCGCATGATAATCGTCTGGACGAGTTGTTCCCGCAAGGCCGGGACCGATATGACTACGCGATGATCCGTCGCGGTGCGCGGTTTTCGCGCAGTGGCCTGTTCTATTACGCAGATCGTCTCGTCAAACGCTGCTTTGGCAGTTGGCGGCTGCCTGGTCGTGACCGGGCCGTGCAACGCTGCATTGACTGGATTGTGGCGCATCAGGATACCGACGGTTCCTGGGGGGGTATCCAGCCACCGTGGATTTATTCATTGATCGCCCTGCATGCCGAAGGACGCTGTCTGGACGATCCGGTCATCGCCCGGGGCCTCGCCGCGCTTGAAACGCACTGGTCGTGTCATCGCTATGGCGGACGAATGATCCAGGCCTGCGAGTCGCCGGTTTGGGACACTGTTTTAATGATCATGGCAATGCTCGACTGTGGGCAGACGCATGGTGAGCAGCCGATTCTGCAGACTGCCGTTGACTGGTTGCTCGATCAGGAGATCCGCACACGGGGAGACTGGTCGGTCAAATTGCCGAACGTAGAACCGGGTGGTTGGGCATTTGAACATGCCAATTCATGGTACCCGGATATCGATGATACCGGTGTCGTCCTGGCGGTCCTGGCGCGCTTACGTGATGATTACCCGGATCGGCACCGGCTCGATGCAGTGCTCGACAGGACGACGCGGTGGCTTGAGGCGATGCAGTCAGGCAATGGCGGCTGGGGTGCGTTCGACAAGGATAATGACAGCCGGCTATTGGCCGATGTACCGTTTTCCGATTTTGGCGAGGCAGTCGATCCGCCGAGTGTTGATGTCACGGCCCACGTGCTCGAGGGGCTTGGGGAACTGGGGCGAGATCGTTCTGATCCGGTCGTGCGTCGTGGGCTTGCCTACATTCAAAACGAGCAGGAAGCGAGCGGCAGTTGGTTCGGTCGCTGGGGTGTCAACCATATCTACGGTACGGCGGCCGTGCTGACGGCGCTGCGTGCCCTTGGTGAACCGATGGATGCGTCGTATGTTGTGCGCGCCGGAAACTGGCTGGCTGAACAGCAGAATGAGGACGGCGGCTGGGGCGAAAGCTGTGCGTCTTATATGGATTCTGCCCGGATCGGCAGTGGTGTGAGCACGGCGTCACAGACTGGCTGGGCCATGATGGGTTTGCTGGTCTTTGATAATGGTAGTTATGCATCCGCGCTTGAGCGTGGAGCGACATACTTGCTGAATAATCAGGTTGACGGCACGTGGCACGAGCCGGAATACACCGGTACGGGATTTCCCGGTTACGGAGTCGGCGCACGGACGATGCTCGATGCACCTGCATTGGCTGACCGGTTACAGCAGGGCGGCGAACTGCAGCGGGGATTCATGATTAACTACAACCTGTATCGGCATTACTTTCCACTCGCTGCACTCGGACGCATGCGGGCGCGTCAAGCCGCTCCTACGGCTGTTCCTTAGCTTTAGCGCTGGTCAGTTCTGCGAGTGGGATTTCGATCGTGCCGGTACTGTCTGCAGGCACATCCACGGACGGTAGTTCCGGCGCCATCGGGCCGCTCGTCTGTGGTCCGAACAGGTATGCCTTAAGTGCGGTCAGTGGGTGGGTGACCGTGTGTTCGACGGCCGTTCCTTCATATCCGCAATGTGCCATGCAGTTGTTGCATTTTGGATTCCGGCCGGTCCCGTAGCGGTCCCATTCGGTCGTTGCCATCAGGTCGGCGAAGCTGTCGGCGTAGCCTTCGTCGACGAGCAGGTAGCATGGTCGCTGCCAGCCGAATACGTTATAGGTCGGATTACTCCATGGCGTGCACGCATAGGTTTGATTGCCGGCCAGAAAGTCGAGGTACAGGCTCGAATGGTTGAATCGCCAGCGCCTTTTGCGTTGCTGACCCAGTGCAAAAATTCCCCGGAACAGTCGTTTCGTCTGTCGGCGACCCAGGAATGCGTCCTGACGCGGCGCATGTTCATAGCTGTAGCCGGGCGACACCGTGATGCCCTCGACGCCAAGCTTGGTCGCATAGTCGAAAAAGTCGGCGACTTCTGCGGGGTCCTGATCGTTAAACAGTGTGCAATTGATGTTGACGCGGAATCCCCGTGCGACCAGTTGCTCGATGGCCTGAACGGCCTTGTCGAAGACGCCGGTCTGGCAGACCGCCTCATCATGTCGCTCGCGTAACCCGTCCAGATGCACGGAGAACGTCAAATATGGCGAGGGTTCGTAGTCATTGATCTTTTTAAGTGCGAGCAGGGCGTTAGTACACAGGTAGACGAATTTTTTTCGCGCGACGATGCCGCGTACGATTTGTGGCATTTCCTTGTGGATCAATGGTTCGCCGCCGGGAATCGAGACAATCGGTGCGCCGCATTCGTCAACGGCTGCCAGCGCCTCGTCTACGCTCAATCGTTTGCGCAGTATGTCGTCAGGATAGTCGATCTTGCCGCAACCGGCGCAGGCGAGATTGCACTGAAATAGTGGTTCCAGCATCAGCACCAACGGATATTGACTGCGCCGTCGAAGCTTTTGGGTCAGCAGGTATTTGCCGACGCGAAGTTGTTGGATTAAAGGGATGCTCATGGGCGCAGGATCATAGCAAACGTTAAGTGCAGGGGAAGGACATTTGTTCACCGGCCGTCCGGCAGCAGGCATCCAGCGTCCGGCAAGCGGCCTGAAAATTGACGTTCAGTCGAATCAGACTGGTGATTTCGCCGGGGTGGCGGAGCAGCTGGCCAAGCAGTCCCGCGATGTGCAGGTCACCACGACTCGTCAGCGCCGCAATGGCTGAACGTGCTAGCGGCTGGTCAAGCGGGTCGACGACGGCGCGCACCACGAGAAACGGAATTGAATGTTGTAAAGCAATACGGGCCAGTTCAGCGGACTCCATATCAACGGCCACGGCGCCGGTGCTGGATTGTAGGTGCTGTTTATCGCCTGGGCGACGTACGGGCCGGGCAACCGACACGATGGCGCCGGTTTCGATGCCTTGTTCGTCAAGGCGTTGACAGACCCGGGTATGCCATGGCGACGTGACCGGGAAAACTTGTCCGTTTTCCGTGACCACATGATTTGGTAATAACAGGCGCCCGGGCGACAGTTCGCGGGTTAATCCACCGGCGGTGCCAATCGAAATCAACCCGGCGGGTCTGCGCAGCCGAATGTCTCCGGCTATCGAGCGGACCTGTTCGGGGCCGATGCCCGTCTTCAACAGCGTTACACCATAAGCGCCGATGTTGCTGCGTTCGATGATGCGACGTTCCGGCGTCGTCGCCACGGCAAGGATGACGGGCGACAGGCCTTGATTATCGCTATGGCTGACGCTGGAGGCGGTGTTCGGCAAGGGGCTGATTTGTATTCAGGTGAGTCGGTCCGAAGCCAGACGAGCGCCGGGTGGCGGGCAATATTTGCTGTCGTCGGCAAGTGGTAATCCCCGGCTGGCGAGTGCAAACAACAGGCCGGCCGAATGATTGCTGTATTGGGCAATATTGCAGGTTACGACTGTGGCACGGACGGCGCGCCGCGAGATTTTGACGTCGTCGCCGTTGTCATAGCCCGGGCTGTTGTGAATTCTCCGTAGCGTCAGCACGGCCATACCGATTGCCCACAGGCAGAAACGCCGGATGCCGATTTGCTGTCGGGGTATCAGCTGCGTATAACGCAGGGCCGCCCGCAAATGTGCATGTGCGATACCGACCAGCTGTTCGATCCCGCCGGTCATGGCAGTCGAGTCGCGATCCCGCATGGCCCTGGATAAACCGCCTTCGAGATCGCGAAACATGCTACGCGGGAGCCAGCACGTGTTGGCGTCGCGGTCTTCCCAGATATCCTTGAGAATATTCGTCATCTGCAGGCCTTGTCCGAAGCAGACACTGAGCGCCATCATCTCGTCGCGGTGATCTTCGAGTTCGGGGCAATGTTCGCAGAACAGGTCGGTCAGCATCTCGCCGACAATGCCGGCCACGAAATAGCAGTAACGATCAAGGTCGATGAGTGTCGGCAGGCCGTCGAGTGTTTTGCCGGCCTGGAATTCGGGCATGCCCTCGCACATCGTCGTCACGCAGCGAATGACGGCCTGGCGCTGGGTTGCAGTGAAGCGGGCCAAAACACGGACCACGGCTGCCGTATTTTCGACGAGTTCGCGGTCGGCGCGACGCGTACGGCTGGACAGATGGCTCGTTAGCCGTGTCGAAAATTCATCGGCGTTGGCGTTGGCGCCGATGACGGACAGGAACTCGCTCATGAACGCTGATTTCATTTGCGCATCGAGTTCAGGATCATCTTCGATCGTGTCGGCAAGTCGGCACAACAGGTAGGCGTTTGACACGACCTCTTCAAGACCCGCCGGTAGCTGCGGAATCGTCAGCGCGAAAGTACGCGATACGCGCGGCAGGATCTGGTTTTGATATAACAGGTCGTGGTCAGACGACATCGCTAGCCTCGGTCAAGTGATTCGTCCAAACCGGCGGACAGTTCAGCCATGATAACTGTTCGGGACGAATAACGGCAGCTGAGGACCGGGTCAAACGTGCCGAAATCAGGCCATTGGGTATTTAGCCGGCCTGATATTCACGAATATTCGATCAGGCTCTCGATCCGGCATCCGTTAAGCCGGTCACGGCCGTGCAGAAAACTCAGTTCGACGACGAATGCGCAACAGGCAAGCCTGCTGCCCTGTTCGCGGACCAGCTTGGCGGTCGCCGCCGCGGTGCCGCCGGTCGCGATCAGATCGTCGACAATCGCGTAGCGGCGGTCGGTGGATAACGTGTCGTGATGCAGTTCAACACGGTCGGTGCCATATTCAAGAGCATAGTCAATTCCGACCGTGGCGCGTGGCAGCTTGCCCTGTTTGCGGACCATGTGCAGAGGCAGGGACAGACGATTGGCAACGGCCGCGCCGAAGATGAAACCGCGCGATTCGATCGCGAGGATCTCGTCCGTGCCCGCATCTGTCAGTCGCTGTGCCAGCAACTCGATGGTCTGCGCAAAGGCGGTCGGGTCGGCGAGTAGCGGGGTGATGTCTTTAAATATGATGCCGGGTTCGGGAAAGTCCGGCACGTCGATGATAAATTTTCTGAGGTCTTCGCTGTTCATGCTGGATCCATGGTCACGCCGCTCATTAGTGATCAGTCTTGTTTCATTGCAGTTACTTTTCCCGCTGGGTCAGCGCGAACTTGCCGATGCGCGCTAGAATGTCCCAGACCGGACCCGGGAATTGCTCCAGACCTTCCATGACGGATGCAAATGCCGACAGAAAATAATCCGCATCCGCCCGTGACAGGGTCAACGGCGGCAGCAACTTGATGACATCCATATGGTGGCCGGCGACCTGGGTGATGATGCCATGGTCGTCGAGCAGTGGCATGACGACGGCTTGCGGGAACAGGCTTTTGTCCATTTTATGCACCATCGACCATGCGGTTTTGAGTGTCAGGCGATTCGGTGGCCCAAGTTCGATGCCGATCATCATGCCGCAGCCGCGTACGTTGTGCAGAAATTCGAATCTGGGTACCAGCGCCTGCAACTTGTCGAGGAGGTAGGCGCCGGTATCTCGCGCATTGTCGATGGCATGATCGTCGTCGAGTGCCGTCAGCGTTGCGAGTCCGGCAACCATCGCCAGGCTGCCCTGACCGAATGTCGAAGAGTGCACGACCGAGCGTTCGAGTGAAGAAAATACCCGGTCATAAATGGCGCGCGTTGTCATGACGGCGCCAACGGGTACATAGCCGCCTGATAGTGCCTTGGACAGGATGAGGATATCGGGCGTCAGTCCCTCGTCATGGTCGATTGCCAGGAAGCGGCCGGTGCGCCCGATGCCGGTTTGCACCTCATCGGCAACAAACAACGCACCGTGACGACGACATAGTTTGGCGGCTTCCAGCAGGTAGCCTTCGGGGGGGAGGTAAACGCCTTTGCCCTGGACCGGTTCGACGACAAACGCAGCCACATCGCCGGTGGACAATGCCTGTTCCAGTGTCTCAAGGTCGCCGAACGGCACGGACCGGCAATTTCTGAGCAATGGTTCGAATCCCTGGCGAAACGTTTCATCACCATTCAATGACAATGAACCGTTTGTCAGTCCGTGAAATGCATGGTCGCAGAAAATAATGCCCGGTCGCCCGGTTGCACAATGCGCAAACTTGATGGCCGTCTCGACACCCTCGGTGCCCGAGTTCGTGAAATAGACAGTGTCGAGTTCTTCGGGGGCACGTGCTTTCAGTGCATCGGCCAAAAGACCGGAAAGCAACGGCGCTTCCATCTGCACAAGACTTGGATAATCGAGCGCAAGAAATTCGAGCAACGCCTGCTTGATCGCCGGGTGGTTGCGGCCAAGGCCGAATACGCCGTAACCGGTGATCAGGTCAAGATAGCGACGCCCTTCGCGGTCCCACAGGTGGGAACCGCTGGCTTTTGTATAGCATCTATCGAAGCCGATTGTATGCAGCACTTTGGCAAAACGCGGATTAACATGTTCGCTATGCAGCGCGTAATTACGTCCTGCGTTTTGATCGAGAAGGCTGGCAATATCCAACGGCATACGGGTGACTCTTACTGGCTATTCCGCATTCTAACGCAGCCCAACGGGGTCAGACCCACAGACGTGCAGGCGAGTCGCTGAAGTCTATGGAACAGCAGTGTGTCTGGTTCATTATTGACTCGTTTTCGGTAACCAGGCCGGCAGTACGATCAGTGTGCAGATCAGGGTGATCGAAATGCCGATCGTCAGCACGAGGCCGATCGACGCAGTGCCGGGGTGCGGTGATATCAGCAAGTTGCCAAAGCCGAAGATCGTCGTCAGCATCGACAGCAGTACAGCGCGTGACGTGCTGGTGCGCATCGGGTCTGTTGACCCGCCGGACTCCGTAGCGCGCTGGACGATGTGTATGCCATTATCGACGCCGATACCGAACAGTAGCGGTAATGCGATGACGTTGGCGAAATTGAATGGAATGCCGAACAGGCCCATGACTCCCAATGTCAGAATGCCGGCCAGCAAAAGCGGCATCATGATCAGCAGGACCGATGACAGCCGGCGTACCAATATGATGAGCAGCACGGCAATGACACCGATCGACAATGTGAATGCTTGCCTGAATGCACCGACGACTGCGGCGCCGGCCTCGACGCTCAGGACCGGTTCATCCGTGGCGTCCGGTGCAATTGCCTGCACCGACCGGACGAAGCGACGCAAGGCTTCCCTGTCGCTGATATCTTCGCTCGGATAAATAGCAATCCGTACCGTTTTATCGGCGCTGATCCAACGACTGCGTAAACTTGCCGGCAGGCTGTCGAGCGATGCAATTGGCGGGGCCAGTGCGAGGTCGAGGCGATCCAGCGTGGGGCGCAACTGCCCGAGCCAGCGTGATTCAAGTTGTGCCAGCTGTCCGTCACGTAGCGTCGAATCAAGCGTTCCGATCTGCTTCAGGAATTGATCGATGTTGCTCGCCAGATCGACAGCTGACTGATTCTTCGGCTGGTCAGGGTTGGTGAGTTGTTGCCTGAGATTGCGCAGCGCTTCGGCGCCGTCATCGGCATTTGAGCCAGGGCGAGCTTCCCTTTGCCGCAGGACAGGGCCGATTGATTTGGCAATATTGAGGATCGTTGTGCGTTTGTGTTCGGTGTCGACCGGCACGAAGTCTTCGATCGTTCGCACGTTGCGAACCGTTGGCAAGGCACGTAGTTGTTGCTGCAGGTCGCGGGCTTCGGCACGGCCGGCTGCCAGGACCGTGATGTTGAAGGGTGGCGAATCGCTGCGGGCCATCAGGTCGCGTAGTGTGGCGACGGATTCCGCATCAGCGGGACGCAGGTTCAACGCATCGAAATCGAATTCCAGCCGCGGCAGGAATGCAATTGCCGCTATGCCGAGCACGATGGCCGCAGCGCGCACCACCGGGCGCCATCGATCACGCTGGTGATGGACGGAGGCTGCCGTTTGTGGCGCCGGAATGACCCGGATCCGTGGCGCCGGCAATAACGCAAACAGTCCGGGTAGCATCGTCAGGCTCAGCGCCAGGTTGATAAACATGCCGGTTCCGGCAATCAGCCCGAGTTCCGAAACACCGGAAAAACTGGTGGGCAGGAAAGCAAAAAAACCGGTCGAGGTCGTCAGCGTGCACAGCAGGAGCGGGCCTGCCATCCTTGTTGTCGCATGCAAAATTGCAGCGTGTTGGGCGTCACCCGCGATCAGTCGCTCGCGGTATCGCAAAGCCAGGTGAATCGCATAATCGGCACCGAGGCCGATATACAGCACCGCGAATGCGAGCGAGATCAGATTCAGGTTGCCAACTGCAAAGGTCGCGAAGGCCGCGGTCAGGCAAAGTCCGGCGAGCAGATTGACGACGCAGGCCAGAGCAAGCCAGCCTGAGCGAAGCCCGATCAACAAGACGCCCGTCACCATAATGAAGGCCAGGATGCCCGTTAGCCGGGCGCCGCCCAACGCAATCGTCAGCTCTTCGTAAGACAAAGCCGCATCACCAGTGATCCGCAACGTCGCACCGTATTGTTCCTGCAGATTCGGCGTCGCCAGCCGAATATGGCCGATCGCAGCTTGTGCCGCGAACGGTTCGGTAAAATCGAGTTTCGGCTTGGCAAACAGAAAGCGTCGCTCGTTACCGTCCTGCGGATCTACCGTCAAAATACGTTGCCAGGATACGTCGTATGGCAACGCAGTCAGGTCGGCGACGAGCGCGCGGTTCAGTTCCGTTATCAGTTGCCCGGAATTGATTCCTGTCGGCTGAGCGGGGGTGGACAGGATACCGCCGACAATCGTTGCCAACCCGACGAGATTCGGATTCTCATTCAGGGCGCCGAGCAATGGCCGGGCGGCATTTAGTTGCTCGGCGAGCGCATCCAGCGTCTCCACATCCTGATAAAGAAGGGCCGCTTGTGCGAAAAATGCGTCACCACCGGCGAGAAAAATATCGTCAAACAGTTCTGGCGCGTTGTGCAGATGATCAGCCAGATCGCGTGACGCACTATCTGCGGCTTCGGGGTTTGGTGCCTCGACGACCACGAGCAGCATGTCGACGAGTTGTGGGAATGCGCGTCGGTAGGCCTCGTAACTACGCCTGAACGGCAGGTCTTCGTCCAGCATCGCCGCCGTATCGGTATAGACGCCGATATTGTCGGCCGTGTAGGTAAGAGCAAAGAAGACCCCGATCAGGCCAGTCGCAACGATCAGCGCCGGAATTTTCAGTATACCGGCGACCCAGGCGGCAACCCAGGTATGGCCTTTGTTTCGCAAGCTTTCCAAGGGGTGCCCGGGGATTCCGTGATCTTTAATCAGGCGCCATTCTAACGTGGCGTCACCGGGTAATATCAGATGAAGGCTAATTAAAGCTCAGCGGTGGGAAAGACCCGGAATCACAACTGGAAGTCTTTTCTAAGACATGTAAAACAAAGACTTATAAATAGAACCTAATGTCAATTAGTTGATATTGTCCATAGTTTTTTTGACAGGAAATGGTCGACCGACAATTTTCCGGGTCCATGAAAAAACG
>PVMS01137936.1_pt1 | contig 11104 bp, 12 predicted proteins | sample 1853461 | NCBI WGS metagenome assembly PVMS01 (sample SAMN08582032, study PRJNA380276) | Marine sediment metagenome, whole genome shotgun sequencing project. | isolation source: ocean sediment barecode stripped | collected 2017
AGGCGATATTTTGCAAGCTCTGGTGGAAGACTGCAATCAGTGCAGAACGGACGCTCGAAAGCCTGCTGTGATACGCAAAAACCATCCCAGTGCGCCTGTTTACTCGCCTTTCGTGCGACACAACCCAAACGCAACGCTACAATAGTTACTTTTTGTCCGCACTGGGATGGTTTTTGCGTATCACAGCAGGCTTTCGAGCGTCCGTTCTGCACTGATTGCAGTCTTCCACCAGAGCTTGCAAAATATCGCCTAATCGGGTAGCTGTTGTGCTTTTAGCGCTGCCTTGTTCCCCTTGCAGCAAAAGGATCGGAAATGGTCCATCGGGTTGGATAGCCCAAGTCAGCCAGCCGGCAATCAACTGAAACTGGGCTTCGCTTTCAAGGTTCAAGAATTCTCCCAAAACATTTATCTCACCCTTGTGGTCAGGATAAGCGATGGGCAACATACCTGGAGTTCGTTTGAATTTTACCGGAGACTTATTTCCAGCAATTTTCCGCCAGCCTTCCGGTGTAATCTCAATCTGTTCCCAGTTTACATTTGCCATATCGATATAAATTGAATTGTTATGTGAAGCTACACGGATGAATATCTCATAACAAGGACCGTTAAATTGAGCGTCCCCTTCAAGCTGCATCAAGGTATCCTGTAATGCCTGATTGTAGGGTATTTTTCCGATATCTTCCCATAAAAGGCGACGCAGCCAAACTTTAAACGGTTTACTCTTTAGCGACCAAATTTCCTGATGATTACCGATTTGCATGCAGCCAAACGCCTCTTCGCTTGGCGTGTGAAAAAAGGTAGCGGATTCATGAGCTAATCGGATTAATCGTTCTGCTTGCGTACTTTTGTTTCGCGGAATTGTTAACGCAGGTTCACTATCCAATTTCTCATTGACGTTCTCTTGTGAATCTTTGTCTGAGCCTAAAGATACGTTCAACTGTTCATCGAACCCCCCAGCTTCCTTCTCGTCTTGCTCTTCAAGTTTCTTTTTTCGCTTCTCATCAAAATCAATGATGTCTGTCATTTGAAACCCTCCCTTATTGTTATGGTAAAAAAGTTTACCGCCTGGGATCTCTTCCGTCCAGACGGCTGCCATGGCGCTCAACCGAATTAATTCGGCTTTCGCGCCCTCTGTAATAGGAGGGCTACAAATGGTGTCGTTTAGCGACAAAAAGTGTCGCTGAATCCACGATGTAATATAAAATAATAAAAAATCGGGTTGTCTTTGCTTTTGAGGAGGAAAAGGGGCTATAAAACTTCCGATTTCACCTATTGTGTGCACACACTATGGGTGCTGTTCACGATAACTGCAGGTTTCTAAAAATCGCTGACCATGATGGAAGATGAAAAGAACTAAGATGGGACAGTTGAATGGGTGTCTTTATGGGAAGGATTTAAGATTACCAAAACACATATGCATTTTGGTGAATTGTGGTTTACGTATGGAATGGTAAAGAAAAAATCCGATTCTCAGATTGTGTAAGATAGCCGAAGTGCTCAAATCCTAATGTTATATGTAAAATGTGATACATTGCAGTTGCATTACCAGTGATAGAAATCAGGGGTTTCATAATGGATTCCATCATCACAATACCTTTGGTGTCCAAAGAAATACGGAGAGCGTGGAATGTTATCATAGACCCATGCTTTCTAATTCATAGGTCTGAGTGACTATGATAGCTGCTATATGTTTAGTAACGATTTGGATTACCGGAACAACATGTTCCCACAGTAGCAAGTAAACCAACACAGAGAAGCCCCGAAATGATTTGTGGCGCCTTATAAGCAGTTTCACGAACCATATTCAGAAAAGGAATATGAATTTTGCCCACAACATCCAAATAAAATACGTGGGCAGTGTTGCAGGGCATGATCAACAGATCTGCCCCTGCATTTTCAAGGCGTACGGCCGATCTAATGATCTCATGTCGAGGATTTATGCCTTTCCCAGAATATAATCGGTCCGATCAGGGATGGCAGTATTATTATCGATCAACAGCGGGATATGTTCCTGGTCACAGAGGGCCTGCTTTCTATCGATTATTTTCTGAAAAAGGCTAACAGTGGCCTGTGGTCCCATGCCCCCCAAAATTCCAATGGTTTTCAATATGTTCATCCCTCTTTAACGAGGCTGTCAAACTTGAATTTAATGATAACGACAGGCCTGGGGGAAAGCTCCCCCTCCCCCAAAGGGAGGGGGTCCATGGGGTCCATCTATATTTAATATTCACCTGATATTTACGATGTCACCCTAGTCCTTGGCGATCCCTTCCTGGATGATTTTCCCAACCTGCTTGGCGATGTCAGCCGCATCCTTCATGCCCGCCGCTTCCGCTTCCTTGATCCACTGGCCGCGGAGCTTGGTCTGAAAGGCAGGATCGGACCATTTGGCTATGTCTGCCTCGCTCCAGAAGTTCACTTTCACGCCCATCTTTTTCTCAGCCTTGTTGATCTTATCAAATTCGGCGGCGAACAGTTTGCCGAAGTGCTTGCTTTTAATCGTTTCAGAAGCTCTGTTGATCGCGTCTTGATCTTCCTTGGAAAGGCTGTCCCACACCTTCCTGTTGATGACATGCATGAAGGGTGAACCGTACCATATGGAGGGGCTGGTAAAGATGTTGGGTGCGGCCTCGTCGAGCTTGGTCATATGGATGCCGTCAATGTCGGCGAGAAGACCGTCAATGGTGCCGGTCTGAAGAGCCATATAACAGTCAGCCCAAGGCACGGAAACGGGGAGCGCCCCCATGTTTTTCAGATAAGCCAGATGCCAGCGGCTTGCGGCGCGCCACTTCTTACCTTTGAGGTCGTCGATGCTGTCGACGGGATATGTGGATGTAAGGGCGATTGGCAAGGCAGCCCCAGCCCAAAGCACTTTGACGCCTGCACGGTCGAATTCTTCCTTAAAGTAGGGAAGTTTGAAGATTTGGCTGTATACCCAGCTGATGTTCTTCCACTTTTTGGGACCCTGGGGGAACGTCTTGTAGATGTTATTGGCAATGAACTGTTTGGGGAAGTAGTCGGGCAGGATCATTGCGATATCCACGGCCCCGTCCATCACCAGCTTTAGGGCTTCCGGCGCCTTGCCGAGAACTCCTCCGAAATATGCTTCGATTTTAATTCCCCCGTTGCTTTCCTTTTCGATTTCTTCAAACCAGATCTTTAAGGACTCTCCCCGTGGACCGGCATCGGGATCGTGATCCGCATATTTCAAAATTTTGGGAGCTGCCAGTGCAGGCCCTACCGAGCACGCCAGAAAAGCCACTAATGTAAAAATAACGAGATTATAGAGCATCCATTTCCTTTTTGTTGTAAGCATAACAATTCTCCTTTCTTGGGTTTTTATTATGGTGGCAGTTTGCCCGTATTTGCCGGCGTTTTCATCCGGGCAAAAAGTTACTCCCCCTGGTTATGGTTTATGAGCTATTTCTCTAAAACACACAGCGGCAAAACCATTGTTTATAGCGATGAACTTTATCTTTGCTCGATTTTCAGATGCCTAACAATTGCATTGGTCATCCGCGGCACGAGGTTGATGCTTCCCACCGGAGGCCGGAAATTGTTCACCCTCAGCCACGCATCTTAGATATGCTTTTCGTAAATAGGGCTCGAGCTCCTTTCCACGTACCGAGGCCTCCCTAATTTTTGTCATCAACTTGTCGGCATTCTCAATTGCTTTTTCAAGCAGCGCCCTTTCGTCCAGGGACACAACTTTGCTATCTTTCATCAATATTTTCCCATCCACCACGACCATGTCCAGGGATTCGCCATTTTCGCAAAATACGAGCTTCCGGAGAAGATTGCTGGCTGGACAAAATGTAGATGTATCAAGTCTGAATACGCTGAAATCAGCTTTCTTCCCAGAAGACAATTCGCCTATCTCACTCTCAAGTCCGGCGCAGCGAGCACCCCCGATCGTGGCACACCTTACCATCGATTCGGCGTCAAGCCAGTCCTCATAGTTAAAAGTGCGCATCGTGTTGACCAGTGTGCCGAATTTGATGGCCTCAAGCATATTCGCATTGTCATTGGCGTTGTTGTTGTCCGTACCTAAGCTCACATTTATCTCCGCGCGCAAAAATTTTTCAACTGGCGCAATACCGCTACCTAGCTTCAAATTGCTTATTGGGTTGTGCACAATAGACGCCCCCGAATCGGCAACCAGCTTAATATCACTATCCGTGACCCAGACCATATGGATAAGGTTGGTATTGGGGGTAAGGGTTCCTATGGATTTCATGTGCTCTAATATGCTTTTACAATAGAATAGATGCCCAGTGACCTGTTGCACTTTGGTTTCCAACACATGTAGAAATACTGTCAGATCCAGCTCTTTGGCTAAATTCCAGACCTTGACCATGAATTCGTCGGTACATCGCTGGGGGGCCATAAGGTGACAGAAAAAAAGCCGACTCTGCCGCGCTTGTGTTTCCCATACTCGATCCAAAGATCCAGGATTTGCTGTGGGCTTGCAGAAGGGCTGTTGGCAATTTCCAGCTTTAGATTATCAGGCAGTAACTCATCTAAATAGGGGATTGTTTTGGGAAAAGGTCTGTCACCGTAGGCGATGCTCACAAGGGCCCTTAGTCCGGAGTCCTCGTAAGCTTGGAATACAGCGTCGATGTTGTCCCGGTTCAGCGGAAAGCCGTGGACGACATCGTCGATGACCATGGTCGTACCTGATTTTATCAGATCAAGACAATTTAGTGCTGTGCGCAGATAGCATTCGTCCGGAGTTAGGTTGCGACTTCCAAGGGGCGGATTGTAAAGGCTCATCCAGATCTCCAGGGGGAGTGTGTCAAAACGTCCCTTGTCGAAACGGTCATGTGAGTGAAGATGGGCATTAACAAAGCCGGGAACTACAAACTTATTGTTTCCGTCAACTATGTTTTCAACATTATAATACGCTGGATCAATATCCGGTGCCACGGCAGCTATTGTTCTGTCCTTAATTACAATGTCCAGTCCTTTTTCAACTGCACAATCTTTACCAATCATTATATGGGCGTTTTTTATCATCCAATTCATTTGAACTATCCTATCCAAAGATCAGTTTTGGCAGCAGAAGCACAATATTTGGAAATACAATCAATAACGCGAGAACAAAAACGTCGCAGCCCACAAAAGGCCAGACTCCTTTGTAGACGTCTGTGATTTCTACATCGTCCCCGGCTACTCCCTGAATGGCAAAAATATTCAGGCCGACCGGTGGGGTGACGTTGGCAATTTCGCTCAACTTGATGGTGACGATGCCGAACCAGATGGGGTCATAGCCTAACTTGAGTATAAGCGGGAAAAATATGGGCAGTGTAAGCGCGTAAATACCATCCGGCACCATAACCATCCCCAAAAAAAACCACATGGCCAAAATAGCCATGAGGACAACAATTCTCGGAACTTGCAAGCCGGTAACCCAAACAGCTAACTGGGTAGGAAGCTGTGTTATGGCCAAAAATCTTGAAAACAACAACGCCGAGATTATTATAATGAATATCATTGAGGAGGTGATGGCGGATTCACGCAAAGCCTGTCTGATCAAGCTCTGGCTACGGAGTGTATTTTGAAACAACCCCATAGCGAGAGTGACGGCACAGCCTACTGCAGCTGCCTCAGTTGGTGTGAACACACCTCCATAAATGCCCCCTAACACAACAAAAGCAATGAACATGATGGGGGCCATGGTCCACAGGGCCTTCACCCGTTCTTTGATGGTAACCTCCAACTCGATGGCCGTGGGCTGCACCAAGTCGGGGTTGCGTCTAACTCTTAGAATGATGAGAAAAGCATAAATTGTCGCGGTCAACAGTCCGGGAAGTACTCCTGCGGCAAACAGTCTACCCACGGATTGTTGTGTTAAAAGACAATATACGATCATCAATCCGCTAGGTGGTATCATCGTAGCGAAAGTCCCGGCAGACGCGACAATCCCGACCGCAAACTGTTTATCGTAGCCATGACGCCTCATTTCCGGAAGCGTAAGCCTGGTGAAGATGGCCCCTGTTGCAGCGGCCGATCCGGAAATAGCCCCAAACATGGCGCAGCTATAGCATGTGGCTACGCCCAGTGCCCCTGTCAAGCCCTTGGTCAACCTGTTCAAACCGTTGAAGGCCAATTGGGCGTAACCACCGAAAGCCGCAAACGTACCCATTAAAATGAAGAGTGGAAGCGCTGTCCAGTTGGGGCTGGCGACAGTGTAATAAAGCCCCTGTGACAGCATTCCGATGGCTTGATCGAAGTTAAGAATGAGGCTCAAGCCTACGACACTTAACAGGAGGAATGTTGCTGCGATAGGAAAACCTGTTGCCAGACCGACAAAAAGACCTGCTATCATCAGAAAACCAATGGTAGCTCTATCCATTTCATCCCCTAGTTATTTCCTTAAAATTAACTTATTACCCATTCTTAGACTGAAGCCCTTTCACTCTGTTGCTACTCAAGAGTCTTTTTAGTTTAGAGTAGGTCTTGCCCGCAAGCTGAAGCCAGAAGCAAACAAGCCCACAGAACATCATAATCTTTACAGGCCAAACCGGTATGAGGATCGTTGAGGGTATGGCTTCCGCTTTTTGATATGAGTAAATCATATTTTTTCCAACACCATACGAAATCACGGCGAACAGTGTCAGCAAGAGAAGATGATTAATAATATCAATTCCGAATTGAACCTTTGGTGGCATTATTTTGGTCAAGGCATTGACTTTGATATGCTTGTCCTTTTCTTCACATGCTGCCAATCCAAAATATACAGCAATCACCATTACGAAAACGGCTAAAATTGATCCGCCCTGAATGGGCATTTTGATTAAGCGACTAATCAACTCAGCCAATAGAAAAAGGGCCATGAGCAACAACATTAACCCACAGAATTCAGCTAACAACTTGTTCAGCGTTGAGATCAACTTAGCCATTCACGCCTCCTTTTGCAGAGATAAATCTGAAGACATGCTTTTTAAATCCTTTAAATCTAAATCGCATTTTTAGGCTCATATCAATATCGATTCATTATACTTTTATGCTGAAAGGCCTGAAAGTACTAAGATGACGATCTGTTCTTCAAGCCTGCACAGGACCAATAACGGATAATTTTTTTATTTTCTTGTTGTATTATTTAAACTTATGTTTTATTATTTGAACTTATGTTTTATTATTTGAACTTAAATGAAACATAACTTACCATAAATTTATTGTCAAGCATTTTTTCAATTTATTTTAATGTTAATTTTACTTGTATAATTAGATAATTAGCTTATTATTCAAATAAAACCGCAAAAAAAATCAAAAGATAAAGTGGCATAGACAAATCGGGTCAATCAGAAAGGAGAGCTTTAATATGAGAATAAAACTTGGTGTAATCACCATTGGACAGTCGCCCCGAGAAGACGTAATCCCCGAAATGGCGATTCATTTCGGTCCAGGCGTGGAAATTCTGGAGCGTGGTGCGCTGGATGGCTTGAGCCCTGAGGAGGTTGCCCAATTTCGCCCTGACAAGGGGATGTTTCATCTGACAACTCGCCTACGGGACGGCAGCGAGGTCGTTGTGGGAAAAGAAAAAATCCTGCCTCGCATCAGGGATGCGGTACAGGAATTAAATACTGCAGGAGTTACCCTAATTCTGCTCCTTTGCAACGGAGAGTTCCCACAATTTGAATCCGACTGCTTAATTATTGAGCCACAAAGAGTGGTCGATCACTGTATTGAAGGATTGCTCCAAAACACCCATAGGTTGGGGCTGGTGGTACCGGTGACCGAACAAGTGACCTGGGTGCACCAAATCTTCGAGAAGATCACCCCCCACATCACTGTGGCTGTGGCCTCGCCCTATGCCGACGAAGATCAGCTGGAAATTGCCTGTCGAGAATTTCAAAGGGCAAAATGTGATTTGATCGCATTGTATTGCATGGGCTTTAATCGTCGCCTGGGTCAAAAGATACGCAATTTGAGCGGGGTGCCGGTCCTCGTTTCAAGTTCCATCGTAGCCCGCACAGTTGGTGAAATACTGGAGTAAGTTCGAACGAATAAACGTTTATGGGAGAAGCTGGTATGAAGGCAAAAAATTTTGATATCGCCATTAAAAATTGTCTAGTGGTGAGCAGTCGGGAAATCCGATGCGCTGATATTTATGTCTCCAAGGGTCAAATTGCCGGTATCGAGTCACACGGCAGCGACCAACCGGCCGCAGATGTCATCGATGCGAAAGGCAAATTGGTTATGCCGGGAATCATCGATGCCCATTTGCATCCCGTCTATGCCGACCGGATCGATACCCTGTCCCAGGCCGCAGCGTGTGAAGGTATTACCACTCTAATCCCTTATATTGGTGCTGTAAAGGCATGGGGCAAGACAGGTGGCTTAGTGGAGGCCATTGATGATTTTATTGCCGAAGGCGAAAAGACCAGTGTGATCGATTTTGGCATTCATTGCACCCTGATGCAAGCCGATCTCGAAGAGGTTTCGCACACCATTCCGCAGCTCATCGAGCGGGGCATTTCTTCCTTTAAGGTCTTTATGGTTTATGCCAAACGCGGCATGAAACTGGAAGACCGCGAAATTCTAAAAATCATGGATCTTATCGCCTCCCATGGGGGCCTGTTGGCAGCCCATGCAGAAAACGGAGACATCATCGACCACATGGAAGCCCATTTTATCGGCGGTGGTAAGGAAACCCCGGAATATTACGCGGCCTCTCATCCCAATCTTTCCGAAGCCGAAGCCATCTTTCGTCTACTGACACTGGCCCAGGTTGCCGGTTGTTCGATTTACATCCCCCATATCAGCACAGCTGAATCTTTGGACGTATTAGAGATGTTTAGAAAATGGAACACAGTGAAATTTTACGCAGAAACCTGTCCCCATTATCTTACGCTGATTGAGTCGGAGATGATCAAACGCGGCAGTATTGCCAAGATGGCACCGCCGTTAAAACGTCAGAAAGATCTTGAAGCTCTGTGGCAGGCTGTGTGTGATGGTAGAATCGAAGTCATCGCATCCGACGCTGCCGGACACCGCGCAGAGGCCAATGAGCCTCTGTGGGATAAAATATTTGATGCACCCAACGGAATTCCAGGCATAGAAACGCTGTTTAAGGTAATCTACAATGAAGGTGTTAATAAAGGTCGAATTGCTCTTCCAAGATTGGTCTCGCTTTTATGTGAAAATCCGGCCTGCATTCTGGGGCTGAAAAATAAGGGGCATTTAGCTGTCGGTGCGGACGCCGATATCACCGTGGTTAATTTTAAGCGTCAAAAGCCGGTCTTGAGCCTATCGAACGGAAAGATCGTGATGTTCAAAGGCCATGCTTGCGGGACAGGTACCCGGTTTATTACCACCCCTGAGGGCACCGATTTTGTAAAAGCAAAAGGTCTTGAACCATTGGTTGTGGATCCCGCCAAAACACAATTTCACATGCGCCCTAGGGGCTCAGTATAGAGCATATTGGCTATGAGCAAAGATATGCCAGGAGTAGCGGTTATTGCCGTGGTGACATAAATGACGGGCTATTTCATTAAAAGCAAATAATACCTTGAATTTGTACAGGTTATCGCTTAAAAAGAAATTACACAAGTACTTTTAATTTGAATTTCTTACTGCTTGTTATAGCGAAGCGAAAATTCCTATTTATTTATATTTGGGTGAATCAAAAATGGCAAATTACGTTATATCAACAACGGTAAAAAAAGCTTTTACCATGCTCGAATGCATTGGCCAGTATCAGCCAATTCTTCCTCCTCAAATACAACAGCATCTTAAATTCGATAAAAGTAACGTACACAGGCTATTGGCAACCCTGGAGCATCTAGGTTACATCAAAAGAATAGAGCCCGGATATGTCCTCACATATAAAATGTATGCATTGGGAAATACGGTTCCAAGCAGTCGTGAAATAATTCAGCTGGCAAAACCTCATATGGAAAACCTATCAAAAGAAGTTAAGCATAATATATCTATATGTGTAGAAAACCAGAATAATATTATACGTATTTTTTTGGTTGAGTTTCTCGGCGATCTGCGTGTTGCCAAAGAGCAAGATTTTATTTTCCCTCTCAACTGCAGCGCCACTGGTAAACTCTACCTTGCCCATCTAGAAGACACAGAGCTGAAGCAAAAACTGGAAGAAATTACTTTAGTAAAAAAAACGGAAAGAAGTATCACCTCAAAAAAAGAACTTTTAAAAGCTATCGAACAGGTTAAAAAGAACGGTTATTCCACAGAAATTAAGGAGTTTAACGAACAAATACATTGTGCGGCGGTTCCCATTTACAATCATGAGAAATCAATGCTCGCTAGTGTATCCATAGTCGCTCCCTCTTTAACGTTCCCTGTAAAAGCTATTAAAAAAGCCCTTCCACATCTATTCGAAACAGCAAAAAAGATTTCCGCTGAAATGGGAGCTGAATTTGAAAGTCAATTATCCCAGTAAAGGCAAAATAACCTTAAGTTTAAGACTTGTTATTTAACCGTTAAAATAGACCTATTTTTTGAACACACAATTAAATTAGTGGGCGTTTACCAACACCCATCTGCTATTCTCATTTGAAATTAGTTTTGGACCAACTATTTAGATTTCGTATTCAAAACTAAACATTTTACAGCTTTTTATTTTGGCTCATATCGTGCATCAAACATTTGGAATATTTGGAGATTAGAAAACCACATACGAAAATACGTTAGGCCATAACAATTTAGCTTTCAGGGTGAAATATTAAATTGTCTTTTAGAATTCATTCGTAAATATCGTCCTCACCGTCCTAATTGTACATTATCTAAAAAATAATCTAATATTCTTTCCCTAAAAACCATAGACCGTAATTGGTTTTAACTGCCGTTTTAGATGGTGGATAAGATTTGATGAAACTGAAGCACATGTAGGATCAAATTATGACGAAGTGAAGATTAGGGTAGGGGCCATATTAAACAGGATTGTGCCCAAATTGTGCCCGTCAAGATCAAAAGTTAACAAACAATTCCAAACGAAACCAAAAATACCTTAAAAAAAGGCTGAAGAATCAATATATTGATAATACTACCAATCCGAATTTTTAGGATCCTGGTCTTCGAATCCGTAGGCCGCAGGTTCGAATCCTGCCGGGCGTACCATCAATATTAGGGGGGC
>PVMS01039272.1_pt1 | contig 11102 bp, 7 predicted proteins | sample 1853461 | NCBI WGS metagenome assembly PVMS01 (sample SAMN08582032, study PRJNA380276) | Marine sediment metagenome, whole genome shotgun sequencing project. | isolation source: ocean sediment barecode stripped | collected 2017
AATAAAATACTGCAGAACAGAAAGTCCCTCACGGAAGTTAGCTGTAATTGGAGTTTCAATAATTTCACCAGAAGGCTTAGCCATCAATCCGCGCATTCCCGCCAACTGACGAAGCTGCTGAACACTACCTCGGGCTCCAGACTCCGCCATGATAAAAATAGATTTCAGGTCGCCCTTGTTTTTGCCGGCCACAATATCCTCGTCTTCCTCTTCCAACTCACGGAACATCTCTTCGGAAACCTTCTCGGTTACGTGAGCCCAGATATCGATGACTTTATTGTAACGTTCGCCATTGGTAATCAGACCATCTCGGTACTGATTAAATACCTTGAGAACTTCTACCTCCGTGCTGGCAACAAGTTCGGCTTTCGCCTTAGGAATTCGCATCTGCGCAATGGAAACGGTGAGCCCTGCTTCGGTAGCGTATTTGAAACCTAATTCCTTGACTCGATCCAATAGTCCAACGGTTTTTTCACGGCCAATTATTAAAAATGCTTTGGAGATCAAATCCGCCAAAGATTTCTTATCCATAAGCCGGTTGACGAGAGCAAATGGCATTTCATCAGGCAATGCTTCACCCAAAATAACCCGACCCGTGGTGGTCTGTTGCAGTTCGCCCTGGATCCGTACCAGGATATTAGCCTGCAGATCGAGCATATCGGCATCATAGGCACAAAAAACTTCTTTAGGCCCGGAAAATACCTTGCCCTCCCCCATAACACCGCCGCGAATCTTGGACATGTAATAACATCCCAGAACAATATCCTGCGTAGGCACTGCAATGGGTCGTCCGTTGGACGGAGAAAGCACATTGTTGGTCGACATCATCAACAATTTGGACTCGACTCTGGCTTCCATTGACAGAGGAACGTGCACCGCCATTTGGTCGCCATCAAAATCGGAGTTGAACGCCGTACAAACCAACGGATGAATCTGCAGAGCTTTGCCCTCAATCAAAATAGGCTGAAAACCCTGGATGCCCAGGCGATGCAAAGTCGGTGCGCGGTTCAACAGGATGGGATGGTCTTTTACGACTTCTTCCAGAACTTCCCAAACTTCTGATCGCTCCTGCTCAACCATCTTTTTTGCGGTCTTGATGGTCGCAGCATAACCCTTTTCTTCCAGCTTATTAAATATGAAGGGCTTGAATAGTTCCAACGCCATTTTCTTAGGCAGACCACATTGGTGAAACTTAAGCTGTGGGCCAACCACGATAACGGAACGACCGGAGTAGTCAACTCGTTTTCCCAACAAGTTCTGCCGAAACCGGCCTTGCTTTCCCTTCAACATATCGCTCAGTGATTTGAGCGGACGCTTGTTGGTACCTCGAAGCGTTCTGCCTCGGCGACCATTATCAAATAACGCCGAAACCGCTTCTTGCAGCATGCGTTTCTCATTGCGAATAATGATCTGCGGAGCTTTCAGTTCCTGGAGACGCTTCAATCGGTTATTGCGGTTGATGACCCGGCGGTACAAATCATTCAAATCGGAGGTCGCAAAACGACCGCCATCAAGCGGAACCAAAGGTCGAAGCTCAGGGGGAATGACTGGCACAACTGTCAATATCATCCATTCCGGTTTATTGCCTGATTTACGAAACGCTTCGATGATTTTTAAACGCTTGGCAACCTTGCGCCTGTTCATCACAGATTTCGTCTCGATCAACTCCCGCTTCAGCCATACCGCATCTTCTTCCAGATGGATACCTTTGAGTAATTCGCGGATTCCTTCGGCACCAATCATCGCTTTGAAGGTGTCAGGAAACGCCATCTCCGCCTCGCGATATTCTTCTTCGCTCAACAACTGGCCTTTTTTGTAATCCGCATCACCCGGATCGATAACTACATAATTCTCAAAATAAATAACCCGCTCGAGATCCTTCAAGGTAATGTCGAGAATATGACCAATTCGGCTCGGCAGTCCTTTGAAATACCAAATATGTGCTACAGGACTAGCCAACTCAATATGACCAAGACGCTCCCGACGCACTTTGGATAAAATGACCTCGACTCCGCATTTTTCGCACACAACCCCCTTGTGCTTCATGCGTTTGTATTTTCCGCAATTACATTCCCAGTCTTTTACGGGGCCAAAAATTTTGGCACAGAACAAGCCGTCACGCTCTGGCTTGAAGGTTCGGTAATTGATCGTTTCCGGCTTTTTAACTTCACCATATGACCAGGACCGAATTTTCTCCGGGGAAGCCAAGCGTACTCTTAGAGCATCAAACATGATGGGATTTTTGGGCTTATCGAATAAGGTTAAGCTATCCACCAGGCTTATCTCCTAAAAAATATTTTTATAAGGGTACCTAATCAATCAAATTGCTTTACCTTTCCACTTTTCGCCGCGAAACTTAGCGGAGATCATGATAAAGCAAACCTGATTTCTTGAGGATCCCAAAAATAATCGTCAAACTCCACCAAAGAAACAATTAATTGCCTCTGGCGAGCAAATTGTTTTATCTAGCTTCTAGTTACCAGATTCAATCAGTTCCACGTCAATGGCAAGAGACTGCAATTCCTTGACAAGAACATTGAATGATTCCGGCAAACTCGGGTTCAGGTTGGTATCACCTTTGACAATGGCCTCGTACATACGCTTACGACCTTCGACATCGTCTGATTTGACAGTCAACATTTCCTGCAGAGTGTAGGCCGCACCATAAGCTTCAAGCGCCCAAACTTCCATCTCTCCCAAACGCTGTCCACCAAATTGCGCCTTACCTCCCAACGGCTGTTGTGTAACCAAAGAATAAGGTCCTGTGGACCGAGCGTGTATTTTGTCGTCTACCAAGTGATGTAGCTTGAGCATATAGATGTAGCCCACCATCACACGTTGGCGAAACTTGTTCCCGGTGCGCCCATCGAACAAAACGGTCTCACCATTCGGATCACAACCGCCTTCTCGCTCCAGCTCTCGGATCTCCGCCTCTTTGGCTCCATCGAAAACCGGCGTAGCCATGTATTTCCCTGTGGCTTTCGCCGCCATCCCCAAGTTGGTTTCGAGTATCTGACCTACGTTCATTCGGGATGGGACACCTAATGGGTTCAAAATCAATTCAACCGGATATCCATTCTCCATATAAGGCAGGTCTTCCTCAGGAACGATCTTGGAGACAACACCTTTGTTCCCGTGCCGTCCTGCCATTTTGTCACCCACTTGAAGCTTGCGCTTCATAGCCATGAAAACCTTCACCAGTTTGATGACACCAGGAGCCAGATCATCGCCCTTTTTCAAGCGAGTAATCTTATCGCCCATCATGGCCTTCAGAATACCCACCTGATCCTGGCTTCCATCCACCCATTCCTGAATTTCCTTCGTGGCCGCGACTCCAACCGGAACCTTGACCAAATCCTTGGCACCCATTTTTCCCAATTGCTCACTGGTGACAGCTTCGCCTTTTTTAAAACTCACGGCACCAACATCCGCCGCCTTGGAAACCCTTTTGCCTACAAGGAGGGTGCGCATCCGATTTACAGTTTCGGACTTAATGATCTTTATTTCATCGTTAAAATCCTTTTCGATCTTGGCAATTTCCTCTTCCTCAATTTCCAGAGTTCGGGAATCCTTGTCGACGCCTTTTCTCGCGAACACCTTGACATCAATGACAGTTCCTTCCACTCCCGGTGGAACACGCATGGACGTATCGCGTACATCACCGGCTTTCTCGCCAAAAATGGCTTTGAGAAGTTTTTCCTCCGGACTGAGCTGAGTTTCGCCCTTCGGAGTGATCTTGCCCACTAGAATATCGTTTGATTTCACCGTGGCGCCAACTCGAATAATTCCGCTATCATCAAGATTTCTTAACGCTTCCTCACCAAGATTGGAAATATCACGGGTGATTTCCTCTTTTCCCTGCTTGGTATCCCGGGCTTCCACTTCAAACTCTTCGATATGGATCGAGGTATAGACGTCTCGTTTCACCAGCTTCTCACTGACGATGATCGCATCCTCAAAGTTGTATCCATCCCAGGGCATAAAAGCCACCAGAACATTTCGACCCAAAGCCAATTCACCCAGCTCGGTTGAAGGACCGTCTGCAATCACATCACCTTTTTTAACTTTATCGCCAGTAAAAACCAGAGGTTTTTGGTTGATGCAGGTGTTCTGATTGGACCGCTGATACTTCTCCAAAGTATAAATATCAACATTAGAATCGAGAATTCGACCGCGGTGAATACTTCTTCGGCCTTTCTCTGTACTATTTGTGCGAATTACAATGCGTGTGGCATCGGCACTGATGACTTCACCTTCATTCTCAGCGACCACAACAACCCCAGAATCGTGCGCCACGATCACTTCCATTCCGGTACCGACAAACGGTGCCTCGGACTGCAACAATGGGACTGCCTGACGTTGCATATTTGATCCCATCAGCGCCCGGTTAGCATCATCGTTTTCCAAAAAAGGAATCAAGGAGGCCGCCACAGAGATCAACTGCTTGGGCGACACGTCCATAAAATCAATTTTATCGCTCGGTGACAACAAGAAATCGCCACCCTTTCGAGCCGAAACCACCGGTTCAACAATTTTGTTATTCTCATCCAGAGCAATATTCGCCTGAGCAATGATGAACTGGTCTTCTTTCAACGCTGTATGATATTCCACATCTGATTTCGCCACGCCATCAACTATTTTGCGATAAGGCGTCTCAATAAAACCATATTCATTCACACGCGCATAAGTACTGAGGGATGCGATCAGTCCAATATTGGGACCCTCTGGAGTTTCAATCGGACAAATGCGCCCGTAGTGAGTCGGATGAACATCCCGAACCTCGAATCCCGCTCGCTCCCGGGTCAACCCTCCAGGTCCCAGTGCACTCAATCGACGCTTATGCGTCACCTCGGAAAGCGGGTTGGTCTGATCCATAAACTGTGACAATTGGCTACTGCCAAAAAATTCTTTGATCGCCGCAGTAACCGGCTTGGAGTTGATGAGATCATGCGGCATGGAAACGTCAAGATCCTGAATCGACATGCGCTCAATAATCGCTCGTTCCATCCGCACTAAACCAACACGGAACTGGTTTTCAAGCGATTCACCCACAGCCCGAACCCGACGATTCCCCAAATGATCAATGTCATCTATCTTGCCAATGCCATTTCGCAAATCCGCCAGATAGGCGACCACGGACTTCAAGTCCTCCAGAGTCAACAAGCGATTTTCCAAAGGAATATCCAGGTCGAACTTCTGATTCATCTTAATGCGGCCTACAACCGAAAGATTGTAGCGCTTTGGATTGGAAAATAAATTCCAGAACAGGGACTTGGCAATTTCCGGAGTTGGCGGATCACCCGGGCGCAACCGTTTGTAGATCTCCCGGATCGCGTCCTCCTGATTGTCGATCTTACCAACAGCCAGGGTATCGCGAATTGCGGTGTCGGAGGAATCTTCATCGATCCGCAAAATACGAATAGATTTTAACTTACTCCCTTTCAAGGCTTCGATCACCTCTTCGGTGATCACCTGATTGGATCCCAGCAAAACCTCGCCCGTCTCCTCATCCATAATCTCATCATAAAGAAAACGGCCAATCAGCCCTTCGGGATCGATTTCAACCTTAGAAGATCGAGTCAGTCGGGAAAGTTTTTTGAGGGTGTTAATCGTAACCTTTTTATTGGCCTTGATAACAACATCATCCGTCTTGGAGTTAATTACATCCTCTAAAACCTTGAACCCGGCAAAAAGCTCTTTGCTACCCATGAAAAACCGACCACCTTTAGCAGAAATACTGATTGTCTCAATACCATAGAAGTTCTCCAGGATTTCCTTATTCGTCATCCCGCAGGCTTGCAAAAGAATAGTCGCCGGCAACTTACGCCGTCGGTCAATTTTCACAAAAAGGATATCATTGATATCAAACTCAAAATCTACCCAGGACCCACGGTCCGGGATGATTCGGGCAGAATAAAGAATTTTGCCACTGACATGGGATTTACCCTTATCGTGAGCAAAAAATGCCCCAGGAGATCGATGCATCTGACTGACGATCACGCGCTCGACACCATTGATCATGAAAGTTCCAACGGCACTCATCATGGGGATTTCACCCAGAAAAATTTTCTGCTCCTTGACCTCACGAACCGAATTCACGGTCACTTGGGGAATTTTGTGCTCCAGCAATACATTGCAAATGCCTTCAGTGATTTCCGTCTTGGCGGCGATCAATGCCTTGTTGGTTTCCGGATGCTTGACTTCTTCAATCACATATTTGCCAATCAGTGATTTCAGGCTTTTGGCACTCACATCCACCATATCCCGGTCATACAATACCAGGCGCACCATGATTTTGATGGAATCGGCATAGCTCAAACCTTTTTGCCGACATTCCGTCAATTTGTGCTTTTCGTTGTACGCTACATCTTGACCGCAAGACTCACATATGATTCCAGGTCCACCGAGCTCACGGTATTCACCACAACCACATTCCCACGTACCGACCTCATAGCCCACATATTCGATCCTGGCATTGATATTCAGATCGGCAATTGGAAATACATCCTGAAAAACCTCTTCAAGTCCTTTGAACTCGCGATTCTTTGGAGCCACATCCCACTGAATGAAGGACTCAAACGACTTTTTCTGGATTTCTATTAAATTAGGTATTTCACTACTTGAGGGTATTTTTGAAAAATCTATTCTTTCTCGGAGGTTGCTTCTCGCTCTCTCGGGACGGACTTTGGACATATTTTGCCTGACCTTTTAGGGTTGGAAAATTGGAGTAAAAACCATACGATATCGCGCGGAGGGGCCCGACCCCCGCAACAAACTGATCGGACCCTTTGGTTTGACTACTTAATTTCCACGGAACCACCGGCCGCTTCAACTTTCTTCTGAATCTCTTCGGCCTCGTCTTTCTTGATTCCTTCTTTAATTGCTTTAGGAGCAGCTTCTACCAAATCCTTGGCATCTTTCAGACCCAGACCTGTGATTGCCCGAACCTCTTTAATGACCTGAATTTTCTTATCGCCAACAACTGTCAAAATAACGTCAAATTCCGTTTTCTCTTCAGCAGCTGCCTCGCCACCACCTGCAGGAGCTGCAACAGCTACCGCTGCCGCCGCTGCAGTCACACCATACTTGTCTTCCAATTCTTTAACAAATTCTGACATTTCCAGAACGGTCATACTATCAATAAATGAAACCACTTCCTCTTTGGTGACGGCCATTACGCCCTCCTTTCAAACTTAAAAATAGACAATTTATTTAATTAATAAAATTTATAAAAGGGTACCTCTTAAAACTGACATTTAGAGGCGCCCCCATAATATTGCTTGAGTATTTCGCACCTATAAACCTGTATATCCAGCCCACCTGCAACGAGGTCAATCCATACCGACCATTGCTCCTGACTTTTCTTCTCGCGAACCGCATCGATAGTTCCCACGAGTTTTCGTAGCAGACTACTGAATACACCCACAAAATTCGTCGTCGGCCCTTGAAAAACAGACAGCATTTGCGACAACAACACTTCTCTGGACGGCAAATCTGCCAGCGCTTTTACCTGCTCCGGCGTGATCAACTGACCATCGACCACCCCACAGATAACCTCGGGGGACTTTTTATTAGCATTGCTCTTGGAATACTCCGCCAACGCTTTGGCAGGAGCCACCGCATCATCAAAACTCAATGCCAGGGAAATTGGCCCCATAAGCTTGGGATCTATCGCCTCAAAAGGGGTATTCTTTGCCGCTTGCCGTGCCAGGGTATTTTTAATCACCCGAAACTCCACGGATTTACTTCTCAAATGAACGCGTAAATCGGTAATGCTGATTGCATCTATCCCCTGATAGTTCGTAAGTACAGCGGATTTTGCCCTCTGAAACACTTCGTTCAATTCTTTGACTGTCTCTTCCTTTGCAGGGTTTGGCACAACGCTAACCTTTCCAGTTTAATTTTTTCTGCGATCCACTTTATCAGCGAACTCATACGACCTGAATTAAAGACCGCAATTCAATTTTTTACAATCAGCCCATCCAATGAAAACCAAAAACGAGCCAATCAGACGTTATATTCGACCTTGATTCCTACACCCATGGTGGTTGAGAGGGCAACACCCTTAACATAGTTGCCCTTGCTCGATGAAGGTTTCATGCGTACCAAGGTTGCCATCAAAGCATCGTAGTTTTCCGCCAAATCGTCCACAGAAAACGCAGATTTCCCCAAAGGAGCATGTACTATTCCACCTTTATCAACACGAAAATCCACCTTACCGGCCTGAATCAACTCAATCGCCTCTTTAATATCAAAAGTCACTGTACCGGTTTTAGGATTAGGCATCATCCCTCTGGGACCTAAAACCTTGCCCAGTTTTCCCACCTGACCCATCATATCCGGAGTCGAAACTACCCGATCAAATTCCAGCCAGCCACCTTGAATCTTTTTAACTAAGTCCTCGCCGCCAACGATATCCGCTCCGGCCTCCTTGGCTTCCAATTCTTTTTCGCCCTTAGCGAAAACCAAAACGCGAAACTTTTTACCTGTACCTTTTGGAAGCACCACGCTACCGCGAATATTCTGGTCGGCCTTTCTAGGATCGACCCCCAATCTCACGGCCACGTCAACAGTCTCATTAAACTTAGTCTTGGAACACTCCTTGGCTAAACCAAGCGCTTCCCTAATTTCGTATTTTTTATCCCGGTCGACCTTCTCTACCGCTGCCCGGTAATTTTTCCCCTTGCTCGCCATTTCGTTTCCTCTTGCTTACAGATTACGATCAATCTACTACCTTAATACCCATGCTCTTAGCGGACCCTTCAATAATGCGGCAACCACCATCGATATCATTCGCATTCAGGTCTTCCATCTTAATTTTGACAATTTCTTCGACTTGCGCCCGTGTCACCGTTCCAACTGATTCCTTACTAGGATTAGAAGATCCCTTGGCAACACTCGCCGCCTGCTTCAGCAAAATTGCTGCTGGCGGGGACTTGGTGATAAAGGAAAAACTACGATCCTTGTAAACCTCAATCACGACAGGAATAATCATCCCTTCCTGTCCCTGGGTTTTGGCGTTGAATGCCTTACAAAAATCCATAATCGCGACTCCATGCTGGCCCAATGCCGGACCGACTGGAGGCGAAGGAGTTGCTTGACCCGCTGGGATCTGCAACTTGATCAAACCCATTATTTCTTTAGTCGCCACTGATCTTATTCCTTTCTACTGCTATCCATTAAAACCCAAAAGGGCTATATAAAATTCGCACCCCAAACTAGCTACCACCCTCACCCTGACGGACGAGAGCAAACAGGCGAAAAATTAATTACCTGAAACCCGATTAAACTCTTTCAACCTGAGGAAACTCTAGCTCCACCGGCGTTGCACGACCAAATATGGAAACCATGACCCGAACCTTACCTTTGTCCAGATTCACATCCTCCACAACACCATTAAAATTGAGAAACGGACCCTCAATAACCCGGACATTCTCACCTTTTTCAAAGGTGAATTTCGGTTTCGGACGCGATGACTCCCCTTTGATCTGCGCCATGATCACCCCAACCTCTTCATCCGACAAAGGAATCGGGTCGTGAGCACTACCAAGAAATCCGGTAACCTTTGGGGTATTTTTGATCATGTACCAGATATCCTGATCCATCACCACACTGATCATTATATATCCAGGGAAAAACTTTCTCGTCGAAAGCTTCTTCTTGCCAGCACGGACCTCCATAACTTCTTCCGTGGGAATCACAACCTCGCCAAACTGATCCCGCTTCGAAGGCGTATTACTGAACTGCTCCTCAAGGTTTAACTTTACCTTGCGCTCATAACCGGAATAAGTGTGGATGATATACCACTTCTTTTCCACTTCATCGGAGCTGTCTTCTGACTGAGTTTCCGTCAAATTCATTTTTATAGGTGGAGCCTCTTGATAATTGACATTTCATACTTCCGCCAATTAGCCATTAATATCGAACCAAAACCACAGAAAACGCCCTTCAGGTGATCATACTCTGAACAATTTTAGATAAAATCGAATCTACGATCCCTAAAAACACCGCAACCAGAAACACCACAACAAGAACCACAACGGTGCCCCCTATAGCTTCCCGCCTCGTCGGCCAGACTACTTTTTTTACTTCTGCTTTGACATCATGCAAAAACGTAACTGCTTTGGTTAGCATAATCCACCTTAAGCAAACAAAATTAACAGGCCAGGAGGGATTCGAACCCACAACCCCCAGATTTGGAGTCTAGTGCTCTAGCCAATTAGAGCTACTGGCCTATTCGAATTCCTAAATATTTTCAAACCCTTCAAATTCATGGAGCTAAAAATCCGCACATCCCTTAATACGGAACCCCATTTATTTGGTTTCTTTATGAGGGGTATGCTTCCTACAGAACCTGCAATATTTCTTCAACTCTAAGCGGCCTGTGATGGTTTTTTTATTTTTCGTAGTCGAATAGTTCTTACGCTTACAATCCGAACACGCCATATGAATGATATCGCTCATTTTTCGTCCGCTAATTAAGTTATAAACCGGACTTCCACCGGCCTCATTTTCCTAAAATCCGGCCACAAAATCTCGCCGTACATTCCCCAAACTAACTATACTTAAAAGCCCACGATCGGATTTGAACCGATGGCCTCTTCCTTACCAAGGAAGTGCTCCACCCCTGAGCTACGTGGGCAACCTGAGTTTCTTAATCACTCGAACAAACCAAGGTGGAGGCTCAACTAAAACAACATGGCCCACCACGAGCAATCTCGCCCTCCGTTAAAGAGTGGAGCGGGAAACGGGACTCGAACCCGCGACCCTCAGCTTGGAAGGCTGACGCTCTAGCCAACTGAGCTATTCCCGCACAATTCTCCATCAAACTAAAAAAATGGGGAGAGGAGGATTCGAACCTCCGAAGGCGGAGCCAACAGATTTACAGTCTGTCCCCTTTGGCCACTCGGGAACCTCCCCGTCAATACAGTATACGTGGGGAATAAAATCTCCTATCCCGTAAAACTGGGGATGCTACAATAATTCCATCACTTACGATGCACTGAATATCACTAAAACCCCGCAACAACGCAATGAAGCTGGCAAAGGGACTCGAACCCCCGACCGGCTGATTACAAATCAGCTGCTCTACCAACTGAGCT
>PVMS01054881.1_pt1 | contig 11100 bp, 7 predicted proteins | sample 1853461 | NCBI WGS metagenome assembly PVMS01 (sample SAMN08582032, study PRJNA380276) | Marine sediment metagenome, whole genome shotgun sequencing project. | isolation source: ocean sediment barecode stripped | collected 2017
AGGCCGTGCGCCATCCAGTAGGCGGCGGCCATCAGGCCCGAGCAGAGAAACGCGGCCCAGCGGGTGAAGAGCCCCGCCGCAACGAGCGCGCCGCCCACCAGCTCGATCCCTCCGGCGACGTAGAGGATGACGACCGGGGCGTCCGGCACGGGCAGCGGAAAGCCGAAGAGCTTCTGGGTCCCGTGGAAGAGGAAGAGCAGACCCGCCACGATTCGCAGCACGGCGTAGGTCTCGTTCTCGAAGCGACGCATGAAGGGCGCCATGGGTGTGTTCCCTCTCCTGTGGTTCCGGCTCGCGGAGCCTACCACTCGAAGCGAGCTGAGGCAGGAAGACCCAGGCACTCGGAGCATTGGGACCTCCTTGGCCATGCGGGTGCGCTGGCGCGGGCGCTCGGCCCTCCCCTGCTGGCACGTCTGGTGCACGGACTCCGGGCGAGGAGGTTCCACTACGTGGCGAAGACCTACGAAGGCGACGAGCTCGCGACCCGGGTGTTCGTGATCATGGCGATCGGTGTGGGGGCCGCGATCACAGCGATGCTCCTGATCGGTCTCTGATCGCGGCTACCGCAGGTCCGGTGCCGCCTTGCCCGTGTAGAGCGGAAGGTCCAGGTAGGTCCGGATGCCCGGTGCGGCCTGGCAGGTGGCGGGGATCGCGCTCACGCAGTGGTTCGCCGTGGCGACGATGCCGGAGTTGCGTTCGAGGCCCGCCTGCCACGTCTCGGGGTGGAGGCCGCGGAAGGTGAGGCGCACCGACGGATCGCCGTCTACGTCGACCTCGAAGCGCTCCTCGCCGAGCGTCCAGGGCGGATCGAAGCCTTCCTCGCCCATCAGCCAGTTGACCCGCACCGTCATCACGGGCACCCCGCGGATCAGCCCCTGCCAGGTGAAGCGCTGGGCCGCGACGGTGCCGGCCGCGAGGGTTCCTATCGGCGTCTCGATGTCGCGGGTGGCGACGGCCATCTCGTGGGTGGCTTTCTTGCCGGTGTCGAGCTCCATGCCGAGGGCGTGGGCCACCATGTCGATGGACTGGCAGAAGCCGGTGCCCAGCATGGTCAGCATCGGGCTCTTTCGCGCGACCTCGGGCGTCTTGCCGAAGAGCATGATCTCCTTGACCACGGTCTCGGCGTTGTAGCTGCGGATGTCGGAGAACTCCTCGGCGCGGACGTGGCGGATATCGCGCGAGAGGCCCGACACCATCAGCGGGAAGCGCTCGGTGATGCCGCCGGGGTGGATTCCGGTGCCGTGGAGCGTCGCGCCGCCGCGCGCGCAGGCCGCCTCGATCTCCTTCACGTCGACGCTGTCGAACGGATAGAACCAGCCCAGCGGCGTGACCACGTTCTTGCCCGCTTCGAGCATGCGGATCACATCCGGCGTATGCCCCATCAGCGGGCTGTACAGAATGCAGTCCGCCTCCATGCCGAGCAGCGCGTCCACGTCGTTGCTCGCCGTAACCCCCATCGGCCCGAGCCCGCAGAGCTCCCCCACATCGCGCCCCGACTTCTTCTCACTGTGAACCCAGCACCCCACCAGCTCCAGCTCCGGATGCGACCGCACCCCCTCCACCGCCGCCCGCCCCACATTCCCCGTAGCCCACTGAATCACTCGATATCCCATTCCCCCATTCTACCTTGCTTTAGGGGACGTTCCTTTTTCTTGCTTTTCCGCGCGGCACGATTTCATCAAGGCGCTTCCGCGCCTGCGCGCCCGATGGACCGAGGATTCGCCGACTCCCAGAGCCCGGGCGACCTCCGCCTGGCGATAGCCGTCAACGTCGCAGGCCTGATGGGCGATCATCGACCTCACATCGCAAACCCGCCGATCACGGCTCGCTCCGAGCAGGTCCGCCTCGGAGACCCCGAATCGTCTGCATGTAAGGGCGATCCGATTCCGGAGCGTTGGGCGCGACGACGCCGGCTCCGAAGCCGCCATCCACACCGCCAGCCGCGACCGCGCCTCCGACGGATCATCCGCAAATGCCAGCAGTACGGCCTCGATGTCGAGGAATCGGCGGGGCACCCGCCCGACCAGCTCTCCGTATCCGGTCCAGCGATGAGATTCCAGGCTCGCGAGATCTGGGACGAGGCCAGCACGGATCGGGTTCCGGTGCACGTAGCAGATCGCCGTTCGCAGGTAGTCGTCATCCTCGATGGGCTTCGAGTGGTAGCGGTTCTGGAACAGGTGCCCGGCGCGGTCGTGTCGCAGGTTGAAGCCGACGGCGTACGCCGTATTCAGCCGGGCCATCAAACGCGACAGCGGGTCCCCGTGGGTCCGCACGATCATGTGGAAGTGGTTGGGCATCAGCGCCCAGGCGAGGGCGACCGCGGCCGATTCCCGCAAGACTCCTTCGAGCAGATCCAGGAATCGCAGGCGGTCGCGATCATCTCGAAAGATCGCACGTCTCTCGATTCCCCGTGCCGTTACGTGCTGGACGCAGCCGAGCGCGTCGAGCCGAGCGATTCTCGGCATGGCAGTCCTTCCGCGGGACCAGCGGGGCGAGGCGACCAGCATAGCTTCACGGCCGGGCGCGGGCCCGCCCGAGAAAAGCAAGAAAAAGGAACGTCCCCTAAAGCAAGGTTACCAGCCGGCTAGGTGGGCGGCGCGGGTGCGGTGGGTGGAGGGTTGGCCGAGGAAGGCGCGGTCGAACATGATGCGCTTGAACCACATCTGGACGTCGCACTCCCAGGTGAAGCCGATGCCGCCGTGGACTTCGACGGAGTCACGGGCGATCTGCATGGCGCGGTCGCAGATGTGCGACTTGGCGAGCGCCGCCGAGCGTGGTGCTTCGTCCTGGATGTGGTCGAGGGCGTGGGCGGCGTACCAGAAGAGCGCGCGGGACGGCTCGATCTCCACCGCCATGTTGGCGAGCTGATGCTTCACCGCCTGGAAGTGCGCGATGGTGACACCGAACTGCTCACGCTGCTTCGAGTACTCGACGCACATGTCGACGAGGCGCTTCGCGGCACCGAAGGCGTCGGCAGCGAGCAGCACCAGCGCCGTGTCGCGGAGGCGGCCGGCCGCCTCCGCGCCGCCGGGCAGCGCCTCGGCCGTGACGCCCTCGAGCTTCAGCGTGTCCACCGGGCGCACCCGGTCGATGCCGGCGTACTCCTCGATGTCAACGCCCGAGGCCTCGCGCTCGACCAGCGCAAGCCCGGGGCCGGCCACGCCCACCACGATCATGTCGGCACGGCCCGCGTGGGGCACGTAGAGCTTCTCACCGGTGAGGCTGTCTCCGGCCGCGAGCTGCCATTCCTCGGGCTGCCACGCAGCGCCGGACTCGGCGAAGGCCACGGTGCCAAGCGCCTCGCCGGCTGCCAGCCGCGGGAGCCACTTGCTCTTCTGCGCGTCGGAGCCGGCCAGCACCAACGCCAGGCAGCAGAGCGAGTGGCCCAGGAAGGGTCCCGGCGCGCCGGCGTAGGCCAGCGACTCCTGGGCCAGCGCCAGGTCCAGCGCCTCCAGCCCGGTCCCACCGAAATCCTCCGGCACCACGAGCCCACCCAGGCCCATCTCGATCAGCCCCTTCCAGAAGGTCGGCTCCCAGCCGTCCTTGCCTTCGAAGAGCTCGCGGATCTTGGTCGGGGGACACTCGTTCTCCGCGTACTGCCGGATCGTTTCCTGCAGGAGATGCTGCTCTTCCGAGATGTCGAAGTTCACTTGCCCGCGCTCCTGTCCGCGTAGTGGTCGCGCGGCATTCCCAGGCCGCGCTCGCCGATCACGTTGCGCTGGATGTTGGCCGTCCCGCCGGCCACCGCGATCCCCAGCGAATACATGTACTGGTTGAGCCAGCTCTGGCTTCCGCTCGGGATGAAGCCCATGCCTCTATCTGCCCCGAGCGGGTCCATCAGGCCGTCGTCGCCGATCAGATCGAGCGCGATCTTTGCCACCTCGCTGCCGATGTTCGTCGAGTTGAGCTTGTTCATGTAGCCGACGAGGCCCGGGCTCTCGTCCTTCGCGCCCTTTGTGAACTGATAGAAGCCCGAGTACTGGTGCGCGCGGATGTAGCCCTCGAGGCTGGCGAGGCGCTGGCGCACCGTCGGATCCTGGATGGCAGGCCGTCCATCGCGCTCCTGGGTCTTCGCCAGCTGCACCAGGCCCTCGAACATCATCAGCGCCTGAGCCGCATTGCCGATCGAGTTGCGCTCGTGCTTGAGCGTCGTGCGCGAGACCAGCCAGCCCTCGCCCCGCTTGCCGACGATGTGGTCGGCCGGCGTCTTCGCGTCGTTGAAGAAGACCTGGTTGAAATCGTGGCCTCCGGTCATCTGAGGGAGCGGGCTCACCTCGATGCCATCCTGCTTCATCGGAATGAGCAGGTAGGAGATGCCCCCGTGCTTGGGCTGCTCCGGCTCGGTGCGGCACAGACAGAACATCCAGTCCGCATCGTGCGCACCGGTCGTCCAGATCTTCTGGCCGTTGATCACCCACTCGTCGCCAACGAGCTCCGCCTTGGTCTGGAGCGAGGCCAGGTCGCTGCCCGAGCCCGGCTCGCTGTATCCCTGACACCACTTGATGTCGCCACGCATGGAGGCGGCGACGAACTTCTCCTTCTGCCACTCCTCGCCCCGCTCGAGCAGGGTCGGCACCAGCATCATGGTGCCGATGCCTCGCACTTCCATGGGCGCGTGGACTGCGCGGAACTCGTCGCGGATGATCTGAGCCTTGATCGAGTCGGCCTCCTGCTCGGAGCCCCCGTACTGCTTCGGGGTGTTCCGGTTCAGGTATCCGCGCTCGGTCGCGGCGTCGCGGAAACGCGCGGCGCTCTCCTCACGGGAGACGCCCTCCTGCTCCGGCGGCGGCCAGCTCGCCCGGAGGAAGCGCTGCACCTCCGCGCGAAAGTCCTCGTATTCCTTGCCGTAGCTGAGGTCCATGGGAACGTCTCCGACGAGATGGGTGGGCGAGGAAGGGGCGAATCGGGTTGACTCGCGAGTCAATCAGTATAGCGCCGTCGGTTCAGGTCGGCGCTGCGATCGGCCGACCCAAATGGGGATGAGCCTCCTCCCCAGCAGCAGCCCCGAGGCCTTCGCCGATGCCCTCCGCGGTGAGCTCGGGGGCCGGGGCTGGCTGATCCACGACGCCGACCGGTGTGGCTATCGTGCCTCGTCGCCGCGGCTCCAGCCGCTTGCGGACTTCCTCACCACCGATCGCCGGGACGTCCGCAGCCACGAGGCGGTGTTCCTGGAGACCGGCCGCGGCAGCGGCGCCCTCTTCGCCGCCGTCGTCCACGCAACGCGCCGCGGCCAGGCCCAAGGCGGCGTCCGGCACTGGCCGTACCCCGACGTCGAGAGCTTCCTGCGCGACGGGCTGCGCCTCTCCGCCGGCATGACTCGCAGGAACGCCTTGGCCCACCTCTGGTGGGGCGGCGGCAAGGGGCTGATCGCCCGTGTACCCGATGCGCAGATTCGCGACCCGGACTTTCGGCGCTCGCTCTACCGGGAGTACGGGGCCTTCGTCAGCGGACTGCGCGGCTGCTACGTCACCGCCGAGGACGTCGGCACGAGCCCCCTCGATATGGCCGAGATTGCCCGCGCCACTCGCTTCACCACCTGCGTCCCGCACGAGCAGGGAGGCGCCGGCAACCCTTCGGGCACCACGGCTCGGGGCGTCGTATGCGCCATGGAGGCGGCGCTCGAGGTGCTCGAGCTGGGCGACCTCGCCGGCAAGAAGGTCGTGCTCCAGGGCACCGGGCAGGTGGGCAGCGTGCTCGTTCGCCTGCTGCTCGAACGCGGCGTGGCGCAGATCGTGGCGAGCGAGATCTGCCCCGACCTGCGCCAGAACCTGCTCGACGATCTGGCCGGCGAGCCGGTGGAGATCCGTCTCACCCGGCCGGAAGACCGCTCTATCCTGGCCGAGCCCTGCGACGTGCTGGCTCCTGCCGCGCTGGGTGGCGTCCTCGGACCCAAGACGATTCCGGACGTGCGCGCGAAGCTCGTTTGCGGCCCGGCGAACAACCCGCTCTGCGACGAAGCGCGTGACGCGTCTGCGCTGGCGGACCGAGGAATCGCCTACGTCCCGGACTTCGTGGCCAATCGCATGGGGATCGTCGCCTGCGCAAACGAACAGTACGGATCCTTGGCCCCCGACCCGGCGGTGATTCGCCACTTCGACCCCGACTGGGAGGGCGGCATCCGCCGCACCACGCTCCGCCTCTTTCGCGAGGCGGCGGCCGAGGGGATCACGCCGCTCGACGCCGCACTGCGACTCGCCGACTGCCTCGCCGCGGAGCCCCATCCGATCTGGGGCCACCGGACCCGGCAGCTGATCGAGTCCCTCGCCCGCAACGGCTGGGCCATCGGCCACTAACGGAAAGCACGCTCCACCCGGCGGCCACTACTCGGCGTAGTCGGCCTCGAGGCTGCGCTGCAGGGCGCTCGCCTCGGCGCGGGCGCGGCGACCCTTCTCGGTGTTTCCGGCGAGGCGGGCGGCGGAGTCGAACAGCAGGAGCGCCTCGCCCCGGCGGCCGTCGGCGAGCAGGATGCGGGCGAGCACAAAGGAGACGTCGGCCAGGTGGGGATCGAGCTCGGTGGCGCGACGGACCTCCCGGGCGGCCAGCACCCGCGAGCGGTCGCGCGACTGGAGGGCCTGGTCGATGCCGGCGTTGCGAGCCAGCAGGTTGACGGCCAGGGCCTGCTCGTAGGCGGCGATCACCTCGTCGCGATCGGCGTGGGCGAGCACATCGGCCTCGAGCCCCACGCCACGGAAGCTGCGGCGGCGCAACGCCCGGGCGATGGCTTGGTTGGCAGCGTCGAGGCGCCGGGATTCCCCGGTCGGATTCATCAGCGAATCGAGCTCCGGCGAGAGGTGGATGCCGCCATAGAGGTGGAGGACCTCGTGGGCGAGCACCCGGCTCGCGGTCTCGCCGGGCTCGAGCCTCACCGCCAGATGTCGCCCCAGGAACTCGGCGAGGCCGCGCCGGTACGTGCCAACGGGCGGCGGCGGCCGCTCGGTGAAGGCGGCCACGATCCCCGGCGGCGCGGTGTGGGTGCGCGCCCGGAAGCCCTCGAACCAGCCGTCGAGGCGCAGGGTTCCGGTACCGGCCCGGATCGCATTGAGCTCGACCACGACGAAGCGCGTCGCCAGCACCGGGTCGAGCGAGCTGGAGGCGCTCAGCCAGAGCAGCCGCACGCGGAAGTCCCAGTGGGGCTCGGCGCGGACGGTCTCGTCGGCGAAGACGCGGACCGGCACCACGCGCCGCTCGGCCCAGGCGGGATCGACCGCCGGCAGGCGCTCCGCCGCCTCCCGCGCCGCCGCCGGATCGAGGTCCGCCAGCCAGAGCGCCTTCTCGAAGAAGGGCGCTGCCTCGGCGCCGCGCCCCTCGGCCGCCAGGGCGGCGCCGGCGTCGGTCAGGGCCCGCGGGTCGTAGGGATGGGCGTGGGCGCGCGCGAGGGCTGCATCGAGGTCGACGGGCGCTCCCCGCGGAGCCCGCCCGGTCAGCTCGATCAGGCGTCCGTGCGCCGCGGGCTGGCCGAAGTCCACGCGGACCGCGCGCCCGAGCAGCACGCGGGCCTCGGAGCTCCGGCCGGCCGCCGCTTCGAGGTCCGCCAGCTCGACCAGCGCTCCGGCCGACTCCGGGTCGGCGGCGATCGCCCGCTCGAAGTGGGCGCGAGCCGCCGCCGTGTCGCCGCGGGCCCGCGCCACCCGCCCGGCTCCCAGGTTTGCCCGGACCGAGTCGGGGCGCACGGCCAGCACCCGCGCAAAGCGCTTCTCGGCCACGTCGAGCTCGCCGCGCGCCAACGCCTCCTCGGCCAGCACGACCAGCGCGTCGCGACCGGTCCGGCGTCGCCTCTCGTCGGCGTCGTCCTCGGAGCGCTCGACCTCCGCGGCTGGCTCCGCCTCCTCGGGCGGGGGAGCAGCCCCCACGCAGGCCAGGGTCAGCAGCGATCCGATGAGAATCGCGGAAACGATCCGGGACGCTCTTTCCGTCAGCCCAGCCCCTCGTGGCCAGGCAAAGTCCGATCCGGCGCAACGGAAAGAGCGTCCCCGAATCTCCGGTGATCGCGAATTCAGGCGAGGCCGTCGAAGGCGGCGGCGACGAGGTCGGCCTGCTGCTTGCGGTGGATGCGCGCAGAGCCGGGGGCGGGGCTGGCCGATTCGCGGCGGCCGGCGTAGACGAGCTGCTGGTCGGGCAGCAGCAGGCCCCGGATGCGCTCGCGCACGAAGGTCCACGGGCCCATGTTGGCCGGCTCCTCTTGGGCCCAGACGACGCGCTCGGCGCCGGGGAAGGCTTCGATCACCCGGCGCAGGCCCTGCTCGGGCCAGGGATAGAGCTGTTCGAGCCGCACGACGGCCACCGGACCGGAGCCCTCGCCGAAGCGCTTCACGCGCTCAGCCTGCAGATCGTAGTAGACCTTGCCCGAGCAGAGGATCACACGCCGCACGGTGTCGGGCGCGGCCTCGGCAACCTCATCGGGGATCACGCGCCGGAAGCGGCCCGTCGTGAACGCCTCGGAGGGTGACACGGCCACCGGCGCGCGCAGCAGGCTCTTGGGCGTGAAGACGACCAGCGGCGAGCGGAAGTTCCGCCGCATCTGCCGGCGCAGCACGTGGAAGTACTGGGCCGGGGTCGTGCAGTTCACCACCTGGATGTTGTCGTCGGCGCAGCTCTGGAGGAAGCGCTCGATGCGCGCGCTCGAGTGCTCAGGGCCCTGCCCTTCGAAGCCGTGGGGCAGCAGCATCACGAGGCCGCTCATGCGCTGCCACTTCACGTGGGCGGCGATCACGAACTGGTCGATGATCACCTGGGCGCCGTTCGCGAAATCGCCGAACTGCGCCTCCCACATGGTGAGCGTCGCGGGATCGGCCACGCTGTAGCCGTACTCGAAGCCCAGCACCGCGGCCTCGGAGAGCAGGCTGTCGTAGCACTCGAAGCGCGCCTGGGTGGGGGACAGGTTGTCGAGCGGAAAGTGCTCCTCGCCGCTCTCCTGATCGACGAGCACCGCGTGACGCTGGCTGAAGGTGCCGCGACACGAGTCCTGTCCCGAGAGCCGCACCGCCGTGCCCTCGACGAGCAGCGTGCCGAAGGCCAGGGCCTCGCCCATGGCCCAGTCGATGCCGCCGCCCTCGGCCACCGCCTTGGAGCGCTTGTCGAGCAGCCGCTTCAGCTTCTCGTGCACGGCGAAGCCGGTGGGCGCGGTTCCGATGCGCTCCGCCACCTGGGCCAGCACCTCCACCGACACGCCGGTCTCGATGTCCTTGTCCGGCTCGTTCCGGTCGAAGCCCGTCCAGGGACCCCGCGGATCGTAGGGCTCGTCGGGTCCGGGCGGCCGGGACTCGATCCCCTCGAGCGCCTGGGCGAGCTGGGCGCCCAGGTCGTCCTCGATCCGCTTCAGGTCCGCAGGCTCGAGGATGCCCAGGCGCAGCAGCTTCTGCTGATAGAGCTGACGCACCGACTCGCGGGCGCGGATCTTCTTGTAGAGCAGCGGCTGGGTGAAGCTCGGCTCGTCGCCCTCGTTGTGCCCGTGGCGCCGGTAACACACGATGTCGATCACCACGTCCTCGTGGAATCGTTGCCGGTACTCGAGCGCGAGCTTCATGCAGTGCACGACGTACTCCGGTGCGTCGCCGTTCACGTGGAAGATCGGCACCTGGATCATCTTGGCGACGTCGGTGCAGTAGAGCGTGGAGCGGGCCTCGGCCGGGGTGGTGGTGAAGCCGATCTGGTTGTTCACCACGATGTGGATGGTGCCGCCGGTGGAGTAGCCCTGGAGGTTGGCGAGGTTGAGCGTCTCCGCCACGATGCCCTGACCGGCGAAGGCCGCGTCGCCGTGCACCAGCACCGGCACGATCGACTCGCCGTCGCGGTCGCCGGCGCGCGCCTGCTTGGCGCGGGTGCGCCCCACCACCACGGGATCCACCGCCTCCAGGTGCGAAGGGTTGGCGGTGAGCGAGAGGTGCACGCGATCGCCCGACGCGGTGTGCCGGTCGCTCGAGTAGCCCTTGTGGTACTTGACGTCGCCGGAGCCGTAGGGCGAATCGGCGTCGGGGCTGTCCTCGAACTCGGAGAAGAGCGACTCCAGAGATTTTCCGACGATGTTCGACAGGACGTTGAGTCGCCCCCGGTGGGCCATGCCGATCACCAGCTCGCGCACGCCGTGAGCGGGTGCGTCCTCGACCAGGGTGTCCAGGGCGGGGATCACCGCCTCGGCGCCCTCGAGCGAGAAGCGCTTCTGGCCCAGGAACTTCGTGTGCAGGAAGCGCTCGAAGAGCTCGGCCGCCGAGAGCTTCTCCAGGATGCGCAGTCGCTCTTCGGTCGCGAAGGCGCGCTCGTTCCCCGACTCCTCGAGCTGGCGGCGCAGCCAGTCCTTGCGGCCTGGGTCCTGGACGTGGGTGAACTCGACGCCGATCTTCCCGCAGTAGGTGCGGCGCAGACGATCGAGAATCTGCTCGAGACTCTGGACGGGTCCCCCCGGCAGGTCGCCCGCCATGTAGGGCCGATCCAGATCCTCATCGCCGAAGCCGTAGTGGGCGGGGTCGAGCTCCGGGAAGTAGTCGGAGCTCCCGCCGAGGGGATCCGTATCCGCGACCCGGTGACCCCGCGCGCGGTAGGCGTGGATCATCCGCAGCACCCGGGCGTGCTTGTCGGCGAGCTGCGGGTGGGAGGGGTGGGGCGCCGGAGCCTCTTCCGTCGGGACCCCCGGCGGCGCCACGCCTTCGGCCGCCGGAGCGGCGACTTCGGCCCCCGGCGGGGCACCCGGCGCAGCCTGCTCGAAGAGCTCCGCCCAGCTCTCGTGTACCGAGTGCGGATCGACGTCGTAGCGCTGGCGGATCTCCTCCACCAGCGCGGCGTTGACGCCAAATCCGCTCAGACGCGGGCTCTCCGGCTCCTCGACCAGCGGGTCGGACGGTGGCCGCCCTTCACGATCCATCTCGACTCGAGCTCCTCGCCGGGGCGGGTGGCGCCGACGTTCTCCAGATCGGCCCTGTACTATAACCACCCATCGGCTCGTTCCCAGAGTCCCTCAAGGCGAAAGGTGAAGACGGGCGGACGCTTCTCGCGGCAGTTCTTCGAGCGGTCCAGCCTTGAGGTAGGCCCCGAGCTCCTTGGGGCGTACCTGGTGCGCCGGCTGCCGGACGGAACAGAGCTCGCCGGTCGGATCGTCGAGGTCGAAGC
>PVMS01142079.1_pt1 | contig 11100 bp, 6 predicted proteins | sample 1853461 | NCBI WGS metagenome assembly PVMS01 (sample SAMN08582032, study PRJNA380276) | Marine sediment metagenome, whole genome shotgun sequencing project. | isolation source: ocean sediment barecode stripped | collected 2017
TTAATCTGACTTCAGAAATTAAAGGTGATTTTTATAATGTCAGTCCTTTAAAGGCCAACAGGGTATTAGTTTCTTATCGATTGTCGGAAAATGAACCTTATGGACTGTACGAATTTAATACGGAAAATAAAACGTTGGGTAAGGCAATTTATAAAGACAAGAACTACAATGTTATAGAAGCTGTTGTAGTTAAAAAGAAGGAGCGTCCCAGAAAATTGCCCAGTGAATTGGATATGGCCAAAAAGACAGGCCTGCTGCTTTGTCAGGATATCAATTTTTACGATACGGAATCTGAAAAAAATAAATCTACAAGCTCAAAAGCAGTTAGTATTGAAGTGATGGGAATCGACTCTTTATTGGGAACTGTGGATGTAGAGCAGGATGGTTCTTTTTATTTAAAAGTCTTTGCCGACACTCCTTTTCGAATACGGACAATTGATAAGAAAGGAAAGGTTGTAAAAGGCCCCGGAAGCTGGATATATGTACGTCCAAATGAACGGCGTGGTTGTGTGGGATGTCATGAAGACAATGAGCAGGTTCCGGAGAACAAACAGCCTCTTTCAGTTAAAAAGGAGCCAATAACAATACCGGTACAATCAAAAGAAATTTATAAAAAAAAGAATTCGTTAGAACAGCTATGAAGAGGTCTAAATTATTAATGATTTTTGGAGTAATTTTAGTTTTGGGATTGCTTATTTTTTTCCCGGGACGCAAATTGGCGAGAAAACATGTGAATTATATAACTGCCGTTGATGATCATCCGCTGTTATGCTCTTCCTGTCATATCTATACCAAGACAGAAGGATTTATTTCAAAACTTATAAATGCTGATTATTACTCTCCATTCAATATTGCTGTTTCCAACGATGGTAGCAGATTGTATGTGATTGCACAGGATAGCGATGAGTTGCTGGTAGTTGATATTGAGAAAAATGAAGTTTTGAATAAAGTCAAAGTAGGTGTTCACCCACATAGTGTGATACTTAATGAAGCAGGTAATTTTGCTTATGTAAGTAATCAATGGTCAGATAATATATCAGTAATTGACCTGGAGCATCTAAAAGTACTAGACGCTCTGAAGACAGGAAATGGTCCTTCAGGACTTTCATTTAGTACAAATGGAAAGTTTTTATATGTTGTAAATACATTCGGATCAGATCTATCTATAATCGATCTAGCTTCCAAAGGTGAAATAAAAAGATTAACTACGGGGAAAGATCCTACGGGAACGGCATTATCTCCTGATGGAAAAGTACTGTATGTAACAAGCAGACGCGCCAATATAGCTCCATATGGAGAGCCAATGAATAGCGAACTGACCTCGGTTAATGATAACACTCAAAAGGTTACTGAACATATCAACATTGAATCTGCCCATATCATGGAAAATATTGCCTTTACACCCTCTGGTGATCTGGCAATAATGACATTGATCCGACCCAAGAACTTGATACCTTCCATACAGGTTGAACGCGGATGGATGATGAATCATGGAATAGGTATTGTAGAACAGCAAGGTGAAAGAAGAGTAATACAATTATTACTCGACGAACCAAATGCATATTATTCCGATCCATTCGATATTGTTATTACTCCTGATGGGAAAAAAGCTTTTGTGTCAAGTTCCGGTGCAAATTTCATTTCCGTTATTGATATAGACGCTATCAGGAAATTAATGTCTGAGTCTTCACCTGAAATGCTTAAAAGATATGCTAACAATCTTGGAATAAGCAGTCAGTTTGTTCTTAAGCGAATAAAGACAGGTGCCAATCCAAAAGGACTTGCCCTTTCACCAAACGGAAAACTTTTGTATGTCGCTGAGCAGCTTGAAGATAAGATAGGAGTGATAAATACTGAAAGTTTGGAGACAATAAATTCTATTGATCTTGGGGGACCAAAAAGAATTACAGTAGCAAGACAGGGTCGCAGACTTTTTAACAATGCCGGACATACATTCCAGAATCAATATACATGCTATACATGTCATCCCGATAATCATGAAGATGGGCTCGTTTATAATATGGCAGGGAAAGATATGGGGCGGAATTTAACTAATACCCAGTCATTGCGTGAAATTGGAGGTACCGCACCCTTTAAATGGAATGGAAAAAACCAAACTGTTTATAAACAGGATGGAATGCGATTTTCTACTGTACTCACAAGAACAGAACAGTTTAGCTATGAAGATCTGGATGCCATTGTAGCTTATATTATTACTGGAATAAAATATCCACCTAATCTGATGTACAATCCAAACGGAGAATTGACTGAATCGCAACTTCGGGGTAAAGAACTTTTTGATAGAAGCGAAGATAATTTTGGCAACAATATTCCTGAAAACAACCGGTGCATTACCTGTCATCCACCTCCATTATATACAAATTTAGAATTGGCCGATGTCAGTACGCTGGCTGATACAGATGATCCGGTATTATTTGATACTCCTCATCTGAATAATGTATTTTCCTCAGCTCCGTATTTACATGATGGACGTGCGGAAACCCTGGAAGAGATATGGACCGTTTACGGTAAAGATGATAAACATGGATTCGTAAATGATATGTCTAAAATTCAATTGAATGATTTGGTCGATTATCTAATATCCCTGAGAGGTCCGGGATATGATAAAAGAGATTCAGATAAAAATAAGAATTCAGCGTATAAAGCTGACTAATACAGATGGTTATGATAAAAAAAGCACTAATAAGATATTTGAAATTTGCTGGATTGGCAGTTATTATTTTAGGACTAGGTTCTTTGAGCTTTAGTTTAGGAGGGAATTCTTCAAGCTTAAAATCGATTTCTACAGATAAGAAGCCAGCAGTTATAAATACTGAAGTTTTAACTGATAAAATTTCAGACAAGCCTGGTTTAAAGAACGGTACAAACTCAATACCTATATATGGAAACTGGCGTAACTTTACTTCAAAGGATGGTTTGGCAGGAGATAAAGCTTATTGTATTAAGATTGATGGAGAACGTGTTTTGGTTGGAACTCATGATGGTCTTGCCGTGTTTGAAAAAGGGAAGTGGAGTACTTATACAACGAAAGACGGTCTAGCTCATAATGGTGTATTGGCCATTGATGTAAGTGAACTAACAGGAGATGTCTGGCTTGGTACAATGGGAGGATTGACCAGGTGGTCTGCAGGCAGGTTTGAAAATTTCACCCAGCTAAACAGTGGAATGCCAAATGATTTGATCTATTCCGTTATTTGTGATGGAAAAGATGTTTGGGTTGCTACAGGTGGCGGTGCGGGCCAATATGATACCTATAAAAAAAGGTGGAAAATTTTTACAGAACAGAATGCTCCAATGCATGAACCATGGACATATGGAGTATGTGCAGGAGATGGAAAAATATTTATTGCCGCATGGGGAGGTGGTGTAGTTGAATACACCAAAAAAACTAATAAATTCAGAGATTATGTTGATCCTGACGGAAATATGGAAATTGACCTTTTTCCAGATGATGGGGTAGTTCATGATATAACAACCGGAACTTCCTGGGCAGATGGCTACTTATGGGTTGCCACATACTTCGGATTAAGTCGCTATGATGGTGTCCACTGGAAAGGGTATTTTGATCACGACAGTGGATTGGCAAGTAATTTTATCAACTATGTAAAAGCAGTTGGGCCGGTAGCCTTTATTTGTACCGACAAAGGATTAAGTTGCACAGATGGCAACAACTGGGTCACATATCAAAAAAATGACACTAACAAGAATGGAAAAGTCATCATAACCGATGGGAAAATAAATAAAGAATTGGCAATTTCCCCCTCAATCTCACATAATTTTACAACGGGCGTTGATGTTAAAGATAATATAATCTGGGTTAGTACTTCAAAGGGAGTCAGCCGGGGTGAATTGTTGGAATAAAGGATAAAAGAGTTCAGAATTTTAAAAAGAATGATCTAGAATAAATTAAAAGTTACATATAATTAAAATAAATAAACAGGAATTATGGAAAATATGATAGAAATTAAAGAAAAAGGACAACTATTGATAGATTTGTCAAAACTTACCGATGGAGAAAAGGTAGAGATGAAAAAACTGGGAATTTTATCTGATAACAATAATATTACTGAATCAGTGTATCCATCGCTACATAATGAACGTCCTCCAATTGAAAAACATGTGGTACATGCTCCTCAGGTAATAAACGAAGCTTATAATTATCAGAAGCCATCATCATTTTCAAGGGCATTGCGCCTCGATCTGGGTGGTTACAAGGTAGTGCTGATTTCAGGTACTGCCAGTGTTAATGAAGAAGGAAAACCTGAGCACATAGGTGATTTTAAGGCGCAACTTTGGAGGACTTATGTAAATATCACAAATCTTCTTGAAGCGGAAGGGATGACCTGGCACGATGTAGTGAGAACAACCAATTACCTCAGGGATATTGAACGGGATTATGATGAGTTCAATAAAATCCGTACTTCTTTTTATCAGTGGTTAAATCTCAGCCCTTTACCGGCAAGTACAGGAATTCAGGCAAGATTATGCTGGGAAACACTTCTGGTTGAAATCGAAGTGTATGCAATATGTAAATCGAACTAAAAAACAAATCAATATGAAACCTAACTATTGGGTATTGGTAATTTTAATGCTTGTTTTAATGTTTCAGGGAACAGAGATATACGGGCAGAAAAAAGAATTGAAATATGGAAAAACACCGGACAAATATTTTCCGTATAATAATTTTCAAAAAGCCTATAAGTATCATTTCCTTGAGCCTGTTCAATTTTACGGGGCCGGACGGGAGAAATTACCTCCAAAAGGTCTAAAAGAAGTTCGCATCGGATTTTTGGGACCGTTGGAAGGTTCTGAACTTGTGCCATTGGGTAAACAAATGTTAAATGGCGCTACCCTCGCACTGGAAGAAGCCAATAATAAAGGCGGTTATAAAGGGATACCATTTAAATTAATGATACACAATGATGTTGGTTTATGGGGTGCTGCGGCCAATGAAGTAGTAAAAATGGCTGACGAAAAAGTTTGGGTCTGGCTGGGTTCTATTGATGATATTGTTTCGCATGTGGCATTAAGAGCAACCCTGAAAATGGAGATTATGATGGTCAATACAGGAGATCCTGACCCTACTTTTACGGAGACAAGCATACCATGGGCTATTAGAGTTATAAGTGATGACAGGCAAAGTGGCTATGCAATGGCCTCCTATATTTATGAAAAGATGGGCCATGAACGTGTTGCAGTTATTAGGGCTAATAACCGATATGGCAGAGTGGGTATTATGGAATACTCCGGAGTAGCTGTTCGTTTGGGTCATCCTGTAATGATTGAAGAGAGATTTGAACTTGGTGAAACCGACTTTAAAATGCAATTGGAGAACATAAAGAAATCATCTCCTGATGCTATTCTTATCTGGGGAAATGCCAAAGAATCTGCCCTTATTTTAAGACAGATCAGGGACTTAGGGATGAAACAGCCGGTCTATGGATCTGACAGGATGGTTTCCCCCGAATTTCTCAAGATCGCCGGTGAGGATGCAGAAGGAATTGTGACTACTTGTCAATATAATCCGAATGCTGAAATACCTGAACTAAAGGAATTTCAAGCCAATTATTTCAAGAGATTCAAGCAGATACCTGATGTATTTGCTGCGCATGCTTATGATGGAATGAACCTGATTATTAAAGCTATCCATAAGGCCGGACTCAACAGGGTTCTTATCCGTGATGTGCTTTCTGACCTGAAGACATTTCAGAATTATGAAGGAATTACCGGAAAGATTGTATTGGATGGCAGTTGGAATGATATAGGCGATATATGGATGGCAGAGGTAAAAAATGGTAAATTCAACTATTCTGCTGGTCCGGAAATGGGTGTGAGAAGACATTCCGAAAAAATGCCGGGATATTAAATTATAATGGCAGGCAATATCATATTAATGTTAAAAGGATTATTCTATGAAATTATTGAATGTAATATTTCCTGCAAGTATGCTAATTGCATTAGTGGTTTTTATGATTCCGGGTGTAATAACTTCACAAAACACGGAAATAGTTACAAACGTCATAAAAATAGGACTGTTAATCCCTGATAACAGCTCTGTTGAAGCTAAATATGGTGCAGCACTTGCTGTTCAGGAGGCTAATGAAAAGGGAGGAATAAACGGACAAATGTTCCAGCTGGTAACTCGTTCGATGGAAGGGCCTTGGGGTACAGGTTCAAAAGAGGCCGTTAATTTGATTTTTAATGAAGAAGTATGGGCAATTATGGGTTCTCATGATGGTAGAAATGCGCACCTTGTGGAACAGGTTACTACCAAAACACGTATGGTATTCTTATCTGCATGGGCAAGCGATGCAACGCTTTCTCAGGCTTTTGTCCCATGGTATTTTAGTTGTGTTCCAAACGACAATCAGCAAGCCTCTGCCTTATCAGAAGAAATATATAAAAAAAGGAAAATAACTAAAATAGCCACGGTATCAGATAATGGTTATGATTCAAAAAAGGCCTTGGAAAGCTTTTTAAATGAAACTGTGGCAAGGGGTAAGCCTGACCCATTTCAGTTGTTTTATGATAGCACAAATATTGAAATTAATATTTTACTGGATAAAATTCAGAATGCCGGTGTCGAGGGTATCGTAATATTCGGTCAGCCCTCAGCTTCTTTTGGATTCATTCAGAAACTACGTGAAAATAATATGAATCAGCCTGTTTATGGATCATTATCATTGTTAGGAGAGGATGGATTTATTGATAATGAGCATGAGATTTATAAAAATGTCGTACTGATTTCTTCGGTAAATTGGATAGGATCAACGGGAATTTCTTTTAAAAATGAGTTTCTGAAAAAGTATGATAAAATACCTGGTACAGTTGCTGCTTATGCCTATGATGGTATGAACGTAATTATTCAGGCGATTAGAAATACAGGCCTTGATCGTGAAAAAATTCAAAAAGCTATGTCAAAAACTTATTATGAAGGAGTTACCGGACCTATTCAATTTGATAATAAAGGAAATCGTGTGGATGCCGCTAAACTAACTGGAATGAATAATGCAATTACTAATAAAATTGTAAAATAAGTTCAATTAATCGAAAAAAATTCCTCGAGGATAGTTGGTTTCAAGAAATTCTTTATTTGATCTTTTTATTTCTTAATTTTGAATTTGTCAAACAAGCAGGTAAAAATTTCTCTCCTGATAACTCCCAAAAGCTATCAGGTCGAGACAAAAAAATAATAAGCAAATGAAAAATAGTTATATTTTATTATTAATGGTGCTTTTCTCAGCGGCTCAGTTTAGTTGTAAGGAGACAGAAAAAGACAATAGACAAAGATCCATTGAATTGATGACCGCTCAAACTTTGGGTCTTGCATATCTGGAAGAATTTAATCTTGATGAGGCTGAAAATGAGTTTCTAAAGGTTATCGGTCTGGCACCCGCTGAAAAACTTGGATATGCGAATCTTGGGCTGACCTATTTGAGAAAAGGAAAATACAGCAATGCGGAAAAACAACTTTTTAAAGCAATTGAAATTGATTCAAAAGATGCTGATGTAAGGTTATTGTTGGCAACGGTTTACCAGATGGATGATAAACGCGGGAAAGCTATAGCTGTTTTGGAAGAAGCTCTTAAAATTTCTCCTGGTCATATTAAAATATTGTATGATCTTTCTGAATTATATTCGGTAGGATCTGATGAGGAATCTCAAAAGCAACGTAAAAATTATATCCAACAGCTTGTTGAAAAAGCTCCCGGCAATTTAGTTCCTCATTTAAATTTGACCGAAATATATATCGGAAACGGAGATGCCGATAAAGCGATAGAACAATTGGAAATCATTCATCAGCAATTCCCCGAGTTTCCAAAAGAGGCCGTGGATTATTATGATAAATCCATCTCTTTACTTCAACAATCAGATAATGAAAAAGCGATCATTCAGTTTATTATTTTCCATAATTACCTGAAAGTTACCTTTCCGTATCAGGCGGGTATAATGGACTTAAAAGGACCGGGAGGGTCGCTGATCGGTTTTCCTTTGATTACATATGACCAGCAATCCTATTCACGAACAGATGAAAATGAATCGTTGCTGGATCTAATCAAATTTACGGATGTTACATCCCTTGTTGGTTTGGACATTGTTCCTGTATTCAATGATACTGAGAACATTGAATTTCGTAATTCCACACACGTTGAAACAGCTGATTACGATGGGGATGGAGATATAGATATTTATGTGGGTAGTTATGATCCCGCTAGCGCTGCATATAAGCATTTTCTTTTCAATAATGATATGGCAAGGTTTAAAGACGTTTCAGAAGAAGCCGGTATAGACCATTCCGGAAAGGAATCATCAGCCATATTTGCAGATTATGACAATAATGGTTTTCTTGACTTGTATATTGTTAAGGAACAAGGAAATATACTCTATGCAAATACGAATAAAGGTTTTTTTGAAGATGTAACAACCAAAGCAGGAATTGGTAGAAAATCAGGAGGAAATAAGGTCTTATTCTTCGATCTGGACCACGATGGAGACCTTGATATATTTGAAGCCGGTTCGAATTCAAATCTGGTGTTTCGGAATAATGGAGATGGCACATTCAAGGAGCAGGCTGGGAAAATGGGTTTATCAGGAAATGGAGCTGATAGTCGCGATGCAGCATTTGGAGATTTCGATGATGATGGAGATATTGACCTTTTTGTAGTGAATGATAATGCAAGCAATACTTTATATTCCAATCAGAGGCAAGGAATTTTTAAGGATATCGCCGAGTTGAGTGGGCTTAAGAGTAATGGTAACTCAAGTTCTGTAACGGTTGGAGATTACAATAACGATGGATTTTTAGACCTGTTCGTTACCTCAGTTACCGGAGAAAACAGTGAATTGTATAGGAATTTGGGGAATGGGATTTTTAAACCGTTAAAGAACACAAAAGAAATGTTAGCTTCTCTTCAACAGGTCAATGTTATGGATGCCAGGTTTTTTGATTTTGACAATGACGGATTTTTGGATATTATTATAGCGGGAGAATCAAAAATAACTGGAGGCCGGGGGCTTTTCCTTTACCATAATGAGGGGAATGATGTGTTTACAGATGTGACTGATTTGTTACCGGAGAAGCCAAATTCAGGAAGACAAATTGAACTGTTCGATTATAACGGAGACGGTGATCTTGATGTGGTGCTTGCCGGATTGAACGGCGGAGTATTCCTGTTGCGGAATGATGGTGGGAGTATAAACCATTACCTGAATTTGAAACTTATTGGTTTAAGGAGCGGTAGCGCCAAGAACAATTATTTTGGAATAGGGGCAAAAGTTGAGATGCGCGCAGGGGATCTTTACCAAACAACTGTCGTGACAGATCCAAATGTTTATTTTGGGTTGGGAAACCTAAAAAAAGCTGATATTATCAGAATTACATGGACAAACGGGGTTGCACAGAATATATTTCTCCCGGATGTTGATCAAGCCCTGATTGAAGCACAAATATTAAAAGGTTCTTGTCCATTTCTATATACATGGAATGGTGAGGAATATGTATTTTCAAAGGACATTACCTGGAGAAGTGCACTCGGAATGCCGCTTGGTATTATGGGAGGTACAACAATGTATGCTTTTCCCGATGCATCAGACGATTATATTAAAATCCCGGGCGACATGTTAAAACCTGAAAATGGAGAATTTTCAATTCAGGTGACATCTGAATTATGGGAAACTATTTATATGGACAAAATACAATTGGTTGCAGTTGATCATCCCGATTCTGTTGATGTTTTCATTCCGGAACAATTTTCTCCTCCTCCTTTCCCGGGTTTAGATATTTTCCAGGTAAAGAATAAGAAAGCGCCAATATCTTCCAGAGATTCTTATGGAAATGATGTTCTTTCATATATCACTAAAAAGGACGACAAATACCTCAAAAATTTCAAGCTTGAAAAATATCAGGGAGTAACAGAAATGCATGATCTGATTCTTGATCCGGGTGAAACCGGAAATTCAGAGAATTTAATTCTTTTCCTGAATGGCTGGATATTTCCAACAGATGCCAGTATTAATGTTGCTCTTTCACAATCAGATAAGCTGAAAGTTATTCCGCCGGTAATACAGGTTATCAATAAGAACGGAGATTGGGAAACGGTAATTGGCAATCTCGGATTTCCAATGGGAAAGGATAAAACTGTAATAGCAGATCTTTCGGGTAAATTCCGCTCAAATGATCACAGAATTCGAATTCAGACTAACATGGAGATATACTGGGATCAAATCTTCTTTTCTGATAGTGATGTAAACGCTCCTGTCAGTTCAACAATTTTGAATCCGGTATCTGCTGACCTTCATTATAGAGGTTTTTCAGGCAGCTACAGAAAAGGTGGGCGCAATGGACCTCATTGGTTCGATTATTCAAAAGTTGATAAAAATAAGAAATGGCGGGATCTGACTGGTAATTATACGCGTTATGGTGATGTACTTCCTCTTTTAAGGGAGTCAGATAATAAATATATTATTTCCAATGCCGGAGATGAAACATCCATTAAGTTTGATGCAAAAGGATTGCCAAAATTAAAGGATGGATGGAAAAGAGATTTTCTTATTCGCAGTGTTGGTTGGGTAAAGGATGGTGATTTAAATACGGCACATGGCAGCACGGTATTACCACTTCCTTTTCACGGTATGAAAAGCTACCCGCCTTCTGATACCGATATTTATCCGGCAGATCCTGAACTTCAAAAATATCACAAGGAATATAACACAAGAATTGTAACAACAAAGGATTTCCGTAATTCAATTAAAATCAACAAGAAATAAATAATGAGATACAAGTTTAGAGGATTAACGGTTTGTCTTTTTTTGATGAGCTTCCCGGTTTTGCTGTTAGCTCAGAAGAGCGTAATGTTTACAGACATAACCTACAAGGCCGGAATTGATTTCAAATATACATTCGGTGATAATTCCTATGAGAATATTCTGGAAAGCAGCGGCTCGGGAATTACCGTGTTCGATTACAACAATGATGGCTTAATGGACCTTTACCTGATGAACGGAAAATACCTTGAAGGTATCTCAGATCCAGCAGGGAAAATAAATAATGTTGCTAGAAAATCATCTTTACAAAAACAA
>PVMS01043046.1_pt1 | contig 11099 bp, 10 predicted proteins | sample 1853461 | NCBI WGS metagenome assembly PVMS01 (sample SAMN08582032, study PRJNA380276) | Marine sediment metagenome, whole genome shotgun sequencing project. | isolation source: ocean sediment barecode stripped | collected 2017
GATCTGATCTGGATCAACGGCGAAAACTTCTTCACCCTTCGACAAGCCAATGCCCTGGTATCGGGTTGGGCTCTTCGATTACCCAACGCCCGGTTCGTGGACTGGGATTCGGCCGCCGTGAACCGAGACTTCGGGCTCGCCGTCGACGGCTCCGAATCCCCATGGGGCAGCGCTCAGTTCCAGTTCGTCTACGACAGCGCCCGCACCGACGAGGACAGCCTGCCTCGCTCCTACATCGAGCTCGGGGAGTGGATCGCGGCCCATCCGGGGCGGTTCACCTATCCGGCGCCTCCCGCCTTCCACGGCACGAGGTTCGTCAAGCAGGCGTTCTACGAGCTGACGGGTGGGGTGGAGCCCTGGCTCGGTTCGTTCGATCAACCAACGTTCGCCGAGGGCTCCGCCGAGCTGTGGGACTTCCTCATCGACATCAACCCCGACCTGTGGCGCTCGGGTCGGACGTTCCCGCCGGACATCGCCAGTCTGAACCGGCTCTTTGCCAACGGCGAAGTCGACTTCACCTTCACCCAGCTGCCGGGAGGGATCCAGGCCGAGATCGATGCCGCCGTCCTGCCGGCCACCGCCCGCCCGTTCGTCTTCGACACGGGAACGATCGGCGATTTCCACTACCTGGCGATTCCGACCAATGCCGGCGACTCGGAAGCCGCGATGGTTTTGGCCAACCTGGTGCTCGACCCCGCCTTGCAGGCCGCCAAGCTCGACCCGGCGAACGGGTGGGGGGACGGGTTGGCCATCTCTCTCGACCTCGTCCATGGCGAAGACCGTGTTGCTCTACAGCAAGTGATGGACAACCTGGGCGGTGCGGCCGTGTCGTTCGATCGACTCGAAGCGGTTCGACTTCCCGAGGTGGATCAGGCGTACACGCTGAGATTGGAACATGACTGGGATGTCTTCATCCGGCAATCGCAGCCTGCGGGCTGAGCCACGGCACCGCGCATCGCTTCGCGACCGATCGTGGCCAAAGCTCCTACCTGCCCTGGTGGTGATCGTGCCGCTGTTTACGGCGGCGCTCGTGCTGGCGGTGATACAGAGTCTGGGTTACTTCCCGCTCATCGGGCTGCGGAGCTTCAACCTGGATGCCTACCGATCGTTGTTTGGCAACGGTGAGTTTTGGCAGTCGCTGCTGCTGTCAACACGAATCGCTTTCACGGCGGCCCTCTTGTCCACGGTGTTGGGTATCGCCATGGCGCTGGGGATTCGGAGGATCTGGCGGGGGAGCAGGCACTCGGCGTTCTTGTTCCAGCTCAGCCTTCCGATTCCGCATGTCATTGGCGCCCTGGCGATGGTTCATCTCCTTGGCCAGAGCGGTCTGATCGCTCGGCTGGGGAACTCGGTGGGTTTGATCGACGCCCCTGCTGAGTTCCCGGCCTTGGTGTACGACCCGTTTGCGCTGGGCATCGTCGCCGAATTCGTGTGGAAGGACGCCCCCTTCATCGCCATCGTGGCGCTCGGGGTGTTGGGAACCGTCACCGAGAACTACGAGAGCGTGGCTGCATCGCTGGGCGCATCGTCGTGGCAGCGGTTGCGTCACGTCACCTTGCCGCTGCTCGTGCCCGCGGTGGCGCCGATCTCGGTGATCGTCTTTGCGTTCGCTTTCGGCTCGTTCGAGGTGCCGCTGTTGCTTGGCGAGTCCTTTCCAAGAGCCCTTCCGGTCCTCGCCTATCGGCTCCACACCAACGTCGATCTCGCCAGGCGACCCGAAGCAATGGCCCTGGCCGTGATCATGTCGCTGGTCGTGATGGCGGCCGCGCTCATCTATCTGATGTTGGTCCGCCGGGTCCTGCGGAGAGATCCAACGTGACGGCGACCCAGCGGACGGATCGGGTAACTGCACCGGCGCCAACACCAGCGCCGGCGCCGGCGCAACCGCCCAGCCGGCCGCAACGGCCACGGCGGCCACGACGGTCGCGTGAGACTGTCGGTGGTCGGATCGCCGCCGCGCTGATCGTGGCCGTCATCGTTCTTCCGCTCGTTCCCTTGTTCATCCACTCATTCGCTCGCGGGTATGTCTTCCCGCAGCTGATCCCCGCCGAGTGGAGCACCCGTGCGTGGGGGATCGTGCTCGCCACGGATGGAGGCACCTGGAAAGCCCTGGGGTGGAGCGTTGCCGTGGCCGCGGTGGTCACCGCCCTGTCGCTCCTCGTGGCGGTGCCGGCCGGACGAGTGCTGGGGCTGCGATCCTTTCGCGGCAAACGCGCCCTCGAGTTCCTCGTGCTGACGCCGCTACTGGTGCCCGCGGTCGCCGTCGCGATCGGCCTCGATGTCACGTTCATCCGTCTGGGTCTCTCAGGGACGTTCTGGGGAGTCGTGCTCGTCAACCTCATCCCGGCCGCACCGTACGCCGTGCTCGTCCTGGCCGGGGTGTTTGCGAACTACGACGCAGATTTCGAGGCACAGGCACGGACGCTCGGGGCGGGGCCCTTGAGCGTCTTTCGGCATGTGACGATGCCCGCCATCATGCCGGGTCTGATCGTCGCCGGGTTCTTCGCCTTCATCGTGTCGTGGAGCCAGTACGTTCTCACGCTCCAGATCGGCGGAGGCAAGGTTCTGACGCTTCCCGTCCTTCTGGTCTCGACGGCTAGCGGCGGTGATGTGGCCATCACCGGTGCGCTCACGATCGTGTACGCGTTACCGGTGGTGATATTGCTGGGCGTGGCGTCCCGCCACGTCGTGCGGGCCGGGTGGGGGACGACATGACGACCCGTGTCGATCTGGTGGGCTTGACGAAGCACTTCGGATCCGCCCACCCGGTCGAGGACTTCTCGCTCACGATCGAGCCCGGCCGGGTCACGGCGCTGCTCGGTCCCTCGGGGAGCGGCAAGACGACCCTGCTCAAGATGATTGCCGGGGTGCTCCCACCGACGTCGGGGGACATCCGGTTCGACGGCGAGTCCGTCCTCGACCTGCCCGCGCCCGAGCGCGACGCCCCGATGGTGTTTCACAATGCCCTGCTGTTTCCCCACCTCACGGTTGAGGAGAATGTCGGATTCGGTCTACGCATGCGCAAGACGCCTCCAACCGAACGCAGCCGTCGCGTGGCCGAGATGCTCGAGCTCGTCGGTCTCCGGGACCTCGGGACCCGGCGCCCCGACCAGCTCTCCGGTGGCCAGGCGCAGCGTGTCGCGCTCGCTCGGGCGCTCGTCATCGCGCCCAGATTGCTCCTACTGGATGAACCGCTTGCCAATCTCGATCCCGACCTGCGTAGCGAGATGCGTGAGCTCCTGCTCACCGTGCAGCGCAGCCTGGGGCTCACCGTGCTTCTCGTCACTCACGATCAGGAGGACGCGATCGTCGTCGCCGACCATGTGGCGCTGATTCGAAGCGGGAGCCTGGTTCAAGAGGGCGTAGCACGCGACTTCTTCGAACGCCCGGCCTCGGCATGGGTGGCGACGTTCTTCGGCGCCGGCAACCTCATCCCCGGAGAGCGGACGAACAATGACGTCGCGACCCCACTGGGGCGACTGCGAGTGATTGCGGGATCACCGGCATCGGGAGCCGTGCTGGTGACCATCCGCCCCGAGGCCGTGGTGCTCGACGCGGTGGCGGATCGGGTGAACACCTTCCAGGCCAGGGTCATCGCCGCGGAGTTCCGAGGCAGCCATATCCGGATGCAGCTCACCGCGGGGGGCATCGACCTGGAGGCAACGACCCCGGTCGACGACGCCAAGGGCCATGCCGTGGGCGACACCGTCCGCGTCGCCCTGCCACCCGAGAAGTTGTGGTCGCTCCCCGCCGAGTAGGGTCGTCAACCCGTGCTCAGCCCGAAAGCTGTGCCGCCGCTGCCTCATCGGCGAAGACGACGGCGTTGGGATGGGTGCGCAGGTAGGTGGCAGGCACGTCGGGGCCGATCGGTCCCTCCACGGCCCGGGCCAGCACCTCGGCCTTGGCGGCCCCGCTGACCAGCAGCCACACCTCGTCGGAGGCGAGGATGTTGGCCAGGCCCAGCGTCACCCCTCGCTCCGGCCGCGGCTCGGCGTCCATGGAGGCCACGGTGGTGGGGTGGAGGTCGACCACCCTGGCCTTGTCGTCCGGTGAGGAGCCCGGCTCGTTGAGCGCGATGTGCCCGTTGAGACCGAGACCGAGCAGGGTGAGATCGACGGTGGAGGCGCCGACCAGGGACTCATAGCGGGCCGCCTCGGCGTCCAGGTCGTCGACGTCCGGGTCGAGGGCGTTGACCGGAGGTGGCCGCTCGAGGAGGGCGATCAGGTCCTGCTGGATCATGGTGTCGCAGCGGGCGGGGTGGCCCGGCGGCAGTCCGAGGAACTCGTCGAGAATGAACACCTCGCTGTCGCTGAGGTCCGGGAGCCTCGCTGCCAACTCGCGATACACCGGGCGCGGGGTGCTTCCCGTTGGCAGCACCATGCGCCGCCCGCCGACGGCATCGAGCCGGCTCATCCACTCATCGACAACGCGTCCGGCCCACTCCTGCTCGGGAAAGACCTCGATGCGCAGGTCAGCCCCCGGTGACGATGTCGAAGACCGAGCCGTCGTCCTTGTGGCTCAAGATCAGCTTCACCCGGCCGTCGGGGAGGATCTCCTCCTTGACGATGGCGTGGCCGTCGTGGGTCCGGACTTCCTTCTCGATGCGCTGGGTGGAACCGCCTCGCCACTCCACCTCGACGGGCTCCCATTGACGGCTCTCGGCCGAGCGGTAGGCGGCGTCCATGATGGCGTTGACCACATAGCCGTCGTAGAGGGTCTCTTGAGGGTCGGTGCCCGCATCCATCGACTCGAACATGTCGGAGAACATGTCGACGTAGCCGAGTTCGGCCACCTCGTCCCCGACCGGGAACAGCCAGCCCTCGTCGGACTCTGCCTTCTCGGCGACATAGCCCCCGCCCCCGCCGCCCGAGGTGTACATCTCGTATCCGGTCCGCAGGAAATGGTTGAGCCAGATGGTCCCTTCGGTGCCGGCGACCTCGTCGCGCAGGTCCATGCCACCGCGGAAGGTCCAGCTGACCTCGAACTGGCCGACGGCACCGGACTCGAACTTGATGAGACAGATCGCGTTGTCCTCGGCACGGATCGGGTGGACCAGCGTGTCTGCCCAGCACATCACCTCGACCGGGCGGTTCCCCTTGCCCATGAAGTTCCTGATGATCTCGATGCAGTGACAACCCAGGTCGACGATGGCGCCGCCACCGGCCTGGTCCTTGTCCCAGAACCAGGCGCTGTGCGGGCCGGGGTGGGTCTCGCGAGAGCGCACCCAGGTGACGTCACCGATGGCGCCGTTCTGCACCGCGGCAACAGCCTTGAGGGTCTTTGGGGTGTAGGCGAGGTCCTCGAGGTAGCCGGCAAAGATCCCGGCAGCTTCGACCTTTTCCAGAATCCGTTTCGCCTCGTTGGCGTCGCGGGCGAGGGGCTTGGTCACCAGCACCGCCTTACCGGCGTCGGCGGCAAGCGAGATCGCCTCTTCGTGGAGGAAGTTGGGAAGCCCGACGACGACCACGTCGGTGGAGGGGTGCTCGATGGCCTCCTGCATCGCCGTCGTGTGCGTTGGGATGTCCCAGCGCTCGGCGAATGCCTTTCCCCGTTCATCGGATCGGGAGTAGACGACCTCCACATGGTCGCGGCTCCGCTGACCGTGCAAGGTCATCGTGTAGAACTCCCCGATCAATCCGGTCCCGAGCATCGTGACGGCGTGACCCTGCATGCGCACTCCCTTTCTGCCTTGCAACGATAGCCACCCCGGATTCCCGCTCAGTGGGGTGGAAACACCACCTCGCCGGCAACGAGGGTGCGCTCGACGAAGAGGTCGTCGCTGAGCACGGTGATGTGGGCCGTGGCCCCGACCTCGAGGCGGCCCAGATCGGGGCGATGAACCGCGTCTGCGGGAACCGCGGTTGCCGCGTCGACGGCGTCCGTTAAGTCTACGCCGAGATCGACGACGTTGCGTACCGCGGCGTCCATGGTCAGCACGCTCCCGGCCAGGGTGCCGTCGTCGAGGCGGGCGGCACCGTTTTCGACGGTCACGGTGCGGTTTCCCAGTGGGTATGGGCCTTCGGGCATGCCGGCTGCCGCGATGGCATCGGTGATGAGCGCGACCGCCGCCGGCGCCGCGAACGCCAGGCGAACGACCTCATCGGCGAGGTGGAATCCATCGACGATGATCGAGACCGTGACATCCTGTCGACTGAGCGCGGCCCCCGCGATCCCGGGGTCGCGGTGCGAGAAGGGTCGCTGAGCGTTGAACAGATGCGTCACCGTGGTCGCACCCCGGTCGAAGGCGGCGTAGGCCTCGGAAGCCGTGGCGTCGCTGTGACCACAAGCGACGGCTACCCCTCCGGCGACGAGCAGATCGATCAGCTCGAGGGCGCCGGGCCGTTCCGGGGCCAGGGTCACCATCGTCACCGGGCCCGCGTCGAGCAAGCGACCGATGAGGTCGGGGTCCGGATCGACCATGGCCGCCGGATCGTGGGCACCGGGGCGTAGCGGAGAGAGAAACGGGCCTTCGAGATGCATCCCGATGATTCGTGGCGCCGAGTCGTCGGCCTGCACCCCGGCCAGCACGCCGAGCGCCGCCACCGCCTCTTCTTCGGGAAGGGTGATCAGGGTGGGTTGGTAGGCCACGACCCCGGTGGCAGCCAGCGCCGCTCCGGCCGTGGCGTAGTCCTCGGGCTCGGCGGCGGCGAAGTCGACTCCGGCGAACCCGTTCACCTGGATGTCGATGAATCCCGACACCGCGGTTCCGCGGTCGGCGGCAGGCGTGACTCCCAAAGCCGCCACCCGGCCATCTTCGATCTCGACGTCGCCGTCGACGATCGTGCCTTCGCTGATCGCTCGCGCCACACCGAGTCGCATCACTGAGCCGGGGTCGCGGTTAGGGGCAGTGCGTCTTTCATGACCAGAGCATGCTGGCAGATTTCGGGGCGGACCAAAGAAACCGCCTAGGGGGATCGACCGCTGGTGTAATAGGTGTGGCCAAGCTTGCTGGTCCACCGGTAGCGGCCGTCGCAGAGAGGCTGGTAGCGCCAGCCGTGTTGGTCTTTGATACGGTGGTCGTGGCGGCAAAGAGGGGCCAGGTTGCAGCACCAGGTGCGGCCGCCATCGGCCCAGCGGGTGCGGTGGTCGAGGTCACAATCGACCGCCGGCATGCGACAGCCCGGGAAGATGCAGGTCGGGTTGCGGGCTTCCACGCCGCGGCGGAGTGAGGCCGTCGGACGTCGGCGGGTGGTGCCCGTGTGCAGGATCTGGCCGGTTTCGGGGTCGATGACCTCCCACCGCCACTCGGTGTTCTCCTGCTCTTGTGCGACCTGTCTGGCGACATCGGCAACGACCGGGCCATAACCCGCCAGCTCGCCCGGGTTCTCGTTCATTTGGGCCAGGGTGTCGAGGCCAATCTGCAGATGCATTGCGTTGCCACCGTTGCCCCCGGTGGCAGCGGAGGTCTTGCCGACGAGCAGATCGAGGTAGACGTCGGCACGGAGTTGATCCATCGTCCGCGATTCCTTCTTCGTCTTCAGGCTGCGAGCGAGGTGGTTGATCCGGCGGGACGCCGCAGCAGCACGATGGGGCGGCAAATCGAGGCCCAGGAGATTGCCGGTCCCGTCATCGGTGCGTTCCAGAATGACTCGCCGCTCCGATACCCGTTGCTCATGGCGCACCCGGGCGGCTTCGGGGTCGGCTTCGATCGCCATCCGGTCCAGGCGGGCCCGCAGCTGGCCCGAGGTGAGGCGGGGCGCGTCGTCGAGGAGACGCTCTACGACTTCCCAAGCGGTCCCGGTTTCCAGGTGGATGGTGCCGAGGGAGATGGTGCGGGCCCGCCGGTAGTCGATCACCCCGGCGGCCAAGGCACTCCACACCTGGGGGAGACGTCGCCACAGGTCGAGGGCGAACGAGATTTCGGTGTCGGCGGCGCGGCGGGTCAGACACAACGCGGCGCGGATCTCGGCGGCGGCCTCATCGAAGCCATGCTGGGGATGATCCTCCTCGAGGGCATCGGCTACCGACGCCATGGCCCGGTACTTGTGGGCCTGGTAGTGAGAGGCCATCCGGTCGTAGGCGCGCATGGCGATGATGCGGTCATAGGGGGACACTCTTTCGACGTCGATGGTGTCGAGGGTGGTGGCCAGCTCGGGACCGGGTTCCAGGTCATCGAGTCCCGCAGGGATCGGTGCGTAAACGCTATCGAACATATGTTCGATCATACCATGTACCATGGACAGAAATCCATAGGTTTCTAGAGAAATCTGACCGCGATACGGCACGGCAGACCGATCAGATCTTTCCGTCGATCCTCACTCGTCCCTTGCCGCCGGCAGATGATCGTCGAATAGCGAGGGCTCGAGAGGGTCGGGTTTCATCGCTCTTCCTGCTCGATCGGTGAGGATCATGCCGGCGAAGATCAGCAGGCCGCCGATGGCGATGCCCGGCTCCAGCTGCTCGCCGAGGATCAGGATGCCGCCGGTGAGGGCGACCAGCGGCACCAGGTATCCGATCAGCGACACACTCGTTGCCGAGATCGTCCGCAGCAGCACGTAGAAGATCATGAACGGCATGAACGTCGAGGCGATGCCCATGTACACGATGAGGCTCCAACCGAGGTTGGTGACGTCGGTCGGCAACCCCTCGATCACGAGCATGGCCGGCAGCAACAGCAACCCCCCGACGACGAACTGCACTCCGGTCACGGTGGTGGGGGCGTATTGGCCGGCATGGCGCCGGGCGACGGCCCCGGCGTAGCCGATGGTCGCGACACCGGCGATGCTGAGCGAGGCGGCAAGGACCGGGTTTCCCGCGTCGCCGAGGCCGGTATCACCCGAGGCGAGCAGGGCCAGCACTCCGGCGAAGCCCACCGAAAGCCCGATCACCTTGGCTCGGGTCAGCGGCTCATCCGGCAACATGAAGTGGGCGTAGATAGCGGTCATGAGTGGAATCAGGGCGGCAAACAGGCCGACGAACCCCGCTGAGGCATTGTCATAGGCGAAGGTGAACACGACGTAGGGAACCACCAGGTTCAAGATCCCCATCACGGCACCGACGTGAAGGTTCTTTCGATCGATGCTGCGCACGCCGCGCAGCAACAGCAGCCCGGTGACGAGCAACGCGGCAACCACGACCCGCATCGTGACCAGCGTCCAGGCCCCCATGCCGTCGATCAGCGCGCCGCGGGTGGCGATCCCGCCCGTTCCCCAACCTACCGCGGCGATGACGAATGCGAAGAGAGCGTTGCGAGACATTCCGGTTCAGCGCCCGCGCGACTTCCAGGTGCGGTACAGGTACTGCCACAGGCTCGAGGAGGAAGCCCCCTCCGCCTCGCTGCGCTCGGCACTGGCGAGGGGTCCGAGATCGGACGATTGGTCGCCTTCGGCGGTGTTGCGATCACGGACCCCTCGTCCCCCAAGGGGGGAGGAAACGGGAGGCTGAGGAGACGCGTCGCGCATCTCCGCCAGGCGCTCCCTGAGGAAAAGGGCCTCGGTCTCGGCCTTCGCCGCCCGCTCCCTGGCTTCGGCAAGCTGCTGGCCGGCCTCGTGGAGGTTGCCCAGCTGGTTCAGCATCTTGTTCCAGGCATCGAGCGGGACGATCATCGTCTCCATTTGCTCCCCCCTCAGGGGGGAGTCCGGCCCGTCAGGGCCGGGAGGGGGGTTAGACCGTTGTCGAGACCGCGGTTCGACCCCCTCCGCCTCGCTGCGCTCGGCACCGCTCGCAGAGGGGGCCACTTCTCGCACCGGGACCGGGGAAACGGGTCGTCCCAGCTCGCGGGCGCGGACCCTGACGTCGTTGAGTTCGACGATCCTCAGCTTCCGGCCCCCGTTTCCCTCCAGGTACGAATCGACGGTGCCCCGCCGCGCCCAGGAGCCCAACGTTCCTACCGGGATGCCGGTGGCGTCGGACGCTTCGCGCAACGTGACCCACACCGGCGGCTGGCTGGGCTCCCGTCGGCGGTCCTGGGACACCCCGGGACGGCCCCTGCGGCGTGCCTGGCTCTCTCGGAGCGCCGCTGTCTCCCACCGCTGGTCGTCCATGTGGGCCAGGGTAGCCCCCCGGCAGCACCCTCCTCCTAGGATGGCCGACGAGCGAACATGCCAGATCAGCCAGTCGAAACCAAAGAGGACGTGCGGGCGCTCGTCAGGGCGATTGTGTCCGGAGTGCTCGATGCCGAGGAGTCCCCGCCGGCAACAACGGCGACCCTCCCCGACCCCGATCCATCACCACCACCATCGGAGGCCATCGCCATCGGTTCGGATCACGGCGGGCTTCCCCTGAAGGAGAAGATCGCTTTCGAGCTGCGCCAGGCCGGCCACAAGGTCCACGACTGCGGGACCGACTCGACCGACGCCGTCGACTACCCGGACTTTGCCCACGAGGTGGCCCGCCTCGTCGCCGACGGCACCTGTTCGTCGGGGATCGTGGTCGACGGGGCCGGGATCGGGTCGGCGATGGCGGCCAACAAGGTGCCGGGAATCAGAGCCGGCCTCTGCTACGACCTGTCCACGGCCCGCAATGCCAGGGAGCACAATCACGCCAACGTGCTCACCCTCGGCGCCGGCCTGATCGGCCCCAGCCTCGCCTGGCAGATCGTCCAGGAATGGCTGGCGACCCCATGGGGCGGAGGGCGCCATGGCCGCCGCGTCGACAAGATCACCGAGATCGACAATCTCTACCGGAGCGATCGATGACCGACGAGATTCTCGAGCGCGAGGTGCTGATCGAGCTCATCACCAGAGAAGTCCTGGCCGCCGTTGCCGCCGACTCGGATATCTGCGACAACCCGGCGGCCGTTCGACAGGTGGTCGCCAACGGCGCCGATCGGGTCGCCTTCCACGGTGTGGCGTCCGAGGTGCCCCTCGATGTCGCCAGGTACATCGACCACACCCTGCTCAAGCCGGAAGCAACCGCGGCGGACATCGACCAACTGGCCGACGAAGCCGGCGAATACGGGTTCGCCTCGGTCTGTGTCAACCCGACCTGGGTGAAGCGGTCCGCAGACCGACTGCGCGGCACCGAGGTGAAGACCACCGCAGTGATCGGGTTCCCGCTCGGCGCGCAGTCGGTCTGCGGACCGTTTCACCCAGGTAGGGTTGACACAAACCGAGGCGAACCCGTATTCGCCGGCTTCGTCGGCCAGTCGGTCGATGTCC